>QFCE01000463.1_pt1:0-315000 | contig 808057 bp, 714 predicted proteins | sample 5346091 | NCBI WGS metagenome assembly QFCE01 (sample SAMN09062252, study PRJNA434731) | Human gut metagenome, whole genome shotgun sequencing project. | isolation source: stool timepoint A chromium assembly | host: Homo sapiens | collected 2015 | reverse complement strand
GCGATGGATAACAGGTTTAGATTCCTGTACCACGCATTATCAGAACTGTAGGGACGCATGTGGAAAGCACGAGCCGGGAATGGAAAGACCGGTACAAGCGGGGTAGGTGTACAATAGGCAAATCCGTTGTATAATCCGAAGACGTGATGTGGAGCGAAATAAAGTAGTGAAGCGTGTGAGCCATGTGCCGAGAAAAGCTGCTATTGTGTAATGCGTGCCCGTACCGTAAACCGACACAGGTGGATGAGGAGAGAATCCTAAGGCCGACGGAAGAAGCATTGTTAAGGAATTCGGCAAAATGACCCCGTAACTTCGGGAGAAGGGGTGCCTGCGAGAGCAGGCCGCAGAGAATAGGCTCAAGCAACTGTTTAGCAAAAACACAGGTCTATGCGAAACCGAAAGGTGAAGTATATGGGCTGACGCCTGCCCGGTGCTGGAAGGTTAAGAGGAGAGGTTAGCGTAAGCGAAGCTTTGAATTTAAGCCCCAGTAAACGGCGGCCGTAACTATAACGGTCCTAAGGTAGCGAAATTCCTTGTCGGGTAAGTTCCGACCCGCACGAAAGGCGTAATGATTTGAGCACTGTCTCGACAATGCATCCGGTGAAATTGAAGTACCAGTGAAGATGCTGGTTACCCGCGCCAGGACGGAAAGACCCCATGGAGCTTTACTCCAGTTTGATACTGGGATTCGGTACTGCATGTACAGGATAGGTGGGAGACGAAGAAGGATGGACGCCAGTCTGTCCGGAGTCGCTGTTGGGATACCACCCCTGTAGTACTGGGTTTCTAACCAGTTGCCATGAACTGGCAATGGGACAATGTCAGGCGGGGAGTTTGACTGGGGCGGTCGCCTCCGAAAGGGTATCGGAGGCGCTCAAAGGTTCCCTCAGAATGGTTGGAAACCATTTGAAGAGTGCAAAGGCAGAAGGGAGCTTGACTGCGACACCGACGGGTGGAGCAGGTACGAAAGTAGGACTTAGTGATCCGGTGGTATAAAGTGGGATTGCCATCGCTCAACGGATAAAAGCTACCCTGGGGATAACAGGCTTATCACTCCCAAGAGTTCACATCGACGGAGTGGTTTGGCACCTCGATGTCGGCTCATCGCATCCTGGGGCTGTAGCAGGTCCCAAGGGTTGGGCTGTTCGCCCATTAAAGCGGTACGCGAGCTGGGTTCAGAACGTCGTGAGACAGTTCGGTCCCTATCCGGCGCGGGCGGAGGATATTTGAGAGGAGCTGTCCTTAGTACGAGAGGACCGGGATGGACGGACCACTGGTGTATTTGTTGTCGACCAACGGCATGGCAGAGTAGCCAAGTCTGGAAGGGATAAACGCTGAAGGCATCTAAGCGTGAAGCCCCCCTCAAGATGAGATATCCCTCCTTCGGGAGTAAGACCCCTTGAAGACTACAAGGTAGATAGGGCAGAGGTGGAAGCATGGCAACATGTGGAGCTGACTGTTACTAATAGGTCGAGGGCTTAATCTGGTTAATAACTGAGAAAACAAATCGGATTTGTATGAAGTTTTGAAGGTACAAACCTTAATAATCCTCGATAGCTCAATGGTAGAGCACTCGGCTGTTAACCGAGTTGTTGTAGGTTCGAGCCCTACTCGGGGAGTTTTCTTTTTCTTAGGCTCCATGGTCAAGCGGTTAAGACATCGCCCTTTCACGGCGGTAACACGGGTTCAAATCCCGTTGGAGTCATTTTTAGCACAGCAATGCGCTGAGTTAAAAGTCATAAGTCGTATGCCGATGTGGCTCAATTGGCAGAGCAGCTGATTTGTAATCAGCAGGTTATCGGTTCGAGTCCGATCATCGGCTTATATATTTGGACCATTAGCTCAGTTGGTTAGAGCAACCGGCTCATAACCGGTCGGTCCTGGGTTCGAGTCCCCGATGGTCCATTAAATTTTTCTTGCATTTTTGTGCAAAATGTGATATTATATATCACGCATTAAGCATTTGGCCTAGTGGCTCAGTTGGTTAGAGCGCCGCCCTGTCACGGCGGAGGTCACGGGTTCGAGTCCCGTCTGGGTCGTTTGTAGTGAGTATTTACTACAATTTTATATGGGATCTTAGCTCAGCTGGGAGAGCATCTGCCTTACAAGCAGAGGGTCACAGGTTCGAGCCCTGTAGGTCCCATTCATGCCGCAGTGGCGGAACTGGCAGACGCGCAGGACTTAAAATCCTGTTGTAGTGATACAGTACCGGTTCGATTCCGGTCTGCGGCATTCATTCAAAACACTTGACAAGAGTGTTATAATGAATGAGTAAATAAAATATGTGTGTGTAGCTCAGCTGGATAGAGCACTTGGCTACGGACCAAGGTGTCGGGGGTTCGAATCCTCTCACGCACGTTATATAGTATAGAAAGAGCAGGTTGTAATACCTGCTCTTTCTATACTACAAATCGTCCGCGGACGATTTGAACCCCAGGGTTCGTTCTACACTTCGTTGCGGTCGGCGCTAAGCGGAAGTCCACCGGACTTCCAGCGCCCTCTCACGCACGTTATATAATATAGAAATACTTGGTGATTCTCAGCCATTAAAAATGAGAGACAATAAAGTTTGGTAACTACTAGCCCAAAATAGCTGATGATAAGGAGGTCTAAAAGGCTTCCTTATTTTTTACAAAGGAGATAATGTGGAATTTGTGTTATTTAAGGAGAAAAGGGTATAGAATTGAAAATTTAATATAAATTAGGAGGAGTAAGGATTAATGAACTATTACATAAGTGACCTGCATCTGTTCCATGAAGCATCAATCCGCTTTGATAACAGACCATTTGGCTCTTTGGAAGAGATGCATGAGGCAGTTGTTAGCCGATGGAACAATAAAGTAAACAATGGAGATACAGTATACATCCTTGGTGATATGAGTATGCGTGGCAAAAAAGAAGACCTCATATCGCTTGTTGCTACATTAAAGGGTAAAAAGATTCTTGTTAAAGGCAACCATGATGATGTATCAGATTACAGATATAAGCAGCTATTTTATGATATATGCGATTACAGAGAGATACACGACTCATACGGCGGGAAGAACTACGACCTTGTGCTATGTCATTATCCTATATTCAGTTGGAAAGGCATGAACAGAGGCACGATCCTGTTATACGGTCATACACACAATAGTGCAGAGGACGTATATTTTCAGAAATGCCTTGCAGGAATGGAAGAAAATGACTGCCGCCATGTAGGTGATAAGCCAATACAGGCATACAATGTGTGCTGTATGAAGCCATGGATTGATTATGAGCCAAGGAGTCTGAAAGAAATTATTGAAAACTATCAAAATATAAAATGATAGATGAATTAAGGCAATGATTTCAATTTAAAATGGAGATAATGTGATGAACGAACAATGGTTTTTATTGGGTGATATACATGGCAGCGCACAGCCGGTTCACTATTTTTATCAAGAAAACAAAGAGAGATTGAGTTTGGATTCATCAGCAAACTATATGATTCTACTTGGTGATGTTGGTGCAAATTTTGCTCTCACTGGTCAGAGAGATCATAAATTCAAATCAGAGCTTTCAAAACTGCCATTTACCTTTATATGTCTAAGAGGAAATCATGAAGCCAGAGTAAAAACGGTTATGGACAAAAATCCTGATGGATGGGAAACAATATCAAAATATGATCGTTCTATATTTGATGAGAAAGAATTCCCTCACATTGAGTATTTAGCAGACGGACCGGCAGTATATAATTTTAAGTCTTATAAAACTTTATCTCTGCCCGGTGCTTACAGCGTGGACAAGTACTATCGTCTAGCCAGACATTTGACGTGGTATAAGGATGAGCAATTAGATGAAAAAGAAATGGAACTCGGAAGGAATTTGTGCAGAAACGAGGCACCGTTTGATTTAGTACTTTCGCATACATGCCCATATCCATATGAACCAACAGATTTATTTCTTGCAGGACTTGATCAGAGCACGGTTGATTCAACCATGGAAAGGTATCTGGGCGAGATAGAATTTAATTTGGATTATAAGAGATGGGCCTTTGGACATTTTCATGCCGACCGGCTGTATCCATGGGCTGATGGCAGACAGATGCTGATGCTATTCAACGAAAATGTTGTAAATCTGGATAAATTTATGAATATGACCGAAAAACAGTCGTTTAAAGATATTATTGCATAAAAGAGCAAATGTGGCACAAAAGCCTAAACCGCATCAATTCTTTGCAGGAACTTTATTCGTGAACACCACCCTTCTTCCAGCATTGTTTTATATGGAAGCTCCAAAATTTGCTATTGTCATAAAGTAAATATTGATTGAGAAATTAGTGTAAAGAGGTTATAATTAAATCAAGAAATGATAATTTTTGTAAGGTAATGAGGAAAGGCGGTGTATCACATGACTATGTTACAGGAGCAGGCTGTTCGGATGATTCAGGATATGTCCGATGATAATGTAGGTTTTTTACTCGAAGTGATTCAACGATTAATACCAAAGAAAACATATACCAGTGTTATTTATCCGTCTCAGAAATCCGATGAAAAAATGCAGGCGTTTAAAGAACTGGTAGCGACAAGATATGAGGCAAAAAAATATTTGCCGGATGACTTTGATCCGGATGTAGAGTTGGAAGCCGCAAGAAAGGAAAGATATGGTAGTATTGATTGATACGAATGTAATTATTGATTTTCTTGTTGCAAGAGAACCGTTTTATGATTCAGCATTGCGTGTAATGGAGAAATGTGCTTCTGGAGAAGCCGATGGATACATGGCGTTTCACTCTTTGCCTAATCTGTGGTATATTCTTAGAAAAGTACCGGTAGAAACAAGAAGATTATGGTTGGAAAATGTTTGCAAGGTTTTAAAAGTAGCATCTGCATCACAGGAAGCGGTCATGGCTGCTATTAAAATGGATAACTTTAAAGATTTTGAGGACTGCTTGCAGGACAGATGTGCCGAGGAAGTTTCAGCAAATTATATAATTACTCGAAATATAGCAGATTTTGAAGCTTCTGTGGTATCAGCTATAGAACCTGATGAGTGGCTGAAAAAAATTAACTAAAAGAGATTATTGACATGGTTTAAGATATCAAATAAATAACATAATTGAGGCACGGAATTAATACTCCGTGCCTCAATTGTTTTATCCGGATTACCTTTCTGTTGTAAAATAAAGAGCGTTATTTCAGTGCAGATATAATTTTGAAATATGGCTTGAAAAGGCTGTAATATTTCAGACCATCTGTCTCACCGTAGCTCTTTGTGATGGCAGATCTTATGCCATTGAGATTCTTTGTTTTATTCTTGTTTTTTTCAAGAAAATCTACAAAATTTCCGGGATCATCAATGTCGCTGTGAGCGAAAATTATACCTGTAAAACGCTCTACCTTCTTTTTACGCGTGAGCTTCTCAGGCGTAAAAGAGTAGGATTTGTCTTTTATGGTTTTATAAATTATCTGACCCTGTTTCATACCATAAACATGAACCAGTGTCTCATGAAGCTTGAGCAGATTGTCTTTTCCCATGCAGTTTAGGAAAGAATCTACCTCAAAATGGTCGAAGTCTTCGGATACTGCCGATACTTCAGAAATATCTGATGTATCAATGCTGTCAGTTGAGGATTTAGCCTCATCTGCTTCGTTTTTATTTGAGTTGTTACCAGAACCGTTATGAGGTGTCTGTTCGTCAGTGAATGGTAAGTCATCATTAGTCATAAGCTTATCACTTGACGGTAAGTCATCGTTAGTTGCAAGCTCATCACCTAACGGTTCACTGTCTGTATAGCTGCTATGATTGCCATCAATAAGTTCATTCAGATTGTAAGACTTTGCGGTGATAGCATCGGTATCAGTATCGGTATTGATATTGATATTGGTATTGGTATTGGCGTTATCTTCCCTGGATGGAATATCTGCTACTACCTGATACTTGATGTTTTTTCTTCGCTGGACAGCCTGTTTGCAGAAATTTACATTGAATCTGCGTACAGCGAATCCCTTATCTTTCCAGAACCTTACAGCAGGGTCATAGCCTGTGTCGTTGCTCATTATGATGTACTCATCAGCACCGGTCTCGGCTGACGCAGCATCACATTCGTTTTCACTGCAGGCACCGCCGCATCCCATCAGATACCCCATATAGGATACGAGCTGAAAATCAAGGGCGTTTGTGCCCTCATAGCATTCCTCAAATCGTATATTTATTTTATTGTTTTCAATAAGTCTGATGACTGACATGTATGACATGTGAGGTGATTTTTTTGTGTAAAAAACTACGATTTCATCATCCTCATCTGCCATATCAAACAGCATCAGCCAGTTGTCGTTGACATTTTCGCTGTCTACTAAAAAGTGTCTGATAATAATCACCATTAATCCGGATAAAGGTATTGTAGCATGAGTATGAGAAAATGGCAAATAATCCGGATTTTAAGTAAATGTTAACAATACAAAGAGTGCAACATATGATATAATTTTAATATATCTTGAAAATGAAGGGGGAATAGAGTTGGCAGATATTGAAATAAATAAATCAGATATTGATGAAGTTAATGATGTGATACAAGAAACAGATGAAGAAGCATATGCGTTGGATTCTGAATTTACAGAGGAAAAGGAATATAAAACAGTACAGAAATATGAGCTTGTGACGATTCTGTCGTATCTTATAGGTGTCAGAAATGAGATACTTGATCATATGTGCAGTGATGAGTATGTGGAGCTTTTAAACAGCTTAAGAGAAAGTACAAATGCGAGGATACTCAGATATCTGTGTAAGGCACGTACAAGTCTGCTGCGCAACTATAAAAAAACAGACAATGAAATAAAATATAATCTGGGTAATATAAACAGGATGGAGTGGTTTGATGCAGAGAATATAAATAAGCTTGAGAGCTGGGAAGTGCATATTATATTGTATAATTCATCGGCTGACAAGTATTGCGTACATATTAACAAGCTGATAAATGAGCATGTGGATGCATGCAAAAAGCTTTTCCCAGACTGGGTAAAATGGGAGTATATCAGGGATTTGTTTGTCATAGCGGATTATGAAAAGCCAAAGAAGCTAAAGGCAGAGTTTACTGTCTATAAAGAGCACAGAAAAGAGTATCCATACGGGATGTACATTCACTGGCGCCCGGATGGCAGGGGAAATTTGCTCAATTCTGACGGAGGGATTTTAAAGACAATATACAGACAGCATGGTGATTATTTCAACGACGGTTCAAAATACAGGGATGCAGTGGAAGATACAAAGGAAAATATATATGAGTTTATCCGTGAAAGCATGCGTGTTGTGATAGTTGTGGATTGTGAAAATTCTGATGTATACAAGCTGTATGGAGTATTAAAAAACTTAAATTCTGAGCAAATGTCCAAAATAGAAAAAATTATACTTTATGATGATTATCATACATCCTGTGGATGGGACTGGCTGGAAAAATTCATACATATCCCTGTATTCCACGAGGAGGTGGAACGTGTGACAGACCGAAAGTCGCTTGTTGATATAAAGATGACTGCGGGAGTGTGTGAGGCGTATTATAAGGACAACATAGACTCGTTTATTTTGTGCTCAAGTGATTCGGATTACTGGGGACTTATTTCATCTGTAAAGGATGCTCATTTCCTCGTGATGTACGAATATAGCAAGTGCGGACAGTCAATCAAGGATGCACTTACAAAACGATGTATTTTTCACTGTTCAATAGACGATTTCTATACAGGAAATGCAAGTGATTTAAAGAAAAAAGTCATGATAAATGAATTGAAAAATCTGACAAATGATATTGTCGGAAAGAATGGCTGGGAGATGACAAGACAGATATACGAGAGGACTAAAATTACATCGACAGAGCGAGAAATGAAGGATTTTTACAATAAATATGTTAAGTCATTGAGGTTAAAAATTAATGAGGACGGAGTATTCGAGATTGTGGTCAATGAATATTGATTATCGTAAAACTGTTTTATGTAATTATTGTCGGTCACACATGTATTGTGTGAAGGTTAAGCCTTATTTTAGCGGAAAGAGTGGGAAAGTATGATGAAACCGATGCTTGAAATCTGCTGTGGCAGCTTTTCGGATGTGAAAACAGCATATGAAAATGGTGCGGACAGGGTTGAACTGAACAGTGCCCTATATATGGGAGGGCTGACACCTACACTCGCCAATTTAATATATGCAAAGGAAAAATGCAATATACCGGTAGTGACAATGGTTCGTCCAAGGGGCGGCGGATTTTGCTATTCGGATGAAGAATACGACATTATGCTTATGGATGCAAAAATTCTTTTAGAGCATGGAGCAGACGGTATTGCGTTTGGATTTCTGACAGAGGAAAAAATGCTTGACAAAAAGCGCACGAAGGAAATGATAGAGCTCATTCATGAGTATGGCAGGGAAGCTGTGTTTCACCGCGCCTTTGATTGCATAGATAATCAGGACAGTGCAGCGGAGAGGCTTATTAGGCTTGGCGCAGATCGTATTCTCACAAGCGGTGGCGCAGCAAATGTATGGGATGGCAGAAAACAGCTTAAGCATCTTCAAAATCAATATGGAAAAGATATTACGATTCTGGCAGGAAGCGGCGTGAATGATACCAATGTGAGAGCACTTATTGAATACACGGGTATTACGCAGGTACACAGCTCGTGTGGCTCATGGAAGTGTGATGTGACAGCAGCGGGCAATGCAGTGGATTTCTCGTATGATGAAGCGATGAAGAACTGCTATCAGTGTGCGGATGCAGGTAAGGTTAGGAAGCTTGCGGAAGAGGTAAGTGGAGAGGACAGAATCTGCTCGGCTTTGCACTTATGATTGTGAGAGATGAAATATAAAAATAATAAACTGTTTGATTGTACGATAATACAAGATTTATGTTACACTCTATCCAATTACAAACAAATAGTACAGATATATAAGGAAACAGAGACATGATTAAAGGACTTAATATTAGCAAAAAGTATAAAAAATTTGAATTACAGCCTACATCAATTGAGATTGACAAAGGTGAAATTGTTGCATTGATTGGAGAAAATGGAGCAGGTAAATCAACATTAATCAAGTGCATGTGTGGAGTAATTGATGCAGATGAGGGACAACTTGAAGTAGATGGTCAGGTGGTAAAAAAATTAGATGATGTTTTGGTTCTTGGATTTATGAATCAGGATCAAAATGTTTACAATGAAATCAAAATTCGAGATTTGACGAATTTTGTAAAAGATGTGATGAAGAAAAAATTTGATCAGGAAGTATATTATTACTATTTTAAAGATGTATTTCAGTTGGATGAAGATTATAAGATGAAAGAACTTTCAACAGGAATGAAGGTTAAATATTTTTTGAGTTTAGAACTCGCAAAAAATCCAGATTTATTGGTACTTGATGAACCAACCTCAGGATTAGATCCAATTGTTCGTGATGAAGTCTTAGATATTCTAAGATGTGTTGCAAAAGAAAAAAATACTTCCGTGTTATTCTCGTCCCATATTACAGAAGATATCGAAAAAATAGCAGATAGAGTTATTTTCATAAATAATGGACGTATTGTATTACAAGGTGATAAAAAAGAAATAAAGAAAAAATATGTCAAGTTAAATCAGCAACAGTATGTTATTCTTGTGAATGCAGGGATGGCAAAAGAATGTGTTTCAATCCATGATTACTATATTGTGGATCGTGATTTGGCAATGACTTGCAATGTAGAAGTAAAGGAAGCTTTATTAAGCGATATACTTTCATATATGAGAAAGAGGAGTGAGGACTAATATGTTTGCATTAATTAAAAAAGATATTATATTTACAAAAAAATGGATTCTATTATCTGTAGTTTATGCAGTGGTGGCCACCTGGCTTATAATGCATGAAGGCGCTACAAATATTTTGTTCACATTTTTTTTAGTGCCTTTTTTTGTAACATCACTTCCATTTACTAAAATTATGAGTATTGAGGATAACAGTGATACACGTGATTTTATTCGAAGATTACCGGTATCAAAATATTTAGTTGTATTCTCGAGAGCAGTGTTTATTCTTTTTATGTTATTAATTTCTTCAATAAGTTTATTTGTTATACAAACAATTGGCTTTAATGTAGAATATAATACAGATATGCTAATAAAAATAGCTTCCATAATTTTGATTTTTTTGTTGTATTTTATGCTTCAATTAGGTGTTTTTTATAAATATTCATATCATGCATCACAATCAATCCTGGTAATTATTTCCTTTGCTGTAATAGTGCTTGGGTTTATAACAGAAAATATAGATTTAGTGAAATATTTTAAGAATTTTGATTGGTCGATATTGTTATTTATTATGGCTATAATAAATGTGGTAGTTTATTTTATTGATACCAAATTGTATGCAGGAAAATAATTATAAGTATGGCTCGATTACTTTACTGAGCATCAGAATATAGGAATAAAATAATATCAGAAGATTTGGACTTGAATAATACATATACAATTAAATACCGGATTGTGTTATAATATGTCTGTCGGCGGATTCGTCGGCAGACTTTTTTTAAGGAGAGTAAAATGAGAGTATTAACAGATTTAGAGCCAAAGAACGTTTTTTCGTTTTTCGAGGATATATGCAGTATTCCTCATCCATCATACAAGGAAGAGAAAATCAGTAATTATCTGGTGGAGTTTGCAAAGGCAAGAGGCCTTGAGCATTACCAGGATGAGCTTCACAATGTGATAATCATAAAGGAAGCATCAGAAGGATATGAGGATGTGGAGCCAATCATACTGCAGGGGCACATGGATATGGTTTGTGAGAAGGCACCTGACTGTGATAAGGATATGGACGAGGAAGGCCTGGACCTTTTGATAGATGGTGATTTTATCTCGGCAAAGGGCACTACACTCGGTGGAGATGACGGTATCGCGGTGGCATATGCGCTTGCTATTTTGGACGATGACAGCCTTTCACATCCACGTCTTGAGTTTGTATGCACTGTATGCGAGGAGGTCGGCATGGAGGGTGCTACAGGCATCGATGTGTCTATGCTTAAGGGAAAGAAGCTTCTTAATATGGACAGCGAGGAGGAGGGAGTGATGCTCGCAAGCTGCGCCGGTGGATGCAGAGCCGATGTGAAGCTGCCTGTAGAGAGAGAGACAGTGAGCGGAACAAAGCTTACTGTGAGCTTATCAGGTCTCACCGGCGGACACTCAGGCTCAGAGATTGATAAGGGAAGGGGCAATGCCAATACTCTTATGTCCAGACTGCTTCGCGACGCATCGGCACCTGTAGCTATAGCTTCTATAGATGGCGGCAGAAAGGATAATGCCATTCCAAGAGAGTGTACTGCACAGATTATTGTAGCACCTGATGAGGCTGCGGCAGTGAAGGCTTCGATAGAACAGGCAGCAGCTGAGATTGCACAGGAGTTTAAGGCATCTGATCCTGACCTTAAGCTTACTGTGTCAGAGGAGACTGACTGTAGTGAGTCAGCTATAAGTGCAAAGGACAGCGCAAGGGTTATCGCACTTATCGAGGCACTGCCAAACGGCATCATCAGAATGAGCCGGGAAATCGATAAGCTTGTTGAAACCTCGCTTAATCTGGGAGTTTTAAAATCAGACGATGCTGCTGTCACTTTAAGATACGCAGTCAGAAGCTCTGTCGGTGTGGCTAAAAAAAGCCTTAAGAACCAGCTTGTCTGCATAGCAGGCGCTTTTGCGGCAGAGGTTACATTTGAGGGAGATTATCCTGCATGGGAGTACAAGAAGGATTCAAAGCTCCGCGAGGATATGGTACGGATTTTTGAGGAGATGTATGGCAAAAAGCCTACAGTTGAGGCTATTCATGCCGGTGTCGAGTGCGGACTTTTAAGCGGCAAGATTGAAGGACTCGACTGCATATCAATGGGACCTGACATGTATGATATCCATACGACTGAGGAGAGGCTTTCCATATCCTCTGCAAAGAGGTCATATGAGTATATACTCAGAGTGATTGCGTGCAAATAAATAGTTATTCAAGGCTTTTGATAAAGGAAAGAGGTGTCATATGATACCTCTTTTTAAATGCCCTGTGAAAATAGCTCAGATTGTGAAATCCGACAGACAGTGAGACATCTAAAATTGAGGTGTTGCCGTGCTCGAACTGTTCCACGGATTTTTCAAGACGCACATTGTTGATATACTGCACGCAGGTCATGTTCATGTGTTTTTTGAAGAAACGCATGAAGTGGTATTCACTGAAATAGCAAAGCCCGGCAAGCTCTGAAACCTGGATGCTTTCGGCATAGTGCACCTCGATGTAATCGAGCACATTTTTGAGCTTATCGGAGGATGTGTTGACACCGAAATCAGCATTTTTTTCACTGTATTGCAGCAATAGAAATATTGCCTGAAGCAGAAATGCCTTTAGAGCCAGCTCATAGCCGAATTCCTGACTGGAGTATAGCTTTGTTATGCGCATGAAGCATTTGCAAAGGGATGAATATGCCGGATGCTTCGGTGCAATCAGGTAAGGCATGGCGAACTCATGGTTGATTAGCGGAGTCAGATATCTTGAAGAGCATATATCGGTATTGTTTCCACCTAAAAAATTGATATGGAATACATACGTTTCCGAGTAAAATTCGTCGCAGTCCCTTATTGAAATGGAATGCAGCAGCAGTGGCGGGATAAAGATGATATCGCCTTCCTTTGCTTCATATTCGAGCAAATCAATCTGATAGGTGCATGAGCCCTTTGTAATCAGTGTGAGCTCTGCCTCATCGTGCCAGTGTGTAGTGATGACAGGGTAATCTGCTGCAAGTCTTGTTATATATTTTTGAACGGGGAAAAATACTTCTCCGTGCTTTGCGTTTTCTTTCTGCCCGAGGGCAGGCGGATTATTGTTTTTCATATTGTTGTTTCTCCATAGCTTTTAAAACTATACCCTTTAAAATTATAAGAGCAGTATTGTGTTATAAAATGAAAAAATATTGCAAGAATTTATACTAATCACTTTCTATAATAGCAGTATAATACATCAAGACAAAGTGCTCAAGATGTAAATAGGTGCAAAATTTATGATTAGATAAGAGGTACACATTATGGAGAGAAAATGGTGGCATGACAAGGTGGCATATCAGATTTATCCAAAGAGCTTTCTGGATACAAACGGTGACGGAATAGGAGATTTAAGAGGTATCATTTCAAAGCTGGATTATTTAAAATCGCTTGGAATTGACATCATATGGCTGTCTCCGATATATAAATCGCCATTTGTGGATCAGGGCTATGACATATCTGATTACTATGCGATAGCTGAAGAGTTCGGTACTATGGAGGAGTTTGATGAGCTCCTTGCCGAGGCAAAGAAGCGTGATATGCACATCATCATGGATCTGGTAATAAATCACTGCTCGGATAAGCACGAATGGTTTCAAAAGGCACTTAAGGATCCGGATGGAGAGTATGCTGATTACTTTTATTTCAGAAAAGGTAAAAACGGCAATCCGCCGAGCAATTACCGCTCTTATTTTGGCGGAAGCTGCTGGGAGAAGGTGCCGGGCACGGACAAGTATTATCTGCACATGTTTGCGAAGGAGCAGCCGGATTTAAACTGGGAGAATGAAAAGCTAAGACAAAAGCTTTATGAGATGATTAACTGGTGGCTGGATAAGGGCTTGTCAGGATTTAGAATAGATGCGATAATCAATATAAAGAAAAATCTCGATTTCCCTGATTTTGAGCCGGATGCAGAGGACGGACTGGCTGCCTGCTACAAGATGGTTGAAAGTGCAGAAGGTGTCGGAGAGCTCTTAGAGGAATTAAAGAACAATACATTTAAGAAGTATGATGCATTTACGGTTGGCGAGGTATTCAATATGAAGCCTGAGGAGCTGCCGGAGTTTATCGGTGAGAATGGGCATTTTTCAACGATATTTGATTTTTGTGCACAGTGCTTAAGTGATGGAGAGCATGGCTGGTATGATGCACCGAAAATAGATTTTGACACATGGAGAAAGGCCATTCTTGGTTCACAGCTTGAGACAGAAAAGTACGGCTTTAAGGCCAATATCATAGAAAATCATGATGAGCCGAGAGGTGCCTCAAGATTTTTACCAAAGCATGCTCAAAATCCTGCCGGAATAAAGATGTTAGGAACTGTCAGCGTACTGCTTCGAGGCATTCCGTTTATATACCAGGGGCAGGAAATCGGTATGCAAAATGCAAAATGGAACAGTATAGATGAGTATGACGATATCAGCACAAAGGATCAGTACAAGGCAGCACTTGCAGCAGGCTTATCAAAGGAGCAGGCACTTGCAGCCTGTGGAAGGATGAGCAGGGATAATGCAAGGACACCTATGCAGTGGAGTGATGAGGCAAATGCCGGTTTTACCACAGCAAAGCCATGGCTTAAGGTCAATGAAAACTATAAGGCTATCAATGTTGCGGCGCAGGAAAAGGATCCTTCATCTGTTTTGAACTATTACAGAAGGCTTGTGGCACTGCGAAAGTCAGATGAATTTAAGGAGCTGTTCACCTACGGCAGATGTGTTCCGGCATATGAGGATACAGATGGCATCATGGCTTATTACAGAGAGGATGAAAATAAGCGCGTGCTGGTTGTGGCAAATTTTGGCAGTAAAGAGGCACAAATCAGGCTTGATGGCAGTGTGAAAAAGGTGCTTTTGTCCAACACAAATGATGCTGAAAAGAGCACTGTTTCAGTGGGAGCATCCGAGCTTAAGCTTGAAAGCTGTGAGGTTTTGGTGGTGCTTGTAAAATAGCATAATTTGATACAGCATTAAAGAAACCAGGCTGAATTTTTACAAAAAGAGACAGCTAAAAGAGATAACTAAAAGAGATAATGAAGAGACAAGGAGGGCATAATGAGCAAAAACAATAATGAAAAATGGTGGAAAAAGGCGGTAGTTTACCAGATTTATCCAAAGAGCTTTCAGGATTCCAACGGAGACGGCTTTGGTGATTTACAGGGTATCATCAAAAGACTTGATTATCTTGAGACACTTGGAATCAATGCAATCTGGCTTTCGCCGGTATTCAAATCACCGCAGGCGGACAACGGTTATGACATTTCGGATTACAGGGATATTGATCCGACGTTTGGCAGTCTCGATGATATGGAGGAGCTCATAAACGAGGCAAAGAAGCACAATATAAGGATTATGATGGATCTTGTCTTAAATCATTCTTCAAACGAGCACAGGTGGTTCAAGGAGGCTAAAAAGAGCAAGGACAATCCATACCATGACTACTATATTTGGAGAGACGGAGATGAAGGCGTGCCGCCAAGTGATATGAAGGCTTGTTTCGGTGGAAGCGCATGGGAATATGTGCCGGAAATCGGACAGTATTATTTCCATCAGTTTTTACCGGAGCAGCCGGATTTAAACTGGGAGAATCCAAAGGTCAGAAGAGCAATCTACGATATGATTCTCTGGTGGATGGACAAGGGAGTCGGCGGCTTCAGACTTGATGTAATCGACCAGATAGCAAAAGAGCCGGACAAGAGAATCACCATAAACGGACCAAGGCTTCAGGAATATTTTAAGGAACTGAGCAGGGAGACCTTCCAGAAGGGCGACCTGATTACCGTAGGTGAGGCATGGGGCGCTGACACAGAGCGCGCAAAGCTTTACAGCAATCCGGATGGCAGCGAGTTTTCTATGGTGTTCCAGTTTGAGCACATAGGGCTTGACCAGAAGGAGGGCGGCGAGAAATGGGACCTTGCACCGCTTCCGTTTAAAAAGCTCAAAAAGATAATGGCTCACTGGCAGAATGAGCTCTACAACTGTGGCTGGAACAGTCTGTTCTGGGACAATCATGACCTGCCGCGTATCGTGTCAAGATGGGGCAATGACAGGGAGTACAGAGTGGAATCTGCAAAGATGCTTGCTATATTGCTGCACGGCATGCAGGGTACACCATACATCTATCAGGGCGAGGAGCTGGGCATGACAAATGTACAGTATGATATCGAGGATTATAAGGACTGTGAAATCATAAACATGTACCATGAGCGCCTTGAAAAAGGATACTCAAAGGATGAAATCATGAAGTCCATTTACGCAAAGGGCCGTGACAATGCAAGGACACCTATGCAGTGGGATGACTCGGCAAATGCCGGCTTCACCACAGGAACACCTTGGATAAAGGTAAATGACAATTACGACAAAATAAATGCCAAATCACAGGTGGATGACCCTGATTCAATCTTTAGCTGCTACAAGAAGCTTGTTCAGCTGAGAAAGGATTATCCGGTATTTGTTGATGGTAAATTCACACTTTTACTTGAGGATGATGAGAATATTTTTGCATACAGCAGAAAGAATGAAGAAAAAACCATGATTGTTGTGTGCAATTTCTTTGACAAGGAGATACCAATGCCGCTTGCAAAGGAGTGTGAGGGCATGGAGGTGCTGATTTCAAATTATAAGGATACCTCTGATATGTCAGTGCTCAGACCTTATGAGGCCAGGATGTATATACGATAGATAAAATTGATACCGCTTGTTTTTATAAAGGTGTTTTATAAAAGCAGGCGGTATTATTGTATTTTTTAAGGATAATGTATATAATAAGTTACCGAAAAAATTCAATGGACGATGAAAGGAACCAATTCCATGTTTGATATAATAATAATAGGCAGTGGTCCGGCAGGACTGTCTGCAGCAATATATGCAAAGAGAGCCAATCTGAATGTGGCAGTAGCAGAAAAAGAATACGAGGGGACAGGCCAGATAGCCGAGAGCGGAAATGTGAACAACTATCTGGGGCTTCCAAACATAAACGGATATGACCTGGGAGAAAAATTCAGGGAGCATGCAGTATCTCTTGATGTAGAATTTATCGAAAAAGAAGCAGTGCAGATAGAAGCAGTGCAAAATGGTGAGAAAGAAGAACCAGCGATATACAGAGTGAAATTCGATGATGACACGATAGCAGAGGCAAGAGCGCTCATCTATACCGCAGGAGCATATCCGAGAAAGGCAGGAGTGCCGGGAGAGGATGAGTATACCGGAAAGGGAGTATCTTACTGCGCAATCTGTGACGGAGCATTTTATAAAGGAAAGACAGCCGCAGTGCTGGGCGGCGGAGATACCGCTTTGGATGATGCATTATATCTGTCCGATATATGTGAGAAGGTCTATCTGGTTCACAGAAGAGACAGCTTCCGCGGTGCGCAGAGCACAGTTGAGCTCTTAAAGCAGAAAGAAAATGTAGAGCTTGTCCTAAACGAAGCAGTGACAGAAATATATGGAGAAAAAAAGCCAACAGGTATAAAGCTTAAAAGTGGCAGGACACTGGCTGTAGACGGAGTATTCGTGGCATATGGCTCAGTACCGCAGTCAGAGCTTATAAAGAATCTGGTGCAGCTTGATGAGAGAGGATATGTAGTGGCAGGTGAGGACGGCATCACATATGCTGCAACAAAAAATGGTGACCATGATAGAAGCGTCCAGCCGGGACTGTATGTGGCGGGAGATGTCCGTACCAAGACACTGCGTCAGGTGGTAACCGCAGTATCTGACGGAGCAAATGCCGCAACGACAGCCGCAGAGTATTTAAGGGACATTAATGGCTATAAACAAAATATATAACCACGCACAAATAATTTGTATAACTGATAGCATTGACTTTCAACACACACGTTTGTATAATAATCTCATCAATTCATAGTAACACAATAGACTATGTAAGAATTAACGAGAAGAAGAAAACAATGAGATTTAATACAAGCTTACTTCATGCCGGCGTGACAAAAGAGACAAATGGCTCTACACTGCCACCGGTATATCAGACAAGCGCCTTCGAGCAGGAGAGCGCGGCAGATCTGGAAAAAATATTTGAAAACAAAGCTCCGGGCTACTGTTACACAAGAGTTGCCAATCCTACGATTACAGCTTTTGAGAACAGAATAACAAAGCTCGAGGGAGGAATAGCATCGGTGGCATGCGCATCAGGCATGGCGGCACTGATGAATACCTTCTTAAATATACTAAGCAGTGGAGATGAGCTCATCTCAAGCGCCAGTCTCTACGGTGGCACAATAGATTTATTCCATGATCTTGAGGCCTTCGGCATCATAACCAGATATGTCGAGAACAACAACTGGCAGCAGATAGAGGACAGCATCAATGAGCATACCAGACTGATTTTTGCAGAGACTATCGGTAATCCCTGTCTGGATGTCACAGATATTGAGAAGCTTGCAGAGATAGCACACGCACATGATATACCGCTTGTAGTTGACAATACCACATCGACAGCTTACCTGATACAGGTTTTAAAGCATGGAGCTGATATCGTGGTCAATTCATCTTCCAAATATATCAATGGAAGCAGCAATGCAATCAGTGGTATTCTGACAGATTCAGGTAAGTTCAAATGGGACAAGAACAGATATCCGGGGTTTGCAGATTATGTGAAGTATGGACCCATGGCATTTGTCGCAAAGCTGAGAAACAGTCTTTTCAGAAATATGGGTGCCTGTTTAGCTCCGGTGAATGCATACTTAAATATTATAGGACTTGAGACACTCGGTCTTAGAATGGAAAGAGAATGTTCTAATGCACTCGAGCTTGCGTCGTGGATAGAAAACAATTATCCTGACATAAAGGTTAATTATCCGGGGCTTTGTAGCAGCAAATGGCATGAAATAGCAAAAAAACAGCTCACAAACGGCTATGGAGCAATCCTTACAATCAGGGTTGGCAGCAAGGAAAAGGCATTTAAATTTATAGACAGCCTGACGATTCCATACACACTCAGCAATATCGGAGATACGAAGACACTGGTCATTCATCCGGGCTCCACAATCAGTCTTCACAGCACAGATAAGCAGAAGGAGGATGCAGGAGTATTTGAGGATCTTATAAGAGTCAGTGTGGGTATCGAGGATATAGATGACCTCAAGGATGATTTTGCACAGGCTTTTGCAAATATAGCTGATTAAGCCATAATAATAAGGTATCAATGTGTATGCAAATGAGAGCGTGCATATGCATTTACATATAAAACAAAACATTAACATATTTACACAGTAAGGAGATTAAAAATGGCGGAGAAAGTTGATTACGCGACCCTAAAAAAGGGCGGTTTCATGAGACAGAAGCAAAAGGGCTGTTTCTCGCTTAGAATTGCGGTTGTAGGAGGAAATCTTACAGCAGAAAATATCAAAACAGTAGCAGAGGTTGCTGAGAAATACGGACACGGATATGTTCATATGACATCGCGTCAGGGTATTGAGATTCCTTTTATCAAGGTTGAGGATATCAATGTGGTAAAAGAGGAACTGGCAAAGGGCGGTGTAGGAACAGGTGTCTGCGGACCGAGAGTACGTACTGTCACAGCGTGTCAGGGCTCAGAAATCTGTCCTAGCGGATGTATCGATACATACACTCTGGCTAAGGAACTTGATGAAAGATACTTCGGAAGAGAGCTTCCTCACAAGTTCAAGTTTGGTGTCACAGGCTGTCAGAATAACTGCTTAAAGGCTGAGGAAAACGATGTCGGAATCAAGGGCGGCATGACAGTAGAGTGCAGCCATGACGATTGTATCCAGTGTGGTGTATGTGTGAAGGCATGCCGCGAGGGTGCACTTAGCATGGAGGATGGCAGGATTGTCATCGACAGAGACAAATGTAACAACTGTGCGCGCTGCGTAAAGAGCTGTCCGACAGATGCATGGAAGGGAACTCCGGGATATATCGTATCGTTTGGAGGACTTTTCGGAAACCACATCTATAAAGGAGAGCAGCTTGTTCCGATTATCCGCGACAAGGAAACTCTTTTCAGAGTGACAGATGCAGCAATTAGTTTCTTCGAGAAGCATGCAAATGGTGGTGAGCGTTTCAGACTTACTCTTCAGAGAGTGGGCGAGGAAGAGTTCAAAAAAGAGATTCAGGCAGCATACGAGGGTAAATAATCCCCGTGTATAGCAGGAAATATCCGGCATGCATAAACAACAACGGTTACGGCAAAAATATAATAAATATGAGTATAGGAAGGGAGATGCAAAATGGCAGATATAGCATTCGACGATCAGGTAGATATAACTGACAAGGTTTGCCCTCTTACATTTGTAAAGGCAAAGGTAGCAATAGAGGAATTAGATGACGGTGAGGTGCTTGCAATCCGTATGAATGATGGAGAGCCGGTACAGAATGTTCCAAGAAGCATGAAGGAAGAGGGACACAAGATACTTAAGCTCGAGGACAACGAGGATGGAACATACACTCTTTACGTCAGAAAGGTTGAGGACTAATCATGGCAGCAAGAATTTCAAAGGCGGATTTCGATGAAAAAGTATTAAAAAGCAAGCTTCCGGTAATTGTTGATTTTTACTCGGATTCATGTGTGGCCTGCAAGAAGCTGGCACCGGTTCTCGGAGATATCGAGGATGATTATGAGGATAAGCTTCACGTATACAAGGTCAACACAAACTTTGACGGAGAGCTCGCTGATGAGTATGAGGTAACTGCGAATCCGACACTGCTTTTCGTAAAAGACGCAGAGGTCTTAGACAGAAAGATCGGCGTACAAAAGCCTGCCGATTTGAAGGCGTGGGTTGAAGCATTATTATAGTTTTTAGATTATTATATAAAGCAGTCTGATACAGGATAATAACACTTACAGATACCACAATCTGTGACACAGGAGGAAATAAAATGACTATCACAGTAGCAGGAGAGAAGAAAGAATATAAGGATGGACTTACATTACCGGAGCTTATCGAGCTTGAGAATGTAGATATGCCTGAGTATGTAACAGTTTCAATAAATGAGGAATTTGTTGCCACAGAGGATAAGCCAAAGACAGTGCTTAAGGATGGCGACAATGTAGAGTTCCTTTACTTCATGGGAGGTGGATGCTAATGGCAATGACTGATGAGCAGATCGAGCGCTATTCACGCCACATTATCCTTAGTGAGGTGGGCGTTAAAGGTCAGAAGAAATTATTAAAGGGCAAGGTGCTTATTATCGGTGCCGGCGGACTTGGAGCTCCGGCAGCCATGTATCTTGCAGCAGCAGGAGTTGGCACAATCGGTATTGTGGATGCGGATGAGGTAGATTTATCCAACCTGCAGAGACAGATTATCCACGGAACAGCCGATGTGGGAAAAGCCAAGGTAAAGTCAGCAAAAGAGACAATGAACGCCATGAACCCGGATGTTCAGGTCAATACATACCGTATGTTTGTAGATGCGTCAAACATCAGAGAGCTTATAAGGGATTATGATTTCATCATCGATGGAACTGACAATTTCCCGGCAAAGTTCTTAATCAACGATGCATGTGTGCTTGAGAAAAAGCCGTTTTCACATGCAGGAATCATCCGTTTCAAGGGTCAGCTCATGACATATGTGCCGGGAGAGGGACCTTGTTACAGATGTGTATTCAAGAATCCGCCACCAAAGGATGCAGTGCCTACATGTAAGCAGGCAGGCGTTATCGGAGCTATGGGCGGAGTAATCGGTTCACTTCAGGCTATGGAGGCTATCAAGTATTTAATCGGTGTTGGAGAGCTGCTCACAGGATATCTGCTTACATATGATGCACTCACCATGGAGTTCCACAAGATTAAGCTTCCAAAGGATACACACAACTGTGCAGTCTGTGGCGACCATCCGACCATTCTCGAGCCAATCGACTACGAGCAGGAGGTCTGCGAGGAGACAGCGGGCAGATTTGATGCACCTCGTACACAGGAATAAAAAGACAGTAAGGAAAGGAACGATATGAGTATCATAAGAATGAAATATCCGTTTCTGGATGAAATAGCAAAATATGCTAAAGAGCATCTGCCGGAGGAGGCGTGCGGTCTGATAGCAGGCAGTGAGGACGAAAACGGTCGTCTCATCACAAAGGTATATTACCTGACGAATACAGACCATGCCGAGGACCATTTTACAATGGATCCAAAGGAGCAGCTGGCAGCCATAAAGGACATGAGAGCAAACGGCCTTAAGCCGCTTGGCAACTGGCATTCACATCCGTCTAGCCCTTCAAGGCCATCGGATGAGGATATAAAGCTTGCATACGATCCAAATGCAAGCTACATGATAATGTCGCTTATGGCAGAAAATCCTGTAATCAACTCGTTTCATATCGAGGGTGGACAGGTCACGAAAGAGGATTTACGAATATATTCTGATGAATATTACTTCTAAATCATATGTTAATGTTTTGAGTCGCAGCGAAAGCTGCAAAGAAAAGTCAGCTTCATCGAAGATGGCTTTTCTTTTTTAAAGAAAGATGTTATTATAGCATGTATATTTAATAAAACGAAAGAGCGTGCGAAAATGAAATTAAAAACAAAGGAACTTACAACATGTGCACTTTTTGCGGCGCTTATAGCAGTTGGAGCATTTATCAAGATTGATATTCCGCTTCCTATGTACACCATGCATTTTACATTACAGTGGTTTTTTGTGTTGATGGCGGGATTTCTGCTCGGGGCAAAGCTTGCACCGATTAGCGTGATAGTGTATCTGTGCATAGGACTGGTGGGAGTGCCTGTATTTGCAGCAGGCGGTGGTCCTACATACATTTTAAGACCGGGATTTGGGTTCCTCTTAGGCTTTGTGTTTGCAGCATTTTTAATCGGAGCTATCACGGAAAAGCTTAAAAAGACCAATGCGTTTACACTCATTCTTCCGGCAACGGTCGGACTGGTGGCATATTATACAGTTGGAGCAATATACTTTTACTGCATGAAGAATTTCTATGCGGCAACACCTGTCAGCTGGGGCATCGTAATAGTAGATTACTGTCTGATAACTGTTGCACCGGACTTTATATTATGCGTATCGGCAGCAGTGTTTTCTGCTAAGCTTCGTCCTGTTTTTGCAGGAATATTAAACGGTTACAGTGTGAAGAATAAGGTGGAAAATAAAGCATAAAGAGTATAATAAAGTATAAAATAAGGCATGAAATAATGTATGAAATAAAGTATGGATATGGTATTACAGGGAGATAAAAATGGCGTATTTTCCGATGTTTGTGGATATGACGGAAAGAGAGTGTCTGATCGTCGGCGGTGGAAATGTGGCATACCGCAAGGTGATCGTAATGCTGGATTTTGGCGCGAAGGTCACGGTTGTGGCAGAGGATATATGCGAAGCGTTGAGAACTCTTATAGCTGATGATAGAGCAAATAAGGGCAGCTTCGGCTTAGATGCAGCAAACAAAGAAGGCAGTCAGGTGGAGTCAGATGCAGCTGACAGAATTACGATTATAAAAAGAAAGTTTAATCAAAAAGACTGTGACGGCATGGAAATGGTTATCGCTGCCACTGATGACAATGCTTTAAATCATGAGATTGCAGAGTATTGCAAAGCTAAGGACATCATGGTAAATGCGGTCGATCAGAAGGCTGATTGCAGCTTTATTTTTCCGTCATACATAAAGGAAAAGAATCTTGTTGCGGCATTTTCGAGCGGAGGAAACAGTCCTGTGCTGACTCAGTATCTGAAAGGCAAAGAGCAGGAGATTCTTACTCCGTTTCTTGGTGAGCTGAACGAATACATGGGACAGATCCGCGAAAGAGTAATAGCGCAATATGACACTCAAGCCGAGAGAAAGCGTGTATTTAAAGAAATATTGTGTGCAGCTATTGATAATGGAAGAATTCCGGAAATATAGTTTAAAGTATGGTATTACAGATTTTAAGTTGTTGTTCATTTATAAATGATAAATGGAAAATGGCATGATCCGTAGGAGAGTAAAATGAGGTATTTAATAGGAACGAGAGGCTCAAAGCTTGCTCTTGTTCAGACTGATTACGTGATAGATAAGTTAAAAAGAGCATATCCGGATGATGATTTTAAGGCTGTTATCATAAAGACAACAGGCGATTTAGAGCAGAAAAAGGCACTCGATAAGATTGGCTCAAAGGGTATCTTCGTAAAGGAGATAGAGGACGAGCTTTTATCGGGAAAGATTCATATGGCAGTCCATTCCATGAAGGATATGCCTGATGAACCGGCAGCAGGGCTTACATTTGCAAAGGCATGGAAGCGTGAAGATCCAAGGGATGTTTTGGTGCTAAAAAATGCCGCTTCACTGGATGAACTTCCTCATGGTGCCGTGATAGGAACCGGAAGCAAGCGCAGAAAGTATCAGCTTTTAAAGCTGCGTCCTGACCTTAAGGTGGTTGGCATACGCGGAAATATCGATACGAGGCTTCGTAAGCTATATGATGGTGAAATTATATATGAAGAGGTTGCCGATAATACTGTAAATAACAATGAGATAGCTAACGAAAAACAGAATAAGTATAACGAATACAGGCTGGATGGAATCGTACTTGCAGCGGCGGGAATAAAGCGTATCGGAAGAGATTCTGAGATCACACAGTACTTTTCGGAGGATGATATGATTCCGGCTCCGGCACAGGGCACACTGGCGATTGAGCTACGTGCTGACAATGCTAAGCTGATGGCAAAGCTTGATGCTTTGTCAGATGAGAAAACCAATCTGTGCGCAGGCATTGAGAGAGAATTTTTAAAGCGAATCGGTGGAAACTGTCATCTGCCTGTGGCTGCATACTGTGATATTGTAAGTGAAAAAGACCGCGGTAATGACAGCAACAAAAATAACAGGCTAAAGCTTCTTGCGATGTTTGGTTCAGAGGATGGAAAACAGCTTGCCAGGACAGAGCAGGTATGGGATATGACATCAGACAGAAACGATATTGTGGAGCGTGCGGTGCACGATATTCGGTATAAATTAGAAATCGACTAAAAATATCAAGTCATAATTTTTAATCATAATAATTCAGTAGAAAAATAATTAGGAAAATCATGAGAGAAAACACAGGAAAAGTAGTATTAGTTGGAGCAGGACCGGGAGATACGGGCCTGCTCACTTTAAAAGGAGAAAAATATATAAAACAGGCGGATTGTCTGGTGTATGACAGGCTGTCATCACCAGAGTTTCTTTCAATGGTAAAGGCAGGCTGTGAGCTTATTTATGTGGGCAAGGAAAATCACAAGCATGTCATGAAGCAGGATGCCATAAACGAGCTTTTGTACGAGAAATCAAAATATCATGAGCTTGTAGTCCGTTTAAAGGGCGGAGATCCGTATGTCTTTGGAAGAGGCGGAGAGGAAGCTCTCTACCTGGTAGATAGAAATGTGGAGGTAGAAGTGGTACCGGGTGTCAGTTCGTCGGTTGCAGCGCTTGCGGCTGCAGGAATACCTATCACACACAGAGGTATAGCAAAAGGCTTTCAGGTCATCACTGCGCACAGCAGAAAGGATGAGGAGACAGATATAGACTATTCCCTTCTTACAGATGAGACAATCACCTGCGTATTTTTGATGGGTCTCGCGCATGTAAAAAGCATTGTAGCAGGGCTTATGAAAGCAGGACGAAGAGCGGATACTCCGGCAGCAGTGATATCGAACGGCACACTTGCCGCGCAGCGCAAATGTATAGGAACGCTTGCGGATATCGGAGAAAAGATTGAGGAAGCAAAGCTGACATCACCGGCTATAATCGTTGTGGGAGATGTGGTTTCACTGAATGACAGGCTTGATTTCTTTGAAAAAAGACCGCTGTTTGGAAGAAAAATCACAGTACCGTATATCAAAACAAACGAATTGATAGCAAAATTACAGCAGCTTGGAGCAGATGTCACACCGGTTAAGACAGGCATAATTAAACCAGTTATAATTCCTGAATTTGCCGATAAGGTAAGATCGGCAGACTGGATTGTTTTTACAAGCAAAAATGGTGTAAGATCATTTTTCTATAATCTGGATCTGGCAGGGGCTGACATCAGGCTTATAGCAAGTGCAAGGTTTGCAGTGGTGGGAAAAGCTACAGAAAAAGAGCTTGCAAAGCATCACATAAAGGCAGATATTATTCCGGCAGAACAGACCGGAAAAGGACTTGCAGGAGAATTGAGTTCGTATATGGGCGATAATGATGAAATCAAAGTCTGCATTTTCTCGGCAAAGGAGGCTTCACCTGACATTGAGGCAGGGCTTAAAGAAATATGTGAATTAGAAAAAATTGATGCATATGTAAATGAGCAGGCATATGAGAGTATTCCTGAAAGCATTGGAAAAATGGTAAGTGAAGCGGTTTTTACAAGCGCATCAAATGTGGAAAGATTTTTTCATATGCTGCCGGAGAATGCATACGTGGAAACAGCATACTCGATAGGTGAAAAAACAACAGCAGCATTAGAGCAGCACAATGTCAGAGAGATACTGCAAGCTGATGACAGCAGCTATGAAGCACTGGTAGATACAATATGTTATAAAGCTTAAGAATTTATGATGATAAAAGTTATATAATCTGAATTTGTCAAAACGCGCCAAATGTAATATACTATATCCAACTGAAACATTAACATAATAAAGGAGAAGCACAATGAAAGAATACAGTATAGGTACAAAGTGTGTACAGGCAGGCTATGCAGCCGGAAACGGAGAGCCGAGACAGATTCCGATTATTCAGTCAACTACATTCAAATATGACACAAGCGAGGACATGGGAAAGCTTTTTGACCTTGAGGCAGAGGGCTATTTCTACAGCAGACTGCAGAATCCGACCTGTGACACGGTAGCAAGAAAAATCGCAGCTATGGAGGGTGGCACTGCTGCCATGCTCACATCATCAGGACAGGCAGCCAATTTCTATGCCATGTTCAACATATGTGAGTGCGGAGACCATATCGTGGCATCATCATCCATCTATGGAGGCACCTTCAACCTCATCGCGGTAACTATGGCAAAGATGGGTATTACAGCTACATTCGTATCTCCTGATGCTACAGAGGAGGAACTGAATGCAGCATTCAGACCGAACACAAAGCTTATGTTTGGTGAGACTATTGCCAATCCTGCGCTTACGGTGCTTGATATAGAGCTTTTTGCAAAGGTGGCACACGAGCACGGAGTACCGCTTATAGTGGACAATACCTTCCCTACACCTGTAAACTGCAGACCAATTGAGTGGGGCGCAGATATTGTCACACACTCTACCACAAAGTACATGGACGGACACGGAGCCACACTCGGCGGAGCAATCGTAGACAGCGGCAAATTCGACTGGATGGCACATGCAGATAAATATCCGGGACTGTGCACACCTGATGACAGCTATCATGGCATAACATATGCAGAGAAATTCGGCAAGGAAGGTGCGTTCATCACTAAATGTACAGCACAGCTTATGCGCGATTTTGGTTCTATGCAGTCACCACAGAATGCATTTATGCTGAATCTTGGCCTTGAGTCACTTCATGTGCGTATGCCAAAGCATGTGGAAAATGGACAGGCAGTGGCTGAATTTTTGGAAAATCATCCAAAGGTTGCCTATGTAAACTACTCAGGGCTTCCTTCAAACAAATACTATGAGAGAGCACAGAAGTATCTTCCAAACGGAGGCTGCGGAGTCGTATCATTTGGCTTAAAGGGCGGCAGAGAGGCAGCGTCTGCATTTATGAAGGCATTAAAGCTTGGTGCAATCGAGACACATGTGGCAGATGCGAGAACCTGCTGCTTAAATCCGGCAACAAGCACGCATCGTCAGATGAATGATGAGCAGCTTAAGGAAGCAGGAGTGCCGGCAGAGCTTATCAGAATAAGCTTAGGTCTTGAGGACAAGGTGGATTTGATTGCAGATATCTCAAACGCACTCGATGCCATAAAATAAAACATGTATTCATAAAATACACAAAAAGAACAAAATTAGAAAAAACAAAACTTTACGAAATGACCTACTAATGATATAGTAGTGATAGATATGAAAGAGTTTTAATAATTTATTTGTTTTTGTGGGAATTATTATGAGTAACAGATTTGATGATGAAAACAAAATAGAGATGGATATAAAGACCGCATTCGCCTCTTGGGGAAAGTATGTTTTTAAGTGCTTTCCGCAGGAAGGCCGTTTGAGGTCTTTTTTATCAGAGGATTCATTAGATGACTCAGAGGAGAAAAATGTGGATATTATAAACAATCCGTTTATAGACAGCATGGTTGACAGGGATAATCTACTGAAGGCTGTTGAACAGATTGCAGAGGGAGAAAAATTTGCTACTGTAGTACTGCATGCCAAGGAAGGAACAGATACCTACAGGATATCATTCAAGTCGATTTGCTTTAATGATGATGGCAGAACAGTTGAGGCAATAGGGCTTGCTGAGCAGCTTGATGAGCGTCTTAACGAGAGTGAGATGGTGAATGCTTTAGGAAGCAACTTCAACAGTATCTACTATGTAGATGTAGACAACAATAAGATGTATCCATACAGGATGAATCCTTCTGTCCGTGCTATGTTTGGAGAAGTGCTTGAGTCAAAACCGGGCTATCATGAGATGATGGAAAAGTATGTAAATGCTATCGTCTTAGAGGAGGATAAGCTGCACATGCTTTCAGAGACATCAATTAATAATCTGCGCAGGCAGTTTTTGATAAAGGATACCTATCAGCATGATTACCGCATCGTGAGGGATAGACAGGTACAGTATTGCAGAGCCAAGTTTGTCAATGTGTCTGGCGTGGGAGAGCTGCACAAGATGATAGCGGGCTTTTCGGATATAAGCCCGGAGAAGCAAAGAGAGCTTGAGCGTATAGCGTATGTGGATACAGTGACCGGAGGCAACAATTACGAGAGCTTTAAAAAGAAGCTGCGTGACAGAAAGGTATCAGGATATCTGATTTCCATGGATATTCACTCCTTCAAGATAGTAAACTCCATCTGTGGTGTGGCAAGGGGCGATGAGGCGCTTAAATGGATTTCTGAAAATATACGCGGTGTTGTAGGATATAATGACATATCAGGTCATATAAATGCAGACAGATTTGTTATTTTCTGTGCGGATGACAAGATAAATAATGTTATCAGAAAGATACAGACCATCAATTTACAGCTTATTAAGGTTTCAGAATCCTTAAAGATTCCAAAGATTCAGCCATACTTTGGTGTGACAAAATGGGAGCCGGGCAAAAAGGTTGAGGAAGCATACAGCGAGGCCAACTTTGCCAAGAATCGGATCAAGGAGCGGAAGGACGTGCTCTATCAGATATACAGTCAGGCCGATACAGAAAGGATTGTCGAAGAAAAGCAGATGGAGGATAACTTCTACAGGGATTTAAATGACAATCATTTTGAGATATGGTATCAGCCCAAGTATGCTCCAAAGACCAGCAAGCTGGTCGGTGCAGAGGGACTTGTCAGGTGGAGAAGAGAAAATAATGAGATTATTCCGCCATCCAAATTTATACCGCTTTTTGAAAGAAACGGCATGATTAAGGCGCTTGATGAGTATGTGTTCCGCGAGGTGTGTACACATCAGAGAAGATGGCTTGATGAAGGGAAAAAAATAGTTCCTATCTCAATCAACCTGTCCAGAGCGAGCCTGTACTTTGAGTCTGTGGTCAAAAGATATCATGATATAGCAAGAAGAATCGGCATATACACACATCTTGTGCCTATAGAGATTACAGAGAGTGCAGCTGTCGATAATGATGAAATCAAGATTATTGCGGATAAATTCCATGGCAATGGATTTCCGCTTTTGGTGGATGATTTTGGCTCAGGCTATTCATCACTTGCTACCCTCAATATGAAGTGCTTTGATACACTCAAAATCGACAAGAGCCTGATTGACTATATAGGAGATTCAAATGGTGAGAGGCTGCTTGTGCACACGATAGCGCTGGCCAAGGAGCTGGGAATCTGCGTGACCGCCGAGGGTGTTGAGAGTCAGGAGCAGGTAGAGTTTTTGAAGAATATAGACTGCGACAGTATACAGGGCTTTTATTATTCAAAGCCACTGCCGTTAGCCGAGTATGAGATGCTTTTGGATTGATAATAAATATAAAAAAATATAAGCAGTATAAAAGAGCCGGTCACGTGACCGGCTCTTTTGAGGGGAGTATAAATAATTAATAAGAGGTATAACATTGAAAAGATTTCTCTCTTCGGAAACATTATAAAATAACAGTAATTAAAAAGCAATACTTTGAAACACAAAATAATATAATTTTAACAAAACGAGTTAATTTATTAAAGAGCTAAAGTACTAAAGCACCGGCTGTAATGATTTTGGTGATTTATCGCAGTTCACATCTCATAATAAAATGAATATCATAATGTAAATTCGTATTTTGGCGTATGGATGTATGAAATTTAAAATAGTTTATGCGGATGAGCTTTATAAGGTGCAAAAAGAGATGAATGCACTGCTTATAGATATAAGAACAAGAGAGGAATACGACAGGTCGCACTGGAAAGGCGCACTCAGCATGCCTATGGATATCACGGATTCATATGAGAGTGAACTCGATGTGTCACAGAGTGTGATTTTTTACTGCACGCATGGTGGAAGCAGCATGAAGCTGGCCAGATATCTGGGAAATCGCGGTTTTGATACAGCGACAGTCATAGGTGGATACAATGCTATGTGCGGATATCAAAAAAAGTTGCAGAAATATGGCTGAAACTATTTAAAAAAATTGAAATTTATGCAACAATATTAGATAACAATGTAAAGTACAATTATAGAAAGGCAGTTACACAATATATGAATAGATTTGAGCTTGTTGTGCCATGTCATTTTGGCCTTGAGGCAGTAGTCAAGAGGGAGATATATGATCTGGGATATGAGATAACACGTGTGGAGGACGGCAGGGTATCGTTTGAGGGCGATGCTGAGGCTATATGCAGAGCGAATATATTCTTAAGAGGCGCAGAGAGAGTATTACTTCAGGTAGGACGCTTTAAGGCTGCCACATTTGATGAGCTTTTTGAAAATGTAAAGGCTCTCCCATGGGAAAATTATATTCCAAAGGACGGCAGATTCTGGGTGAAAAAGGCTTCTTCCATAAAGAGTAAGCTTTTTTCACCATCTGATATACAGTCTATCGTGAAAAAGGCTATGGTTGAGAGAATGAAGAGGTCTTATCACATTGACTGGTTCCCGGAGGACGGAGCACAGTATCCGGTAAGGGTTTTTCTGTACAAGGATGAGGTGATGGTGACACTTGATACATCGGGGGATTCCCTTCACAAGAGAGGATACCGTCTGGCAACGAGCAAGGCGCCGCTGACTGAGACACTTGCAGCATCGCTCATCATGCTTACACCATGGCATGCAGACAGAATACTTGTGGATCCGTTTTGCGGCAGTGGTACATTTCCGATAGAGGCAGCCATGATGGCAGCAAACATAGCACCCGGTATGAACAGGGAGTTTACAGCTGAGAGCTGGACCAATATCATACCAAGAAAGCTGTGGTATGAGGCTGTGCAGGAGGCAGAGGATATGATAGATAAGGATGTGCAGGTGGACATCCAGGGCTATGACATTGACCCTGATGTGGTGGCTGCAGCCAGGGAAAATGCCAAGAGAGCCGGAGTGGAGCACATGATTCATTTCCAGCAGAGGGCTGTGGCTGACCTGCATCACCCGAAGAAGTATGGATTTATTATCTCAAATCCTCCATACGGTGAGCGACTCGAGGAGAAATCAGCGCTCCCGGCACTGTATTCACAGATTGGAGAAGCTTATAAGAGGCTTGATGCATGGTCGATGTATCTGATTACGAGCTATGAAGATACAGAGCGCTATATCGGCAGAAAAGCTGACAAAAACAGGAAAATCTACAATGGTATGATAAAGACATATTTTTATCAGTTTATGGGGCCTAAGCCTCCGAGAAGGAAAAAGGATTAGCAGGGTATATGAAATATTCAAAGAGATATATTGCATTTACATTCATCTTGGCACTTATCTTTGTGTCTAATTTTTACATATATGCAAAGGACAGCTCTACACTTGGCGCGTTCAGAGGAGCACAGATAGATAATACTATATGGAGTCCGCTTGTGGCTGCTGATGTAAATGGCACCACCATCAGGCTTAAGATAGAAAATAAGGAGTATACGAGCGAGGATGAGCATGTGTATATGGATGAGAACAGGAATATAATGGTTCCCGTGTCTATGCTTCGCGATGCACTAAACAGCAGTGCACATGTATACAATAAAAATGAGCTTTTGGTGGAAAAGCACAGTCTGACAGCTGATTTCAAGCTGGCAGATGACAATGGCTTTGTACAGTATAAGGGGCAGTTTTATGCAAGCTTAGACAAGCTGTCTAAACTTTTGGATATGACATGCAGCTTTGATACGGCGACAAATACACTCACTATGACAGACAAATCCGAGGGTGTATCAACGGTGCCAACAAAGTATGATCTGAGGGAAAGACAGCGTGTGTCACTAATCAGGGATCAGGGCAGCTATGGCACCTGTTGGGCTTTTGCGGCCACAAGTGCACTCGAGTCAGCCCTTATGCCGGAGGAGCAGCTTTTGTTTTCCGTGGATCATATGAGTATGAGCAATTCCTTCAACGTCAATCAGTATGACGGTGGAGAGTATACCATGGGAATGGCATATCTGGCAGCATGGCAGGGACCGGTTTATGACGCGGATGATCCTTACGGAGATGGAGTGACACGCGATGATCTTGCTGCAGTAAAGCATGTGCAGCAGATGCTTATCATAGATGGAAAGGACTACCAGGGCATAAAGGAGGCTGTTTTCAAATATGGTGGTGTGCAGACATCGCTTTACAGTACAATATCAAGCTCCAGGACAAAGACTCCTTATTACAATAAACAGACTAATTCTTACTGTTACATGGGTCAAGATAAGCCAAATCATGATGTGGTTATAATTGGCTGGGATGACAATTACCCTAAGGAAAACTTCAATGTGGATCTGGAAGGAGATGGAGCCTTTATATGCCAGAACAGCTGGGGCAGCAGTTTTGGAGACAATGGGGTGTTCTATGTGTCATACTACGATACAAATGTGGGCACGCACAATGTTGTTTATACAGATATAGAGAGTGCTGACAATTATGATAATATATACCAGAGTGACCTGTGTGGCTGGGTAGGAAAGATGGGCTACGACAAGGAGGATATGTACGGAGCCAACATATTTACCGCACAGTCGGCTGAATCGCTAAGGGCTTCCGGCTTTTATGCCACAGCAGCGGATACCTCATACAAGCTGTATGTAGTTAAGAATTTTGAGAATGAGTATTCTTTTAAAAATAAGACGCTGGTGGCTGAGGGGTCACTAAAAAATGCAGGCTATTACACTGTTGATTTTGATGAGCCTGTTGATTTGGAGTCCGGTGAGCGTTATGCCATTGTACTTTATATAAATACACCGGGCTCGACTCATCCGATGGCTATAGAGTACAACTCGGGAGAAGCATACATGTCTACGGTCAATCTGGATGATGGCGAGGGCTATATCAGCTATGATGGTGTGGCATATATCAATGTAAAGGAAAAACAGGATTGTAACCTCTGTATAAAGGCCTTTTCTGATAACAGATGATATGGCAAAAGCACTGAAGGAAGGAAATATATTATGACAAAAATCATATTTGCAACAGGAAACAAGGATAAGCTCAGAGAAATCAAAGAGATACTTTCAGACTGTGACGTGGATATCCGTTCAATGAAGGAAGCAGGTATCAATGTGGATATAGTGGAGGATGGGAAGACCTTTGAAGACAATGCGCTGATTAAGGCGCGCACAATAGCGGCACACACAGATGCAATTGTTCTCGCAGACGACTCAGGACTTGAGATTGACTATCTGAATAAGGAACCGGGAGTATATTCAGCGCGCTATATGGGTGAGGATACTTCCTATGATATAAAGAATAATAACCTTATAGAACGCCTTGACGGTGTGCCAAAGGAGAAGCGTACAGCCCGCTTTGTGTGTGCTATCGCCGCAGTGCTGCCGGATGGAAAGGAACTTGTGACCAGACAGACAATGGAGGGTTATATAGGATGGGAGATAGCGGGAGCCAATGGCTTTGGTTATGATCCTATATTCTATTTAGATGAGTACGGCTGCTCTTCGGCAGAGCTTACTCCCCAGCAGAAGAATGCCATAAGCCATCGAGGCAAGGCTCTTCGCGCCATGAAAGAGATGCTTGTGAAGGTGATATAGAGTATAGGCGTTAAATTGCAACGTATACGGATAAAATGCCTGCCGGCAAGCTTTTTTAAGCTGACCGGCAGCCACTTTAAAAAAAATATAAAAAAATAAAAAAAGTTGTTGACATATTCTTCCCTTTGCTATATACTAATTATTGCGTCACGGAAAGAACGCAAACAAATCCTTCGGGGTGTGGCTCAGCTTGGCTAGAGCGCCTGGTTTGGGACCAGGAGGTCGCAGGTTCGAATCCTGTCACCCCGACTACATGCGGGTGTAGTTCAATGGTAGAACACCAGCCTTCCAAGCTGGATACGTGGGTTCGATTCCCATCACCCGCTTAGATATTGCAGTATTCGCAGTATCCCATATGTGTCTGTAGCTCAGTTGGATAGAGCACCGGCCTTCTAAGCCGGGTGTCGGGGGTTCGAATCCCTTCAGGCACATTTTTTATTTCATATCAATTCCATATGGACCATATGAAGTAAATATGGTGGGTATAGCGCAGTTGGTTAGCGCGCCAGATTGTGGCTCTGGAGGCCCAGGGTTCGAATCCCTGTATCCACCCTTTGCATTAATGCAAATAGTGTCGTGCGCATTATATGCGTATCCGTGCGGCGCACGAGTATTACTCAAGGGCTATCGCCAAGCGGTAAGGCACAGGATTTTGATTCCTGCATTCGTTGGTTCGAATCCAACTAGCCCTGTTATAATCTGAATATATGGGATATTAGCTCAGGTGGTAGAGCACTTGACTTTTAATCAAGTTGTCCGGGGTTCGAATCCCCGATGTCTCATTAAAAATGCCTCTCTTAAAGAGGCGTTTTTTAATGTCAGACATCGTAGGAATCGAACTCCGGACAACGGAGTTGACCGGGGCGCTAGACGTCCGGGGGACGTCTGCTAAGCGCGGACCGAAGCGGAGCGTAGACCGAATCCCCGATGTCTCATTAGCGTAAAAGAAGCCGTTCCTTGAACGGTTTTTTTGTATTTAGAAGAATGGAGGAATCGAGCTCCAGACAACGTAGTTGACCGAAGCGTAGACAGAGAAAAATATGTGGGTATTATATGCATTTGGATCCGCATTTTTTGCGGGTATAACATCAATACTGGCAAAGTGTGGTATCAAAAAAACTGATTCAAACGTAGCAACTGCAATCAGGACAATTGTAGTTTTGATTTTTTCATGGATTATGGTATTTGTGGTTAAAGCGCAGGGGCAGATCACAGCCGTGTCAGCAAAGACATGGATATTTCTGATGCTTTCAGGAGTCGCTACCGGAGCCTCATGGCTTTGTTATTTTAAAGCACTCCAGCTTGGCGATGTAAACAGAGTGGTGCCGATTGATAAATCAAGCACAATACTGACCATTATACTTGCATTTATCTTTTTTAAAGAGGAGATAAACGCACTCAGGCTGGTATGTGTGGTGCTTATAGCAATTGGAACGTATATGATGATCACCAAAAAGGAGATATCACAGGAAGAGCAGAATAAGGCCAGGGGTTCTCATGGATGGCTGTTTTATGCAGTGCTGTCTGCTGTTTTTGCCAGCTTCACCTCAATACTGGGAAAGGTCGGCATAGAGGGAATCAATTCTAATCTGGGAACTGCGATAAGGACGATAGTGGTGTTTATAATGGCTTGGATAGTGGTATTTGTCACAGGAAAACAGCACACCATAAAGCATATAGAGAAAAAAGAGCTTGGCTTTATCTGCCTTTCGGGACTTGCAACAGGCGGCTCATGGCTTTGCTATTACAAGGCACTGCAGGACGGGCTTGCGAGTGTCGTAGTGCCTATAGATAAGCTGAGCATAGTTGTGTCAATCGTTTTTTCATATTTCGTATTTAAGGAAAAGCTGACGATTAAATCCTTTACAGGACTGGTACTCATCATAGCAGGAACATTGATTATGCTTGTTTAAATATATAAAAACATCTTGACGTTTTTCTGTTTTTCTATTATCATTGTTAACCGAGAAAATATTTATAGTTGACAATTATAACGGATGATATGTATTATAATGATACTTATTAAACGAGAGAAGAAATACAGGACACGAAGGAGATTAAAATGGATCCAATAACACTGGCACAGGAGATAATAGACGGAAGAAGAATCACAAGGGATGATGACCTATCATTTTTCCTTACATGTGATTTAGACGAGCTGTGTAAGGGCGCAGATATGATCAGGGAGAAGTTTATCGGCGACAAGGTAGATTTGTGCTCGATAATAAACGGAAGAAGCGGAAAATGTCCGGAGGACTGCAAGTATTGTGCACAGTCAGCACATAATCATACAAATTGTGAGGTTTATGATTTTTTACCTGAGGAAAAGATACTTGAGGCTTGCAGGATGAATGAGAGAGAGGGTGTAGACCGTTTCTCGATAGTTACAGCGGGAAAAGCGCTGACAGGTGAGGAATTTGACAAGGCAATACATGCATATGAGACTATGAAAAGAGAGTGCAAGATTGATTTATGTGCATCAATGGGCTTTCTTTCAGCAGAGCAGCTTCACAGACTGCACGAGGCAGGTGTCAGCAGCTATCACCACAATATAGAGACCTCAAAGCGTAATTTCCCCAATATATGCACCACACACACCTATGATATGAAGATTGAGACGCTTAAAAAGGTGAAGGCAGAGGGCATGTATGCGTGCTCAGGCGGCATCATCGGAATGGGTGAGACCTGGGAGGACAGGCTTGATATGGCAGTCAGTCTTGCAGAGGTAGGAGTGGATTCCATTCCGCTTAATGCGCTTATGCCGATTGCAGGCACTCCGCTTGAGGGACTTGAGCATATAAACGAGCCTGATATACTGCGTACAGTGTCATTTTTCAGGTATATAAATCCAAAGGCTGACATACGTCTCGGTGCCGGAAGGGCGCTGCTTACAAATGACGGAGAGCTTGCATTCAAGTCTGGAGCATCAGCCACAATTACAGGAAATATGCTTACGACAGTAGCGTGTGCCACAATCAGAAGTGACAAGGAAATGCTTGAGGGCATGGGCAGGAATGTGACACCTGAGTACATGAAATAAAGGTGATTATTCAGAATATAAAATATATGTCAAAGATGCGTAAAATAGTATTAGTTTTGCGCATCTTTTTTAGTACAAATGACAGGTTTGGTTGCGGGGTGAAAATTTTTATTATATAATGAAAATAAATAATTTAAGGAATTTGTCCGGTACAGCATGGAACATGAATAGGAGCGAATTAGTATATTTCATTGAAAAATAAGAGGTTACGGGGGAAATATGTACAACGATAAAGGTAATACAAAATATCTGAAGCTGTTAAAACAAAATTATTCATCAAGTCAGGATGTAATCAGGGAGATAGTCAATCTTTCTGCGATTATAAATCTGCCAAAGGGCACGGAGTTTTTCCTGAGTGATATACATGGCGAGTATGAGGCTTTTTTACATATCATGAACAACTGCTCAGGTGTGATAAAGGAAAAGGTGGATTTGATTTTCAAGGATACGATTTCTGATTATGACAGACAGGAGCTTTGCACGCTCATATACTATCCAAGAGAGAAAATGGCCATGCTTGATGAACAGGGCAAGATAGACAGTGACTGGTATGCTATGACGTTAAATCAGCTTATACTTGTCGCAAAGCTGCTCTCATCAAAGTACACCAGGTCGAAGGTCAGAAAGGCTCTGCCTGAGGAATATGCGTACATCATCGATGAGCTTTTGCATGCGCAGGAGGATGAGGATGCAAATCAGGTCAGATATCACAAGCAGATATTAAAGACTATAATTGATTTGGAGGATGCGGATGAGTTTATAATTGCTTTATCTGCACTGATTAAGAGGCTTGCTGTTGACCATCTGCACATTGTGGGAGATGTATTTGACAGAGGAGGAAGCGCGGATAAGATTCTCGATCTGCTTTATGATTATCACTCGCTTGATATCGAGTGGGGCAATCACGACATTCTCTGGATGGGTGCGGCATGTGGAAATGATGCATGTATATGTAATGTCATCCGCAACAATCTGAAATACAACAATGTGGAAATTCTTGAGAATGCCTACGGAATAAGCTTACGACAGCTAATGCTGTTTGGCATGAAAATATATGGTATAGAGGATGGAATTGAGGCTGCAAGGGCGGCCATCACAGTAATGCTTTTTAAGCTTGAGGGGCAGCTTATACTTGCACATCCCGAGTATGAGATGGGAAACAGGCTGATGCTTGACAGGCTGGATGAGTTGCAGGATGTAGGAGTGGACAGAAAGCGCTTTCCAACCGTTTATGATGAGAGACCCTACGCACTAAGTGACGAGGAGACTGTCATCATGAGAAAGCTGCACAGACAGTTTGTGACAGGACAGCGCCTGCACAAGCATGTCAGATTTTTGTATGATAAGGGCGGCATGTACAATGTATACAATGGCAACCTGCTCTATCATGGCTGTGTTCCGGTTGATAGCAACGGAGCCTTTGACAAGCTGTATATTGATGGTGAATTTTATCACGGAAGGGCGCTGCTTGACAAATGTGATGAGAAGGCAAGGGCTGCGTATGTGGACAATCCTTATAAGGATGATGTGGACTTTATGTGGTTTTTGTGGGGAGGAGAAAAATCACCGCTGTGCGGCAGAAGGCTTAAGACCTTTGAGATGGAATATGTTACAGATAAGAGCATGTGGGAAGAGCCTTCTAACCCATACTATAGCAGGTATTACGATAAGAGCTTCTGCTGTCAGATACTGCACGAGTTCGGGCTGTATGATGATGATGCGCATATCATAAATGGACATACACCGGTTCACGCAATAGAGGGAGAGAACCCTGTCAGGGCCAATGGCAAGCTGTTTGTGATAGATGGAGGCTTCTGCCGTGCGATGAACAAGAAAACCGGTATCGCCGGCTATACACTGATTTACAATTCACATGGTCTAAGGCTCAAGGCACACACGCCTTTTACATCGGTGGAGGATGCCCTGATAAATAATACTGACATAGAGACATCATCAGAGGTCGAGGAAAATGATAAAAGACGTATGCTTGTGAAGGATACCGATATAGGAAAGAGGCTTATTGGAGAGATTGATGATCTGCACAAGCTTCTTGAGAACTACAGGAGGCTGTAGAGGAACATATTGGACTGTAGGGGGCGTATGGGACGTATGGGACAAGACCTTGACAAATAAGTTATAAAGAGTTATAAAAAGATTACAAAGTTATAAAGAGTTATAAAAATTATTAAAAGTTATAAAAAGTTATAAAAAGTTATAAAACAGGAGCGCAGAGATGAAAAAAAATCCCTTTTCATTATCATTTGGCAAGGAACCGGTCAGTTTAATTAACCGTAATGTTCAGTCTTATGAAATAATTGATACATTTGAGGATGAAAACCCTGCTTACCAGGTTTGTATGATTACAGGAGTCAGAGGCTCAGGGAAGACTGTAATGCTCACAGAAATCAATAAAACTTTTAGGGCAGAGGAAGACTGGATTGTTATCGATCTGAGCCCTGAACGTGATTTATTACAATCATTTGCTGCAAATCTGAGCAATTATCCAAGTTTGTCAGAGGTTTTTCGTGAAGCTAAAATAAATCTGTCATTCTTAGGGCTGGGCGTTGAAATAGAAGGTGTTTCTCCGATTACCGATTTAAATGTGGCAGTGACGAGGATGCTTGAAAAAATTAAAAAGAAGCATAAGAGAGTTCTTGTGACAATAGACGAGGCTGTATGTAATGATACAATGAAAGAGTTTGTCAGCCTGTTTCAGATATATATGAGACAGGATCTTCCGGTATTTTTGCTTATGACAGGTCTTTATGAGAATATTTATGAGCTTCAGAATGAAAAAACGCTCACATTTTTGTACAGGGCACCTAAAATTGAGCTTCGTCCGTTGAATATAGGCATGATAGCTGAAAAATACAAGTCTATTTTTGAATTGACGGATGAGGAAGCTACAGAGATGGCTAAAGAGACGAGGGGATATCCGTTTGCCTTCCAGGTACTGGGGTATCTTTGTTTTAAGCATAATACCGGATGGCATAATGTATTACCTGAATTCAGTCAGTATCTGGAGGAATATGTATATGAAAAGATATGGAGTGAGCTGTCAAAAGGTGATAAGGAATTGTTGGTTGCTATGGCAAAAACCAATGACACCAAAGTGGAAGCAATACGAAAGACTATAAAAAAGGCATCAAACAGTTTCAGTGTATACAGGAACAGGCTTATAAAAAAAGGCTTGATTATTTCACCGGAGTATGGACATTTGGAGTTTACACTCCCAAGGTTCAAAGAATTTGTGTTGTATAGATAATTATTGCACTGTCGGGATATAACCGGCAGTGTTTTTTTGTAAATGATTCAATTTAAATCTATGTAAAAAATTACATAAAAAGTAATAAATTACAAAAATGCGTATACAAACCTACATATTCAGAAGCTGAAATGGTGAGATACCGCAGGGATAAGGCTCACAGGATAAAACTCACTGATGAGATGCTTGAGGCAGCGGGGATAGAGTCTAATAAGGTCAGGGTTGATGTGCAGGATGGAAGGCTTGTGATATCGCGGATTTAAAGATATATTAATCAGCAACCATAGTCTTGAGATCCTTCTTAAAGTCTGTAATTCTATACTTTATAAAATTGAGTATGCCATCCTGATTAAGCTTATCCATAAATACGTGGAATATCATTTATGTGCGAATTTATGTCATTTATGCAGATTTGATTGCAAATGAATTATAGATTGTATATTATTTATTATAGAGTAAGTTTAGAAAAGGCAGGGATAGGAATACCTTATTGTATGTGAAAAATAAAATTGATGATTATATTAATCAAATATGAGGTACCTAGTAAAATAGAACAAGGACGTGGGAAAATGAAAAAAATAATTTCTAATTTGTCAGTAGTGATTTTTGTCATAGGATGCGTGATAATGGAAATAACAACGTGGTTTATTGATTCATATGTTATGTTTTATATAGGAATAATTATTGTTATAGTGGGAATTATTGGAATGATTATTCAAGGAAAGTTTAAGAAAGTAATTGAGTTTATTATAGAGTATTTTTAGAAAGTTTTGCTTTCAACATTCTGATAAGTGCATTGATATCACTTTTTGGATTGATTTGTGAATTTCTTCAAAAAATGCTGATATATTAGAAAATGGTGAATTAGGAGGGAAGTAATATATAAATTTTACCATTTGATAGTTTATATAAAAAGTTAAGAAAAGGAGAAAATGAAAAAAATCTTGAACTTATTTTATTAATAATTAACTGGGTAATTGTTGCAATACAGGCATTTACTATATTTTTATATGGAAATAGCATAGGGCTTTTTATCATTATGCTGCTTGCATTAATAGCTCAAGTATTTAGTGTTTATGATAATAGAAAAAAATCGCTGGGAAAATAATTTTTGGCTGGCGCAGAGAGTTAGTCTTTCTCTACGCCTGTTTTAATGAGTGTCTTATTCACTTACCACAACCTTACAATCCTTCTTAAAGCATGCAATTCCATATTTTATGAAATTGCGCATGCCATCCCGCTTCAGCTTATCCACATATGTTTTTTCTTCAATCTGCTTCAGTGCTTCACTGCAGGCTGCATCCATATCGCCGTTTTCGGCATATTTAAGCTCTATCACGATGCCGGTTCGGTTATTTGGAACTTCAACGAGGATATCACTGTAGCCGGTGCCCGATTCGGTGTTTGATTTGATGAGCCAGCTTGCTTTGTAGCCCAGCAGACCAAGCAGTATACCATGGTAGAAATTTTCTTTTTTATCTTTAGCAACTGCGGTATCCCTTATACTTATTGTATTCCAGAGATAATCGCCGAAAAGCTCTTCTATTTTTTCAGTATCCTTCTCCACAAATGCATTGCAGAATTGTTCAAGTGTCTTTCCATCATTTGCGGTTGTATCGCTGAACCATTCGCGGATTTTTTTGATGAAAAGGTTTTTTATCTCGCGGTTTGGTATTGATAAACGCACCCTGCCATCGTCAGTCACACCCTGCTTGGTCAGGTAACCGGTGGTGAAGAGCACACTCCACAGGTTTGCGATGCTTTTGTCGATTTCATCGTAGGTAAGCTCCTGGGATATTTCTTTTTCAATGTATTCGCCTGCTATCAGGCGCTCAATCTCATCCTTGGTCTGGACATCGGCTTTGTCAATGAAGCTTCTGACCAGAGCATTTCCGCTTGAATTTGACCAGAAGTCCTGCGGCTTTGCAGTGGGATCAAATCTGAGCAGATCCACGTAATTTATCACGTCCCATGGACAGTATACGTCGGCATTTCCAAAGTGATATCCGTCGTACCATTCCTTGATTTCTGTGAAATGCGAATCCAGATTGTAGGCGGCTAGAAGCTCCTCAACCTCGCTGTCCGTGAATCCAAACTGCTCATCAAATCGTGTATCCATGATGGGGAGCACCTTAAAGTTATTTAATCCTGTAAAGATGCTTTCCTTTGATATGCGAAGACAGCCTGTCAAAATAGCAAACTGTAAGTAATCATTGGTCTTTAGCACCTGTCCAAACAAGCCCCTGATGAGTGAGACCATCTCATGGTAGTAGCCGTTCTGGTATGCCTTGTCGAGTGGCACATCGTATTCATCTATCAGGATGACTACCTTTTGGCCGTAATGCTTATATAAAAGCTGGGAAAGAAGCTTTAATGAAGCGGTAAAGGTATCCTTGTCAAAAATAAACTTTCCCTTTTCTATATGAAGTAATCCTTTGAACTGTTCTTTTTCCAAAACTGTCAATTTATCACTTTCTGCCAAAAAGGAGAATTTGCTGATTTCATTTCCTATAATTCTGGAGAATACCTGAAATGCCTCATCATATGATAAACCCTCGACATCCTTAAGTGAAATAAATATCACAGGATATTTGCCCATGTGCTCATCACAAAGAGATTTATTTTGTGAAATATATAATCCGTCAAACAGTGATTTGTCAGTGCCAATCTCAAAAAATGAGCGCAACATGCTCATACCTAGAGTTTTTCCAAAGCGTCTTGGACGGGTGAACAGCGTTACTTCACTCCAATTATGTAAAGCCTGTTCGACAAGCTTTGTTTTGTCAATATAATAAAAATTATTACGGCGTATTTTTTCAAAATTATCAATTCCAACAGGCAGTTTTAATATTTCCATGCAAGCCTCCCAAGTAAAAATATGTTCGATGCATTCACATATAGTATAACTGATTTTCAGAAGAAATACAATTTCTATTGATTATTTAAAACTGGCCTTAAAATGAAAGTAATGTTGCCTAATACTTGAACAATATCATGGGGGTGTCTATAATGTAGTAAAAAGAAAATGGAGTTTTAATAAATGAAACGATTTACAGCAATATTATTTACAGGCATGATGATATTTACCCTCGCATCATGCGGCAAAAAAGCACAGGATACACCGACAGAGCCTGCAACAGAGACACAGGCGGCACAGAAGGTTGAGATGCCTACGGAAACGGAAGCCGTGACAGAGGTGGTAACAGAGGATGTAAAAGACACGCAACAGACAGAAGCACAGCAGGAAGAACAGACTGCCGAACAGCAGGACGAGGAGCAGAACAATTCAGGTGAAAATAATTCCTCTTATCAGTATGTAGAAAGAGCATCCTATGAGAATGGAGAATCAGTATCACTAAATCCTTCATGGCAGTATGCAGACCATTCAGCGATAAATTCAGGCTGTGCGGTCATGTACAAGGCTACAGCAAACCGCAAAAACATAGTAGTAGGTGTCAATGCTGGACACGGTACAAGCGGAGGAACTTCGGTGAAGACACTTTGTCATCCGGACGGCTCGGCAAAGACCACAGGTGGTACAACAGGCGCAGGCGCAACAAAAGCAGTAGCAGTTTCAGGTGGTATGTCCTTTAATGACGGTACACCGGAGAGCTCTGTCACACTCCGTATGGCGCAGATATTAAAGGACAAGCTGCTTGCGGCAGGCTATGATGTGCTTATGGTAAGAGACGGAAGCGATGTACAGCTTGACAATGTGGCACGTACTGTCATATGCAATAATGCGGCAGACTGTCATATCGCTCTGCACTGGGATGGCGACGGACTAAGCTACGATAAGGGTTGCTTTTACATATCAGTGCCGGGCGGCATAAAGGGTATGGAGCCGGTTGCATCGCACTGGCAGCAGCATGATGCACTTGGGGCAAGCCTGATAGAAGGACTGCGCGCTCATGGAGCAAAGATAAACGGTAATGGCGCTATGGCAATAGACCTGACACAGACCTCATACAGCACGGTACCATCAGTGGATGTAGAGCTTGGCAACGCATGCTCTGACCACAGCGATGCCACACTTGAAAATCTGGCAGACGGACTGGTGCAGGGAGTCGAGGGATATTTCTAGAATATAAAGTGGAGATTTAGCCGGCTTTTGGAAGATGTGAAGAAATAAAGAAAAACAGTAAAAAACTCTTGACTTCTCACCAAAAATATTGTAGTATACGTTTTGTGCAAAACACAAGGGCTTGTAGCTCAGCCGGTTAGAGCGCACGCCTGATAAGCGTGAGGTCGGAAGTTCGAGTCTTCTCAAGCCCATCCTTGTAATAAGCGTATTATGAAAGCCACGGATTGCTCCGTGGCTTTTGTTTTATTTGTATCTACACCTGCACAATGCGTCCGCGTCTGCCTATTCCTTTAAAAAATCCCGCATTAATTCCATCATACTTTTTTGAACTGCACTCAGAAATCATGAGCTGCTGCTTATATTTGTAATCATCCCACTCGAGAATTGCTGTGACGTAGGGCTGTTCCTCCATTACACGCACAGTCGTATTTTTCTTTGAAAACACAGGGTATTTTCCAGTGTATCCCTTTTGAAGCAGCTCCTTTTCAAGCGCTTTACGCTTTTCTTTTATGCGTTCATTTATCTGATTTCCGTAATTTCTCTCCGGATAATCTTTTGATGCCTTTATCACAAGCTTATAAATATACTGATAAAGCGGTACTCTTTTTGCATCGGCTAAATGTCTGCTCAGAAGCTTTTCCGTTTTTTCACATGGATTTGCCCTGTAGCGTGCAATGAGCTTAAGATAATCAGTGTCCGAAACCTCCCTGCAAAGCTCCTCCATAATGTCTATTCCCTCTACACGGGCCGGAAAATGATACTCCATCAAATCGCCGGGTACCGGTGTCCATCTGCGAAACGGTGCAAAGTAAATAAGGCTCTGGATAAAGCATTCTGTCTCGTTGCAGTATTCCTTTCCCATGTACATATACTTGTCTGCGATTGTTCCTACCATATATACGAGCATGCGCCACTGTTCCTGTCCCTTTACCCAGAAATGTCCTATTTCATGGTATTTAAAGCATGCCTCATGCACATGCAAATTATCAAACCAGAGTGTGATCACATTGTCCTGCTGGTGCAGAATGAGTCCGTAGCCTTTTTCACTTCCTAAAACCAACGATGCCGAAATGATTTCTTCCTCGCTATGATAATCGCCCTTTAACACTGCATTTTCCAAAGTCAGATAGCATTCCACCGCATCATTCATGATATATGGGATTATATATTTGTCATCACTTCTGCATATATCAAATGAACCGTAATCAAAGAGCTCTGCGAGCATGTAAAATGCGCGTGGCATATCCTCTTTTAAGCCGGGAAGTGCTTTTACTAAATCATTGTAAGCCTGCATTGTGGTATCCTTTCGTATAGGAAAAATGATAAAAAAATAAGAATTTCAGAAGTAATAAAAACCTCTGAAACCCTTGTAAATAGTACGGGCAACAGGACTTGAACCTGCACGGTCTCCCACTAGAACCTAAATCTAGCGCGTCTGCCAATTCCGCCATGCCCGCATATATATGCCGCGTACAGTAGCGCATCTGCCTACAATTGAACGTTAGCAGTTCAATTGTCAAGAATTCCGCCATGCCCGCAAACACTTTGACAGTATATCATTTTGTTTCAGGTGTGTCAACATTATTTATCACATTACGAAAGCGGGTTTTCTCCATCTGTTTTATTTTTCGGATATTCGTTTGAGTGCGCACTGATGACCTCATTAATCCAGTCTACACACTGTTTTTTACCGTCATCTGTAAATGGAAAGGTATTGTCAGTTTTTTTGCTGTCGTCAGTCAGGTCAAAAATATACGGCCCCGGCCATATCCATGCATGAAAGATTGGCTCACCCTTTTCCTCGGGAGTATCCTCGGTGGCTTCCTTGATGACAGGCTCCTCACGCTTTATGAGAAAGCGCATGCCGTTCATCCAGCCGGTAAAGGTTGTTTTTTTATAGTAGTTGAGATTGAGTGCATCGTCGTATGTAAGCATAGGTGGCTCCTTGATATATAATGATATGTAATTATACACCAAATATCCGTTTAATGCCAGAATAACGCCGGTACTTAACAATTCAAAGTAATCATACACTAAAAATTAATATTTTAATGCGAAAATAAAAATGAATAAAAATGTATAAATAATGCTTATAAGCTACATAAATTACCCTTATTAATGAGTATTATAAAAAAATGACTAATTTTTATGCAAAAATGAAAATAATATAGGAAAATATATCCAATTGACAAAGTATGATTTCTGTGTATAATAAAAAAGAATTGTTCGCGTCAGAACGACAGTTGTATCAGACAGCAAGATTAGGGAGTGTGTAATGACAATGACGTCATTCGCACTTTTTTGCGTATTAGACAAAATACTTTGACGTGGTGCAGTGATAATGCTTTAAAAAATAAAAATAATGCATTATCGATACAAATCCAAGAGGGAGAGAAAAATATGGGTAAGTACATTGTAAAGAGAGTTATTCTCGCGATTTTTACAATCTTCATTATCAGTCTTATTACATTCTTTGCCATGAATGCAATTCCGGGTGGTCCATTCAATTCGGAGAAGGCAAAGAGTCCGGCGGTAATGAAAGAGCTTGAGGCACGCTACGGACTGGATCAGCCACTTATAGTCCAGTACAAGAACTACATGGCAGGCGTGCTGCACGGAGATTTCGGTGTTAGTCTTAAGACAGACCGTCCGATCTCAGATATCATTGGGGAGAGTTTCCCGATTTCAGCGAAGCTTGGACTTTTAGCGGCGCTCACTGCGATAGTATTTGGAGTGGTGCTCGGTTCGATAGCAGCGCTGATGCGAAACAGGTGGCCGGATCGAGTTATAGTATTCTTCGTCACACTGATTACGTCGATGCCGTCATTTGTCATCGCTACGTTATTACTTTATTTCTTCTGTATAAAGCTTGGTGTGGTGCAGGCCTTCAGCTCAGGAAGCAACATGATATTACTTCCGGTGCTGTCACTGTCACTTTCACCGATGGCATATATTACAAGACTTACAAAGACTTCAATGCTTGATGCACTCGGACAGGATTACATCCGTACGGCAAAGGCCAAGGGTGTACATCAGTACAAGATTATATTTGTACATGCGCTTCGTAATGCGCTCATTCCGGTCATCACATATGTGGGACCTATGATTGGTGGTATCCTCACAGGTTCAATGGTTATTGAGAGTATTTTCAATATCGGAGGACTCGGTTCCAAGTTCGTAAGCTGTATCACAAACCGTGATTACACAATGATTATGGCTACAACGCTTTTCCTAGCTGTCATCATGGTAGGCGCGAACCTCATTACAGATATTGTATACAAAGTGATTGATCCACGTATTAAGCTTGATTAAGGAGAGATAAAGATGAAAGATAATATGAAGAGAGCTCCTTTCTCCACACAGATTGACCTTAGCAAGTTCGATATGAAGGATTTTGCCAAGGCATCAGATGAAGAAAAACGCCAGCAGGAGGTTATGGGTGAGTCAACTACCTTCTTTAAGGATGGTCTTAAGAGACTCCGCAAAAATCCACTGGCTATGGGTTCTATTATAGTTTTGGTTTTACTTATTTTGGTTATTCTTCTGGCACCAAAGATTGTGCCTTACGGCTATGCAGATATCGTTAAGGGTGCACAGAACTTAGGACCTTTCCAGTACAGCGATGCTGAGCAGGCACAGATTGATGCAGGTGAGAAGCTGTTCCCGCACATTTTTGGCACAGATGAGCTCGGAAGAGACTATTTTATCCGTGTTGTTTACGGAGCTCGTGTATCACTGGGAGTAGGTGTGTTTGCATCACTGCTTGTGCTTATAATCGGTATCATTTACGGTTCCGTATCAGGCTTCTGCGGTGGCAAGGTAGATATGGTTATGATGAGAATAGTAGATATCATTTATTCATTGCCGGATATGCTGCTCATCATTTTACTCGCAGTTGTATTAAATGAGGTGCTAACACCTGTAATAAAGGGTACAGTGCTTTCAAAGCTAGGTGTCAACATGATTGCACTTTTCATAGTGTTTGGATTGCTTTACTGGGTAGGAATGGCAAGACTTATAAGAGGTCAGATTCTTACCATCAAGCAGAATGAGTACATTCTCGCAGCAAAGTGTATCGGAACATCATCAGCTCGCACTATCAGAAAACACATTTTACCGAACTGTCTGTCTGTAATCATCATTACTACAGCGCTTCAGATACCATCAGCCATCTTTACTGAGAGTTATCTGTCATTTATCGGACTTGGTGTTTCGGCTCCTATGCCTTCACTTGGTTCGTTGGCAAATACAGCGCGTGGCGGACTCCAGAGCTACCCATTGCGTCTTATTTTCCCGGCGCTTACGATTTGTATCATTGTTCTTACATTGAATCTTATCGGTGACGGCTTAAGAGATGCATTTGACCCTAAATTATCGAAATAGTAAGGAGTGAGTAAGATGGAAGATAATAAGTTTGTTCTTGAAGTATCTGATCTGCACACTACCTTCAAGACCGATAACGGAGACGTATCAGCTGTAAACGGTGTCAGCTTTAAGCTTGAGCCGGGAAAGACTCTTGGAATCGTAGGAGAGTCGGGCTCAGGAAAGTCAGTTACAGCATATTCAATCATGCAGATTCTTGCTGAGAATGGTGCCATCACAGGCGGCTCAGTGAAATATAAGGGTGAGGATATCACCAAATGGAACAAAAAGAAAATGGCAGATTTCAGAGGAAAATGCTGTTCAATCATTTTCCAGGATCCTATGACATCGCTTAATCCGGTATTTACGGTAGGCTACCAGCTTGAGGAGGCAGTGCTTCTTCACACAGACCGTACAAAGAAGGAAGCAAAAGAGCGTGCTATAGAGATGCTCACACTTGTAGGAGTAAATGAGCCTGAGAAGCGTGTAAATCAGTACCCTCATGAGCTTTCGGGTGGTATGAGACAGCGTGTCATGATAGCTATGGCATTAGCCTGTGAGCCGGATATCCTTATCGCAGATGAGCCGACAACAGCTCTTGATGTGACTATCCAGGCACAGATTCTTGAGCTTATGCAGTCACTGCAGGAAAAGCTCGGCATGGCAATCATCATGGTTACACATGATCTGGGTGTCATTGCTTCAATGTGTGATGAGATCATAGTTATGTACGGTGGCCGTGTGTGTGAGAGAGGAACAGCAGATGCCATATTCTACAGCCCGGCGCATGAGTACACAAAGGGACTGCTTCGTTCAATCCCTACAAAGACCAATTCAAAAACCAGGCTTGTTCCTATCGGAGGCACACCAATCAATATGCTCAACATGCCAAAGGGCTGTGCATTCTGCCCTCGCTGTGATGCCGCTATGAAGATATGTCTCACCGAAAAGCCGGAGGAAATCTGGGTTGGAGAAGATCATCTCGCATCATGCTGGATGAATATAAAGAATATGATGGAGGAGGGAAAATCAAATGAGTAATGAGACAAATAACAACGAGTACCTGCTCAAGGTAGACCATTTGAAGCAGTATTTCCCTGTTCATGACGGATTTAAAAAGATGGAGTTAAAGGCAGTTGATGATGTGTCATTTGCCATAAAGCCGGGTGAGACGCTTGGACTTGTTGGTGAGTCAGGCTGTGGAAAGACAACCGTAGGACGTACTCTTTTACGTCTGTACCAGCCTACAGCAGGACGCATTGAGTTCGACGGCAATGTATTGTTTGACAGTGAGAAGAAGATAGATGTGAATATGCATCCTTACCGTAAGCAGATGCAGATGGTATTCCAGGATCCGTATTCATCACTCAACCCTCGTATGACGGTTGAGGATATCATTGGAGAGCCTCTCGATGTGCACAAGCTTTACAGTAGCAAGAAAGAGCGCCATGAGATGATTATGGATCTCATGGAGACAGTTGGATTAAACGCAGACCATGCCACACGCTATGCACATGAGTTTTCGGGTGGACAGAGACAGCGTATCGGAATAGCAAGAGCGCTTGCAGTAGATCCGAAGTTTATCGTATGTGATGAGCCGGTATCGGCACTTGATGTTTCAATTCAGGCCCAGGTAGTCAACATGTTTGAGGATCTGCAGAAGGAGAGAGGGTTATCATACCTGTTTATAGCGCACGATCTGCTTGTAGTGCAGCATATCTCTGATAGAATAGCTGTTATGTACTTAGGTCATATGATGGAGCTTGCAGATGCGGATGAGCTGATGGACAATCCAATCCATCCGTACACACAGTCGTTGCTTTCAGCGGTTCCGATCCCGGATCCTGAGACTGCCAGACACAGCAAGCGAATCGTGCTTGAGGGAGATGTTCCTTCGCCTCTTCGCATGCCTAGCGGCTGTCCATTCCGTTCGCGTTGTAAATATGCGACAGAACAGTGTGCAGCAGCACGTCCGGAGCTTACAGACAGAGGAAACGGACATATGGTTGCATGCTTCAACCGCTAATATAAGGTTTTTACCGGCATATAGCTTAAGCCACATGTGCCGGTTCTAACATAAATTTATTTTTCATATTAATTAATTAGGAGGAAGAAAGATGAAAAAGAGATTAGTAGCACTTACTCTTGTTGCAGCTATGGCACTTGGCATGACTGCTTGTGGAAGCAAGAGCGAGGGCAAAATATCTACTAACGACACATCTGCTAACGGCACTTCTCATACTGCTGTATCAGCAGGCGTAGACTGGACAGGCTATGATGAGTTAGTAGATTCTATCCGTACAGAAGCAGATCTTGCAAAGCGTGCAGAGATGATGCACCAGGCAGAGGATATGCTTATGGATACATGGTGTGTTATTCCACTTTACTACTACAATGACCAGTATATGCTCAAGGATTATGTCACAGGCGTATACTCAACAGTAGAGGGTATGAAATACTTCTACAATGCAAAGAACACAAAGAATGCTGGAAAGTTAAACATCTTCATGGCATCAGAGCCTGATCATATCGATCCTGCATTAAACAGTACTGTTGACGGCGGATGTCTTGCAGTAAACAGCTTTGAGGGTCTTATGCGTTACAACGCTGAGGGCAAGCTTGAGCCTGCATGTGCAGAGAGCTATGAGGTTTCTGAGGATGGCCTCACATACACATTCACAATGCGTGACGGTCTTAAGTGGTCAAATGGTGATGAGCTTACTGCAAAGGATTTCGAGTGGTCTTGGAGGAGAGCTGCAGATCCTAAGACAGCTGCAGATTACAGCTACCTTTGCGCAGTATTCGCAGGATATGATGATACAAAGGGGCTTGCTGCTGATGATGTAGTTGCTTCTGATGATGGAAAGACTCTTACAGTCAAGCTTAAGGCAGTTACACCATACTTCCTTGACTTATGTGCATTCCCATTCTTCTTCCCTGTAAACCAGAAGTCAGTAGAGGGAAATGATGACTGGGCAAACGATGCAAGCGACAAGTTCGTTACAAACGGTGCATTCACACTCAAGGAGTGGAAACATGATTCAAGCATGACATATGTTAAGAATCCTAACTACTGGGATGCTGACAATGTAACAGTTGATGAGATGAACGTAATGCTTACATCTGATGATGTTTCAGCTTACACAGCTTACCAGAACGGTGACCTTGATTTCATCGATACAGTTCCTACAGCCGAGATTGAGGCAGCTAAGAAGACAAGCGAGTTCTACACAGTTGACAACCTTGGAACATACTACGTAGGCTTCAACATTAACTCTAAGCTCTACTCAGAACTTGGATTAGATGCTGACCAGGCTAAGGTATTCAGAAAAGCAATCTGTCTTCTTATCGATCGTCAGTACATTATCGATACAATCGCCCAGGGCGGACAGAAGATTGCCACAACATTTATCCCAGAGGGTGTTACAGATGGTAACGGTGGCGAGTTCAAGAACAAAGATTACTACGGCACAGATTACGATAAGAACTTTGAGGAGGCTAAAGAGCTTCTTGCTTCTATCGGATTATTAGATGAGAGCACAGGTCAGGTAAACCAGACTGTCGAGTTCACATACCTTGTAAACAACTCAGAGTCAAATGTAAAGATTGGTGAGGCTATTCAGGCTGATCTTTCAAAGGTAGGTATCAACTTAAAGGTTGAGCAGCAGGAGTGGAACGTATTCCTTAACAGCCGTAAGGACGGACAGTTTGATTTCGCCCGTGAGGGATGGCTTATGGATTACAACGATCCAATCAACATGCTTGAGATGTTCACAACAAAATCAGGTAACAACGATATGCAGTTCGGTCGTTAATCTGATTTTGCTATCATAACAAAGCCATTCGTGCCATTCGCACGACGATGCGAATAACATGCAGTGTATACAGGAAGTCATACAGTTATTGTATGGCTTCCTTTTTTGCGTTTAAAGTGGGCTTTTCAGAGAGAAAAAAGGCTCTTTAAAAAAATATGATAATGGTGTAGAATTGTTATTATATAGTTTTAGAATGATGTTTGAGGGTGTGTGATGATTTTAGGACTAAGTGATACGGAAAAGAAATTTAAGACAGCGATGGATACGGCAGGTGCCGACATGACAGTGGTCAACAGCTGGCTTAAGCTGTATGTCAAAACAAAAAAGAATTCCTCCGGTGTTGCAAAGCGCTATTATGGCGTGAAGACAGGTTTAAGCAGCCTGCTTTCAGATTTAAAGGAGCTTGAGCAGCAAGTTATTGGGTATTGTGAGCTCACAGGAACCGACCGGAAGCACTTTGGAGAGCTGATAAAGGCTTGCAAAGCGAAAAGCGGCATTTTTGACGATGAATTTTTAATCAGCAAGGTGGACACGGATTTTCACACGACTCTGGACTCTGTTGTAAAGCAGGGGGAGAGATATCTGTCATCATTTGACAACGGTATCATTTTACAGAGTGAGATAGAGAATCTGATACACCTGACAAATGAGGGGCTTGAAAGGAAAAAGCCTGATTTGTTTGCTCTGTCATATTTCTATCTGGGGCACAGCAACAAAGAGCTTGCAGAGCTAAATTTCACACAAAAGACTAAGAGAGTGCATGAGATATATTACGAGGAGTTCTGGAAGGATATATTAAAGCAGCTTGAGGCATGTGTGAAGCAGGCTGAGGCCATAAACGATAAGTATGAGGGCACGACAGACCGGCGCACGGCAAGGATACTGTCGGAGCTTAATCCGCTGCTTGTGGGTGTTACAAAGCAATGGGAGCCGGAACAGACAGCAGAATACATACTGCGCGATATGTGCAGGATATTCAGGGATTGACATAGAAAATGCAGATTGATAAAGGAGCAGAATATGGATGTTATAATTTGGGCAATTATCTTAGGAGCTGTTTTTTACATTAACAAAAAATCAAAGAGCGCAGGCAGCAAAAATACGCAGCCAAACAAACCGAGACCGCAGCAGAAGCAGATGCAGCAGATATGGAACAGCATGCAGAATACAGTTCAGTCGGGTATGAATGCATTGAACCAGACATATCAGCAGAGAGCACAGCCACAGATGCAGCAGAGAGCACAGCAGCCTCAGAGAGAGACCACAGCCACAGCAGAGACCGCAGCAGAGCAATCCGGATATAGTGCAGAGGGCCGTGAAAAATAACGCACGCTTTGCGGATGATACGACACAAAAAGAGCTTGAGGCTATGCACGGACATAGCGAGGCACAGCAGAGGATGGCTCAGGAGCACTCAAGAAACTGCCAGACACTGCATACCAAAGCGGCAGACGGTGCAAAGATTATAGAGGCTGAGACACAGAGCATGTTTGGCAGTGTTGAGGATCTGATTGCCATGGGATACAGCGGCAATCTGGAGTTTGAGAGAGATTTCCTTGGAGAAGGCTTAGACATGATTAACAACTTTTAAATAATAGGAAAAGAGGCAGAAATGATGGACAGAACACCAAAGCCCGGAGAGCTTTACAGGCACTTTAAGAATAAGCTGTACCAGATAGTTACAGTGGCGACACATTCAGAGACAGGGGAAAAGCTTGTGATTTATCAGGCTTTATATGATGATTTTGGGATATACGCCAGACCACTCGACATGTTTGTAAGCGAGGTGGACCATGAGAAATATCCTGATGTGAAGCAGAAATACAGATTTGAGAAGATCACGCTTAAGGATAAGCCGGAGGATATGTCGGGAAAGAGTATCTCTTCCAACACTAATGAGATTGCAGCTAATGCACCTGAAGCTGTGAGTGTTCAGACACAGGCATGTTATGAGCCGGCACCGGATGCAGATGAAGGCCAGGCACCGGATCCGCGTTTGCTGGAGTTTCTTGATGCGGATACCTTTGAAGAGAAGTACAATATACTTATTTCAATGAGGGATATCATAACCGACCGCCTTATAGATGACATAGCGGTGGTTATGGATGTTGTAGTTCCTGAGGGCCCATTGCAAAAGCGGTATGATGATTTAAAGAATACGATAAAGACCAGGCAGTACTATGAATTTTCCAATCGGCTCAGATAGCTGTTGTGATATTTGCCGGATTCAGTGACATCCTCGCCAAACCAGTCAGGCGCTGTGAATTCATTTGCTGCGTCGACAGAGTCGAATTCAACCTCCACAAGTGTAAGAGGAGCCAGGTCACCCTCAAATACATCAAGCTCTGCGGTCAGGCCACCGTCAAGAGGTATGAGATAGCGTGTCTTTTCGATGAGACGACCGTCAATCTTTTGGACAAGATGGTCGTATGCTTCTTTTGTGAGAGGAAGATTGTACTCCTCGCGCACCATAAGACCGGCTCCCTTGTATGTCATATAATAGCTGTCATTTGAGCGTCTGACTCTGACAACAGGCGAAGTGCACAGATAGCCCTGGGCGATTTTTTTGCTCGCGTAGCTGTCTAAATTGGAAGGAAGCTGTTTAAGTAAGTATTTTCTTTCGATTTCCATGGTATATCCTTTCAGGTTACTGGTAGATTTATAGTTACGGTTTATACTTTTGTTTTACCCTCATATCATTTATATATGATTATAATGACCGGTATTTAAAAATTCAAGGACGAACCGCAGCTTTTTATAGTATGATTAAAGGTTCAAAAGGTATCATAGTATTATCAAAGAAAAATAAAGGAGAAAAATATGATTAAAGTAGGAATTTTTATGGCAGACGGCTGTGAGGAGATTGAGGGACTTACAGTAGTAGATATAGTTAGAAGAGCAAAGCTTGAGATTGAAACCATATCAATCACGGAAAAAGCCGAGGTGACAAGCTCTCATCAGGTGACATTTAAGACAGATACCACAAAGGCACAGGCTGATTTTGACAGCTACGATGCAATCGTACTGCCGGGAGGCATGCCGGGTACATTAAACCTTGGTGCGGATGAGACCGTAGTAAAGACAATTAAGAGATTTGCCGCTGAAGGAAAGCTTGTTGCAGCGATATGTGCAGCGCCTAGCGTGCTCGGTGAGAATCATATACTTGAGGGCAAAAAAGCTACCTGTCATCCGGGCTTTGAGGAAAAGCTGCTCGGTGCACAGTGGCTGGAGCAGCCTGTAGTTGTGGATGGCAATGTGATTACAAGTCGTGGAATGGGAACAGCTATTGCGTTTGCACTCGAGCTTGTCAGATACTTCACAGACGATGCCACAGTAGAGCATATTCGACAGGGACTGGTATACTAATACAACGTTCAGCAAATAATCAGATTAATCATAAATGAGGGGCAAAATACCTTTTGACCCTCATATCATTAGTATTATAACAAAAGAGGTCACACACCAACCCCATGGTGCGCGGCCTCTTTTTATGCTTGCATTTGAAGCGTACATTTGAAGCCTGCTATTGCAGAGCTTATTTCATCTGCTGCTCCTGCTTCATGATCATCTGCTTGACCATCTCGCCACCGATTGAACCGGCCTGCTTAGAAGTAAGGTCACCGTTGTAGCCCTCTTTTAAAGGGACTCCAAGCTCTGAAGCAACCTCTTCCTTGAAACGGCTCATAGCCTCTTTTGCCTCCGGTACAGAAGCTTTTTTACTACTTGATGCTGCCATAATGCAATACCTCCTTTTAAAACGTTATACACAAGCTGTATGTGTATGGAAATATTATGCCGTAAAATGACAAAAATATGTTTTGGTATTGCTGACAATTTATGGAATTATACACAAAAGCAAATTTAATGTAAAAAACACTGGAAATAGTGGATTTGTTGTGTTATAATCATCCAATGACTAGGTTTAGCAGTTTAAAAAGCATGCCCACATTACATTTGATGTACATACCATTCATATATATTTTTAAGGAGGATAACGATTGACATGAGTGTACAGGTTGAGAATTTAGAGCATAATATGGCGAAGCTTACTATTGAGGTAGCAGCTGAGGAATTAGAGAAAGCATTGGATTCTGCATATCAGAAGCAGAAGAAACAGATTAGTGTACCTGGATTCCGTAAAGGAAAAGTGCCAAGAGCTATGATTGAGAAAATGTATGGAGCAGGTGTGTTCTACGAGGATGCAGCAAACATTCTTATGCAGCAGACATACGCAGGTGCAGTTGACGAGAGCGGTGTTGACATTGTTTCACGCCCAACAGTTGAGGTTACTCAGATTGAGAAGGGACAGCCTTTCATCTACACAGCAGAGGTTGCTGTAAGACCTGAGGTTACTCTTGGTAAGTACATGGGCGTTACAGTTACAAAGATCGACACATCAGTTTCTGATGAAGAGGTTGACGCTGAGCTTGAGAACCAGAGAAACAAAAATGCAAGAACAGTTACAGTTACAGATCGTCCTGTAGCAGAGGGAGATACAGCAGTTATCGACTTTGAGGGATTTGTTGACGGAGTAGCTTTCGAGGGTGGAAAGGGTGAGAATCATCCATTAGAGATCGGTTCACACACATTCATCGATACATTCGAGGATCAGTTAGTAGGAAAGAACACAGGCGATGAGGTTGAGGTCAATGTAACATTCCCTGAGAAGTATCAGGCAGCAGACCTTGCAGGAAAGCCGGCTACATTCAAGGTTAAGATCAACGAGATCAAGGCTAAGGAGCTTCCTGACCTTGATGATGAGTTTGCACAGGATGCAGCAGGTGTTGATACATTAGCTGAGTACAAAGAGGAAATCAAAAAGAACCTCACAGAGAAGAAAGAGACAGAAGCTAAGAAGACTAAAGAGGATGAGGCTATCCAGAAGATTATCGATAAGTCAAAGATGGATCTTCCTGAGGCAATGATTGAGACACAGTGTGAGACAATGGTTGAGGAGTTCGCTCAGAGAATCGCACAGAGCGGTCTTACAATGGAGCAGTACTTACAGTTCTCAGGCATGACAGTTGACCAGCTTAAGGATCAGGTTCGTCCTGAGGCTACAACACGTATCCAGAGCAGCCTTGTACTTGAGCAGATTGCCAAGGAGGAAAATATCGAGGTTACTGATGCAGATATCGATGCAGAGGTAGAGAAGATGGCTAAGGCATACGGCATGGAGGCTGATAAGCTTAAAGAGTACATGGGAGATGCTGAGAAGGAGTCTATGAAGAAAGACCTTGCTATCACAAAGGCCGTAGATCTTATCATGGACAACGTTAAAGAGCGTGCAAAGGCAAAGAAAAAGGCTGATGCAGAAGAGTCTACAGAAGAATAAGATTTTTGAATCAAGATTTGATGGACTGGCTCAGAAGCCTATTTTCTGAGCCGGTCTTTTGAGCTTTTATAAAGGAGGTATTTTATATGAGTTTAGTACCATATGTCATTGAACAGACCAGCAGAGGAGAGCGCAACTACGACATTTACTCCAGATTATTAAAAGATCGTATAATTTTCCTTGGAGAGGAAGTAAATGAGACAACAGCCAGCCTTGTTGTTGCCCAGCTTTTATTCCTTGAGTCTGAGGATCCGAATAAGGATATCCACCTTTACATCAATTCACCGGGTGGAATGGTTACAGCAGGACTTGCTATTTACGATACTATGCAGTACATCAAGTGTGATGTTTCAACAATCTGTATCGGTCTTGCAGCAAGCATGGGAGCTTTTCTTCTCGCAGGCGGTGCAAAGGGCAAGAGATATGCTCTTCCAAATGCAGAGATTATGATTCATCAGCCATCGGGCGGTGCAAAGGGTCAGGCTACTGAGATTCAGATTGCTGCAGAAAATATTTTAAAGACAAAGAAGAGATTAAACGAAATTTTAGCAGCCAATACAGGCAAGCCATACGAGACAATTGCAGCTGATACAGAGCGAGACAACTATATGTCAGCACAGGAAGCCGCAGAGTATGGTCTCATAGACAGTGTAATAACAAACAGATAATCAGAAGTTAGATGAATTTAAGAGGGTACCCCATATGGGATGCCCTCATGCAATAAAAGGAGTTAATAATGGCAGGAAAAAACGACGGAAAGATTCGCTGCTCATTTTGCGGTAAGACACAGGACCAGGTAAATCGTTTGATTTCCGGACCTAATGGAGCTTTTATCTGCGATGAGTGTATAGATATATGTGCCGAGATTCTTGAGGAAGAAGGCGTAGAGGGCCATGAGGACAAAAGCAGCGCTAAGGATGATATAAATCTTGTTACTCCGGAGGAGCTTAAGGCGTTTTTGGACGATTATGTAATAGGACAGGATCAGGCAAAGAAGGTGCTTTCGGTTGCTGTTTACAATCACTATAAGAGAGTACTGGCAGGTGATACATCAGATGTAGAGCTTCAGAAGAGTAACATTCTCATGCTTGGACCTACAGGTTCAGGAAAGACACTTCTTGCGCAGACGCTTGCCAGAGTGATAAATGTTCCATTTGCTATCGCTGATGCTACAACACTTACAGAGGCAGGATACGTAGGTGAGGATGTGGAGAATATCCTATTAAAGCTTATTCAGGCGGCAGATTATGATATCGAGCGTGCAGAGCATGGTATCATTTATATAGATGAGATAGATAAAATTACAAAGAAATCAGAGAATGTCTCAATCACCAGAGATGTGTCAGGCGAGGGTGTACAGCAGGCTCTTTTAAAGATTCTTGAGGGCACAGAGGCATCTGTACCGCCACAGGGCGGAAGAAAGCATCCGCAGCAGGAGCTTATTCCTATTGATACTACTAATATACTTTTTATATGCGGTGGAGCATTTGATGGTCTGGAAAAAATTATCGACAGCCGTATGGATACATCATCTATAGGTTTCAATTCAGATGTAAAGTCAAAGACAGAGCTCAATGTAGGAGAGGCGTTCAAGCATGCACTTCCACAGGATTTTGTAAAGTTTGGATTGATTCCTGAGTTTATCGGACGTGTACCTATTACCGTTTCTCTCGAGGCACTCGACAGGGATGCACTTATCCGTATACTTAAGGAGCCTAAGAACTCGCTTATCAAGCAGTACACCAAGCTTTTTGAGCTTGACGGAGTAGGGCTTGAGTTCACAGACGATGCAGTAAATGCCATCGCTGACAAGGCACTTGAGAGAAAGACAGGAGCCAGAGGACTTCGTGCCATCATGGAGGCTGTTATGCTTGACCTTATGTATCGTATACCATCAGACAAGAGCATCAGCAGATGTGTAATAGACAAGGATATCGTTGAGGATAACTTAAAGCTTGATGGTGATTGCGTGCCTGAGGCATATATCGAGGAAAAAGAGGCATCGTAAGTACAAGGCGGTATTTTACAAAAGATACAGCATCGGATAATATAAATTGCACAGCGCTTTGTTATGCATGGCTGTGCAATAATACAGGAGATATAAGTGGAAGAACAGATTATGAATATGCCTGCAGTAGCGCTGAGAGGGCTTACTATTCTGCCGGGGATGATTGCCCATTTCGACATCAGCAGAGAGCGCTCTCTTCGTGCTGTCGAGGAGGCTATGGAGCAGGATCAAAAGATTTATCTTGTCACACAAAGGAATGTGGACAGTGAGGACCCGACTCAGGAAGACCTCTATCAGATGGGTATTGTTGCTGATATAAAGCAGGTTGTCAGATTACAGAATGATGTTGTGAGAATACTTGTAGATGGAATAAGCCGGGCAGCATTGCTTGGCTTTACCGATAATGAGAAGTACCTTGAGGCAGAAATCTGTTATTGTGATAGTAATGCAGACAGCCTGCCGGAGGATCTCAGGGAAGCCATGCTTCTCGGAGTCAGAGAGGCTTTTCACAGATATGCGGCAGTCGTCGGCAAAATCAGCAAGGAGCTTATCAGACAGATAGATCAGTATGAGGATCTTGAAAAGCTCATTGATTATGTAACCAACAATCTGCCGGTGTCATATGAGCTTAAGCAGCAGGTGCTTGAGGCAGAGGATATCAATGACAGATATCAGGTTATAGTATCATTACTTCTCTCCCAGGTGGAGGTTATTTCCATAAAGAATGAGCTTCAGAAAAAAGTAAAGGTTCGTGTGGACAAGCATCAGAAGGAGTATGTGCTTCGTGAACAGCTTGGTGTGATACGTGAGGAGCTGGGCGAGAATGCTGACTCGGAGGCTGATGAATATGAGAAAAAGCTATCTGAGTTAGATGCGCCTGACTACGTAAAGGAAAAGACGAAAAAAGAGATAAAGCGCTTTAGAAATATGAGCAGCAGCTCATCGGAGAGCACAGTTGAGAGAGGCTATATAGAGACTGTACTTGAGCTTCCGTGGAACAGGATGTCTGTGGACAACAAGGATCTTGACCATGCAGCACAGGTGCTCGATGATGATCACTACGGATTAAAGGATGTTAAGGAGAGAATACTTGAGTTTCTGGCAGTCAGAAATCTGACAAGCAAGGGAGAGAGTCCTATAATTTGTCTTGTAGGTCCTCCGGGAACAGGAAAGACAAGCATAGCCCGTTCAATTGCGTCTGCACTGGAGAAGAAATATGTGCGTATTTCTCTTGGTGGTGTGCGTGATGAGGCAGAAATCCGTGGACACAGAAAGACATATATCGGCGCTATGCCGGGCCGTATAGTAAATGGCTTAAGACAGGCAGGCGTTTCAAATCCTCTCATGCTGTTGGATGAGATAGATAAGGTGTCAAGTGACTACAAGGGTGACACATCAGCCGCTCTTCTCGAGGTGCTTGACAGTGAGCAGAACAGCAGATTCAGGGATCATTACATCGAGATGCCTGTGGATTTGTCGGAGGTGCTTTTTATTGCAACTGCAAATGAGGTTTCAGGCATTCCAAAGCCGCTTCTTGACAGGATGGAGCTTATTGAGGTGTCAAGCTACACTGAAAATGAGAAATTTCACATAGCAAAGGAACACCTGGTTGAGAAGCAAAAGAGCAAAAACGGAATTAAAAAGGAACAGCTTACGATAACAGACTCTGCCCTAAAGGATATCATCAGGCTGTACACCAGAGAGGCCGGAGTCAGAAGCCTTGAGAGGACTATCGGCAAGCTGTGCCGCAAGGCTGCCAGGGAAATCTTTAAGGACAGCGAAGCTGCTGTAAAGGTTACAAAGACCAATCTTAAGACATATCTGGGCAATCCGAAGTACAGTCCGGAGAAGAAAAATGATCACGCAGAGGTTGGAATTGTTAGAGGCCTGGCATGGACCAGCGTGGGCGGAGTCACACTTGAGGTTGAGGTGAATGTGCTGCCGGGCAAGGGTGAGCTCGTGCTCACCGGTAAGCTTGGCGACGTGATGAAGGAGTCGGCACAGGCGGCACTTAGCTATGTGCGCTCAATAAGCGAAGGATATGGCATTGATGCAGAGTTTTACACGAAGCATGATATCCATATACATATCCCGGAGGGCGCAGTGCCAAAGGACGGACCATCTGCAGGTATCACTATGGCGACAGCCATGCTCTCAGCCATTACAGACAGAGCTGTCAGGGCAGATGTAGCCATGACAGGCGAGATAACACTGCGCGGCAGGGTGCTTCCGATAGGAGGACTCAAGGAAAAGCTGCTTGCAGCCAAAGTAATCGGAATAAAAACAGTATGTATTCCAAAGGATAATGAAAAGGACCTGGAGGAGATTTCAAAAGAAATAACAGACGGCATGGAAATCGTGCCGGTGGAGAGATTTTCACAGGTGGAGAAGATAGCATTTGTAAAATAAGAATGAGGAAGAGATTATGGTAATTAAAAGTGTTAATTTAGAGACAGTTTGCGGAATTACAAGCACAATCCCTGACAATGAGTATAATGAGGTGGCATTCGCCGGCAAGTCAAATGTAGGCAAGTCGTCACTGATCAACGCACTCATGAACAGAAAGTCACTTGCCAGGATCTCTTCACAGCCCGGCAAGACACAGACCATCAATTTTTACAACGTCAATGACGCCATGTATCTGGTCGATCTGCCGGGCTATGGCTATGCCAATGCCAATATCGAGATAAAAGCTAAATGGGGACAGATGATAGAAAACTATCTTCACACCTCCAAAAAGCTTCAGGCAGTGTTTCTTTTAATAGATATAAGGCATGAGCCATCGGACAATGATATCATGATGTATGAATGGATGGTAAACCAGGGCTTTGCACCGATTATCATTGCAACCAAATCTGATAAATTGAAAAAAAGCCAGATTGCCGCACACATAAAGACTATCAAGGATGTGCTTCATGTGAAGCCGGGCACGGTAGTTATACCGTTTTCGTCCATGTCAAAGGAAGGCAGGGACGAAATCTGGAATCTCATAGATTCACTCGTGTTTGACGAGGAGACGCTTCTTGCCATGAAACAGGAGGAAGAAGCAAAGCGCGAGGCAAAATCAGCTGCAAAAAGAGCCGCTGCATCCCAGCCACACAAAAAGGAGCGCTGGAAGAAGACCGGAAAGCCGGTTGCCAAAAAGACTAAAGAACGCAGAGATAAGGCCAAGAGCAAAAAAAGCGTTAATAATCATAAAAAGAAATAAAGTTATAGAAAGAAAGGCGAATATTTAATATATGAAGAATAAATGCAAATTTGTAGGCATTATGTTTTTGTGTATATTGATAGTGTGTACGCTTGCGGTAATGGCATATGAACACACAGCAGGTAAAACAGGAGCTGCCGGTGAAATGTCAGATACTTCGGACAGTGAAAAAAATACTGACGAAGCTGACGATATACTTACAGTCGTGACATCCTTCTATCCTATGTACATTGCCACTTTAAATATAGTGGATGGTGTGGAAGGCGTGAGACTTGAAAACTTAAGCGAGCCACAGACCGGTTGTCTGCACGATTTTCAGCTAACACCGGAGGATATGAAGCTTTTATCCACAGCCGATGTTTTTGTAATAAACGGAGGCGGTATAGAGTCGTTTATGTCTGATGTGGCAAAGGCGTATCCGAAGCTTGATGTGGTTGAGGCCTGTGAGGATGTGGCACTTCTTTCTGAGGATGATGCAGACAGTGACCACGACCATGATCACGATGCAGACACAGAATCGGACAGTGACCACGACCATGACCACGAAGCAGACGCAGAATCAGATAGTGCGCATGACCATGACCACGGTGATGAGAATGCCCATGCATGGATGAGCGTGCCGCGTTACCGCACCATGGTTCAGACAATCGCATCCCGGCTTGCCGAAAAGGATGCAAAGCATGCTGATGAATATTATGCAAATGCAAAAGCATATGATGCAAAACTTGCAGTGCTTGAAGAAAAGATAAATAGCCTAAAGAGTCTTACGAATGGACAGAATATCATCATATTCCATGAGGCCTATGCGTATGTAGCTGATGATTTTTCCATGAATGCATGCTATCTGTTAGACCTTGACGAGGAGCGCTCAGTCAGCGCAGGTGAGATAAAGCAGGTGATAGGTGCCATAAAGGATGGCGGAGTGTCGGTAATACTAGCTGAGGAGCTCTACGGAAAGAGCATGGGAGATACCGTATCGCGTGAGACAGATGTGCATGTGATTTATATCGACCCTCTCAACAGGGGAGAGTACGACAAGGACAGCTATCTTTATGGTATGGAGCACAATATAGAGCTTATCAAAGAGGCATTTACTAAATAAAATTGGAGAAAATATGCGGAAAATAATACAGCCATGTGGCTTTCATTGCATAAAAATAAATAACCTTGGAGTGAGCTTTGGAGAGCAGACAGTGCTTGAGGATGTAAATATGCACATACATTGCGGCTCCTTCAATGTCATAATAGGCCAGAACGGTGCCGGAAAATCTACACTCATAAAGGCGATACTCGGCGAGATACCTCACACCGGTACGATTGAGTTCAAGGATACTAAAGACGGACATATGGCTAAGCTTAAAATCGGCTATGTGCCGCAGTCTGTCAATATCGAGAAAAATACACCGGTCAGCGTGTATGACCTCATAGCAAGCTATCAGTACAATTATCCTGTTTTTCTGCCAAAGAGTAAAAAGATAGAGGCAAAGATAAGGGAGACACTCGAGGTATTTGAGGCTGAGGAGCTCATCGACAAGCAGGTGTGCAACCTCTCTGGAGGACAGCTGCAGAGAGTGCTTCTTTCCATGGCAATCATGGACGAGCCGAACCTGCTGCTGTTGGATGAGCCGGTGTCCGGAATAGACCAAAACGGCATGGAGCTTTTCTATAAGACCATGGATTATTTAAAGACTCACTATGACCTTGCAATCATACTGATATCGCACGATCTGGACTATGTGGCAAAGTACGCAGACCATGTTGTACTGCTTGATAAGACCGTTGCAAAGCAGGGAACTGTGAAGGAAGTCTTCGAGAGCAAGGAATTTGAGAGAATTTTTTACACAGGAGAGGAATCCTGGGTGAGAGAGGAGGAGCACAAATGAATATAACCTCCTGGCTTCAATATGATTTCATGAGAAATGCCCTTATCGCTGTGCTCATCATCACACCGCTTTTTGGCATAATGGGAACCATGATTGTAAACAAAAAGATGGCATACTTTTCAGATGCACTCGGACATTCAGCACTTACCGGAATCGCTGTCGGAGTGGTATGCGGCATGGCAGACACCTCGCTTGCCATGGTGATATTTGCGATAGTGTTTGCGCTTCTTTTAAATAAGATTGGCAGTCTGAACACAGCGTCAACAGATACCATTATATCTGTATTTTCATCGTGCTCTGTGGCTATAGGTCTTGCGATACTGTCAAAAGGCGGCAATTTCAGCAAATACTCAAGTATACTGGTGGGCGATGTGCTAAGCATCACAAAGACTGAGATAGTTTATCTAATTGTGATTTTTGTGGTCACGATAGTATTCTGGGTGCTTTGCTTCAATAAGCTCAACGCCATATGTATACACAGAAGCGTGGCAAAAAGCAAGGGTATCCATGTGCGTCTTCTGGATAATCTGTTTGCGGTGCTTGTAGCACTCATAGTTATGCTATCCATCAAGTGGATAGGTATACTTATAATAAACGCTCTGCTTATATTACCAGCGGCTTCATCAAGGAATATTTCGGAAAATATGCGTGAGTATCATTTCTTTTCAGTGCTATTTTCAGTTTTTTCAGGAATAGTCGGTCTTGCTGTGTCATACTACACCAATGTGGCAACAGGTCCGATGATAGTGATTATTGCATCGGTAATATATTTTTCGACATTTATATTTGGAAGAAAATTGAAAAAATAACGGCAAGGGCTATAAGAAACAGAATATGATATATTAGAGGGACTGCGCGCAACGTGCAGTCCCTTTTCAGGTTAATTTGACTGATGAGATGTAAAAATTAACAATTAAATGAGAATATTTAAATTTGCTCTTTTTGGTAGGGTGTGTTATAATCCTTGTATACAAAAAACAGAGGTAATACAATATGGGTAGTAATAACGATATTTCATTAAAAGCATTAGCCAAGATTAACCTGGGGCTGGATGTAGTGAGGCGCAGAGAGGACGGATATCATGAGGTCCGCATGATTATGCAGACCATTCAGCTGTATGACAGGCTCGATATCAAAAGGACACAGGAGCCCGGCATACAGATACAGACCAATCTGTCTTTTCTCCCTGTAAACGAGAACAATCTCATATACAAGGCTGCAAAGCTTCTGATGGATGAGTTTTCTATAACTGACGGTGTATCAGTGAAGCTGGACAAGCGTATTCCTGTTGCAGCAGGGATGGCGGGGGGCAGTACTGATGCGGCAGCCATGCTTATAGGTGTAAACAGGCTTTTTTCACTGGGACTGACAAAGAGACAGCTTATGGAAAGAGGTGTGCAGATAGGTGCGGATGTACCATACTGTATTATGAGAGGTACGGCGCTGGCCGAGGGTATAGGAGAGGCGCTTAGTCCTCTTCCTCCAATGGTAAAGTGTCCGGTGCTTGTTGCAAAGCCGTCCATCTCGGTATCCACAAAGTTTGTGTATCAGAATCTGAAGCTTGATGATACGACTATTCATCCGGATATAGACCGCCTGATAGATGATATAAAGGCTAAGAATCTGCATGATATCGCAGCGCATATGGGAAATGTCTTAGAGACTGTGACCATACCAAATTATCCGGTGATAGATGAGATAAAGAAGCATATGCTTTCAAATGGCGCAGTAGGAGCCATGATGAGCGGTAGTGGTCCGACGGTTTTTGGTCTGTTTGACGATGAAGATACTGCAAAGAAAGCGTACAAAGCCATGAGAAGCTCACATCTTGCCAGACAGGTGTATCTGACATCTGTATACAATAATCGCAAATAACGTGATATCCGGATAGCACAGAGGGTGCTTTATAGTTACTTTTTTCTTATATGTGAGAATGATAATACAAGAGATAGGAGAAGTTTGATGACTGATAATTTAACTTTAAATATGGATGCATATCTGCCACTTCGTGATGTGGTGTTTAATACACTTCGTGAGGCAATTTTAAAGGGTGAGCTCAAGCCGGGAGAGAGACTTATGGAGTTGCAGCTTGCGTCAAAGCTTGGAGTCAGCCGTACACCTATACGTGAAGCAATCAGAATGCTTGAGCAGGAGGGGCTTGCAGTCACAATGCCGAGAAAGGGCGCAGAGGTTGCCAAGATGACTCTCAAGGATATGGAGGATGTGCTTGAGGTGAGAGAGGCTCTCGATGAGCTTGCAGCCAAAATAGCTTGTAAGAAAATCAGTGATGAGCAGCTTGCGAATCTAAAAACCATAAAGGACGAGTTCAAGAGGAGCATGGACTCAGGAGATGTGAAAAAGATAGCTGAGGAGGATGTGAAGTTTCACGATGCTATCTATGAGGCGACCAACAATGCGAAGCTTGTATCTATGATGAACAATATCCGCGAGCAGATGTACCGCTACAGAGTGGAGTATTTGAAGGACCCAAAGAATTATCCGATGCTTGTGAAGGAGCATGATGCCATCTACAGGGCGCTTGAGGCAAGAAATATGGAGCTTGTGACTACAGAAATGCATACGCATGTGGCTAATCAGGCGGTTGCTGTGAAGGCTGTGATACAAAAGCAGGATGAAGAGAAGAAATAAAACAGAATATAACAAACCAAGGGCTGCCGATCGCACTGATGTGTGAACGGTGGCCTTTTTTAGTGGATTAGTTAGTGGCTTAGATAATAGCAAAAAATAAGTAATCAGGGATATTTGCGAGCTTGTATGGTCATACTATATCAGGGATTTTAAATCTGACTGGATTTATTGGGTATATAGGAGAGTTAAAGATGACCACAAACATAGATGAGAACATAAAAAGCTTCAGGCAGATATATTCTGACTGCTCAGATATCAAAATGCAGGAGATGTATCTGGGGCGTGATGCCTCCATAAAGTGTTTTGTTGCTTATATTGAGGTGACATGTGCAGGCTCCTGTATCAATAACAGTGCATTTGGACGATTTACCTCATACCTTGAGGGAATAGACAGACAGCAGGTAAAGGAAGTACTTGACAAAAATCAGGCAGCTCTATCTGAATTTGCACATCTGCACACGGTTAATGAGGCGGCCCAGATGATGCTGACAGGAGACGTGATTTTTTTTGTGGATGGTTATCCGGATGCCTTCAAGCTTCCTGATAAGGGATATCCCGCCATGTCAATTCAGGAGATTGATTCGGAAAAGGTCATAAGAGGCTCTAATGAGGGCTTTGCTGATTCCATAAAGATAAATACAGCACTTATCAGGCGCAGGCTAAGGAGCACACGCTTAAAGTGTAAAGAGGTGAAAAAGGGACTTCGAGGACACAGCAATGTGGACATACTATATGTGAGAGACCTCGTAAAACCGGGGCTTGTAGAGGATGTGGAAAGGAATCTGGACAGCTATGTAATAGACCATGTGGGTGATTCGGGAGTCATTGAACAGTTTGCTGAGGTGAAATGGTATTCGCCGTTTCCACAGCTTCAGACCACAAAGCGGCCGGATGTGGCGGTAAATGCGCTCCTAGAAGGGCGGGTTGTGGTGCTGTGCGATAATTCACCGATAGCGATAATATTGCCAACCACCATGAACAATTTTTTAAAAACCGCAGATGATTACTATAACAGAACGATAGCGGCAAGTTTTGCCAGGCTGATAAGGTACGTGGCTGCCTTTATGTCATTTACATTGCCGGGGCTTTATCTGGCGGTCACAAATTTTCATACACAGATACTGCCGACACCTCTCATACTGGCGTTTTATGAAGCCAGACTCGGCTGCCCGTTTCCGCAGCTCATAGAGGTGCTCATGATGGAGCTGTCCTTTGAGCTGCTTCGCGAAGCCGGCATAAGACTTCCCGGAGCAATGGGAAACACGATAGGCATAGTCGGAGGCCTCATAATCGGACAGGCAGCAGTGGATGCAAATTTAGTAAGCCCTATAGTGGTCATCCTGGTTGCATTCACCGCACTCTGTTCGTTTGCCATACCGAGTGAGGAGTTTGCATTTTCATTTAGGATACTCAAATTCGCTGTAATAATTATGTCGGCATGGCTTGGATATTTTGGATTTTTAATAAGTCTGATGGTGATACTTTTGCATCTCGCAAAGCTCAAAAGCTGTGGTTACCCATACATGATACCATTTGTGGGCAGCGAGCTGACAGGCGGCGAGGATGAAAAGGACAGTATCATACGATTTCCGCTTCGCAGACTATGGAGTCGGCCTGTATTTGCGAGAGAAAATGAGTGCAGAAAGCTGAAAGGAAATAAGGATGACTAAAAATATGAGCACAAGCTACACATTTGCACAAAACGAAAGCATATCGCCCCGCCAGCTATACAGGCTATACGTCTTTAATCTGCTTGGAGTCGGCACACTGGTGCTTCCAAACAATCTGGCAAAGCTTGGAAAGTATGCTTTTATCTCAATCGCACTCGGAGTTTTCATGGCATGGCTATTTATGTGGATAGTAAGCGAGGTACGTGAACGCAGGAAAACAATATATGACAGAAGCATTGATAAAACAAAATATGCGAAAATGTTAATTTATGATTTAATTATTGCGATATACGAGCTGTCACAGGCCGCATTTCTTGCATGGATATTTGTAAAGCTGATACGTGACAGCCTTATACCGGATGAGTCATTTACAGTTGTACTCCTTGTGATAATGGCGGTATGCGCTTATGCGCTAAGTGGCGGAGTGGAGTGCCGGGCAAGGGTATACGAGGTAGTATTTTTCTTTGTGCTGATACCGCTTGCTGCTATGCTTTTGTTTGCGATATCGGATGTGAGATTTGACTATCTGATGATTAAGGACAGAGTCGGTGTGGACTTTGGTATAGCGGATATATTTGCGGGCGCATACTATGTGTTTGCAGCATCCATTTCCGTGTTCAATATACTGTTTGTAAGGGCACGCACTGCCTCACAGATACGAGGGAGTGTGAGTAAAGCAATATTCACATATGCAGGCATTCTTTTTTTATTGTATGCAGTATTGCTTGGAAACTTCGGAAAATATTCACTGTCGGAAATAGAGTTTCCGGCTGTTGTACTGATGAGTGATGTGCAGATAAAAGGCAGCTTCTTCAAGAGGGCAGATGCACTGATGCTGTCGGTGTGGTTTTTCACGCTGTTTTCAGTACTCAATATGAGCCTTTATTATGCGGTTTTAAGATGTGAGAATTTTGCTGAAAATACGGGAAAAATTATATTTACATTTAATAAAAACCGGCATTCCTGCAGCAATAAGCAATCTGGCTCTGACAGACAGAAAAGCCATGACAAGGAAAAGAGCACTATGAGAAGCAGGTGCATCATTTTTGTCATAGCAGTCACAGTGACCTTAGCATATATTCTTGAAAGTGGAGATGAAATCGTGAAAAAATATCTTGGATTTTTATTGTGCATAGCGATACCGGTCATAGTAGTGCTGACGATAGGTCTCATGCTCACCGGCTGCAGTGCAGTGGAACTTGAGGAGCGCTGTTTTCCGACACTTGCGGCGGTGGATATTGTAGATGTAGATACTGACGAAATAACCGATAAAGAAGTAACTGATAACAAAGCATATGTTAGCCACAGAGATGTTTCGACAAATGAAAATAGCGGATATATAGAGTTTTATTATAACATGGACAAATCCTACGAACCGGAATATGCAGATGATATCAAAACAGCAGTGGACAGCTTCGAGGATCGGCTGTCACAAAAAGCCGATACCAATCATTTGAAGGTGATTTTAATAGGAAAAACACTTAGAAAAGATAAAGCAGCTTATTCAGATTTCATGGAATATTGCAAGACATCAAAAAAATTTCCGAGAAACACATATGTGTGCATAGCAGATGATATAAATGATATCTTTGATAACATGGGTGATTATTATGAGCAGAAAATAAATAAGGAGAATCATGAGGATGGTGAACCGATAATTACACTTGGCACCTTGCTGGATGACTATACGAATGAAATTCATGAAACCCGGTAAAATTTTCAAAAATGATGAATAAGCTCGTCAAATAAGGCAATACTTGTTTACATGAGAAAGAAAATAATAATAACAACCATAGCAATAATATCCCTTACGGCAGTGATAGCTGCAAAAAATCATACACCTGCCGCAAACACCAATAGTATAGCGTGTACAGCCGACATGCAAAAATCCATCGCCGACAAAATCCTGCGTTTCCACGTGCTGGCAAACAGCGACAGCGAAGCAGACCAGAATGTGAAAAAGCAGGTGCGCGATGCAGTAGGGGCTTACATAGAGCCATATCTGCTGGAGTGCGAAAATATCGAAGAAACCAGAGCCACCGTAAATGACCATATGGACGAAATAATAGCGGTATCAAAGGAGACGCTTGCAGCAAACGGTTTTACATATGGCGCATCGGCAGAGCTTACACACACCGATTTCCCGGAAAAGACGTATGGAGACTATACATTTCCTGAGGGAAATTACGAGGCGCTTGAAATAACACTGGGCGATGGAGCCGGTCATAACTGGTGGTGCGTGCTGTATCCAAACATGTGCTTTAGGGGCAGTGTGTACGAGGTGGTGGAGGACGAAGCAAAGGAAAATCTTAAGGAGGTACTCACTCCGGACGAGTATGAGAGCATATTTGACAGTGGAAAATATGAAATAAAACTAAAAATCCTTGATATTTTCAGATAAAACAGTTAGTATATTCATGCTGAAAAAATATATTAAAAGAAAATATGTGATGAGAAATTATTTAAGCGTGAATTAATTTAGATATGCAAGAGGATAAGGAGAAAGAAATGACAAAGGATGTAGTAGTATCATTAAAGGGCTTACAGCTCGCACCGGACCAGCAGTCGGATGCGGTAGAGGTGATTGCCCCGGGAGAGTATTATATAAGAAATAACAAGCACTATGTGCTTTTTGAGGAGATAATGGAGGGTGAGACCCAGACACTCAAAAATATGCTTAAATTCAATGAAAATTATCTTGAGTTCACCCGCAAGGGACCTATGAGTGTACATATGATATTTGAGAAGGGAAAGAAAAACCTGACATATTATTATACACCGTTTGGAAGTATCCAGATAGGTATTGATGCCACAAGCATAGAGGTAAAGGAGACTGAGGACGAGATAAGGGCAGAGGTAAAGTATGCACTTGATGTCAACTATGAATTTGTAGGCGACTGTCACATCAATATAGCTGTGAAGAAAAAAGGAGCAGCAGTCAAAATTGCATAAAAGTCTGCCAAGCCTATGGGGTAAAAAATATATAAAGCATATATGGATAGAGCATATAAAAAACAGAGCATGTGAGGATGAAAGCCATCCCACATGCTCTGTTTATGTACATGAAAATTAAATCATGATATTATTTCTGCTTGGCCTTTTTGGCAGCCGCTTTAGCAGCTTTTCTTTCAGCCTTTGCAGCCTCCTCAGCCTTGAGCTGTTCGTTGGCCTTGCTGTAGTTTTCTGCCATTCTTGCACGGAAGCCTTTTTTCTTCTTAGGCTTCTCAAGAGGTCCTCTGATACCGCGGACAGCTGTGATGTAGATACCGCTGACAGAAGCCTTAACCTCTTTCTTTAAAGGAATCTCATCAAAGATCTGCTCGTCTGCGATAAGAGACATGACTCTTGGTCCGACCTTGGCCTTGACTACAGGCAGCTTTGAGCGGCGCATAAGCTTTGGTGTCTGCTCAATAATCTGCTGTGGGAGACCGGCATCCTTTAGCTTCATACGCTTTTTGTCAATGATTAGCATATTGACTGTCTGTGATGCAGCAGCTATCTGTTCGTCCTGCTCTTCCTTTCTTTTTTGTGCTTTTTTACCGAGGATTGTTAATACTATAAATGCTACCACAAGCACTACTGCGATAACAATAAGTACGATTAATGCTGGATTCAAAACGTATCCCTCCTAAAAATTTGCTTATTTAAATTAATTCTATCAAATATGCTAAAAAAAATCAATCTTTATTGCAAGAATAGGTAAAACCGTAGTATAATAGAACTATATCTTGGAAAAACTCTTTAGAAGACGCAAAGGGGTATTTATTAATGAAGAAAATTGCTCTTCTGGCTGATGGCTGGAGAAGATATGTAATATATTCGTGGGTTGAGGGTATCATGGAAGGCTCTAAAGAGCTGGGACTGGATGTGTGCCTGTATTTTTACAACACCAACGGAACCTGGAGTCAGGATTCAAAGTTTAACAAAGGCGAGTATGCGCTGAACGATTTGCCTGATTTAAACAGCTTCGACGGAGTGGTATTTGACTGCACCAATACGACCAACCTGGATGAGATACAGTATATGGTCAGAAAGCTTCAGTCGGTAAATGTGCCGGTAGTGAGTATCGGGTATAAGGTTGATGGGTTTTACTATGTAGGCAACGACAATAAGAGGCTGTTTCGCAAGGTAATGGATCATATGTACTATGCGCATGGCTGCAAAAGCTTTGTGTTTGCAGGTGGTCCGCCGTATCATTATGAGAACAGAATGCGTTTTGAGGCCTTCAAGGAGGCTTTAAGTGATTATGGCATACCACTTACAGCTGATATGTACATGTTTGGTGATTTTGATTATCAGACAGGCGTCAGGTATATGAGTGATTGGCACGAGAGCAAAAAGCCGTTACCGGATGTCTTTTTATGTGCAAATGACAATATAGCAGCAGGACTGTGTGCGACAGCAGAGGTTCTTGGATACAAGGTACCACAGGATTTTAAGGTCACAGGCTTTGACAATCTGGATAAGGCTGCGTATTTTAACCCACAGATTACAACAGTGGATAACAACAGGGGCAATATAGGCAGAAATGCTCTTGAGATATTTAAGGCGCTTTGGAATGGCACGGGCGATGCTTCTGATAAATACCTTGATTCTGAGTTTATCCCGGCTGAGAGCTGCGGATGCCCTAATACCGGCAGAGTGGATTATCGTAATTACATAAAGAATATTATCAAAGGCTCCGTTGCAAGAGAGCAGGAGGAGGATGCAGTAATGATCCTCCAGAAAGAGCTCGAGGAGTGCAATGAATACTATGATTTGTTTGAGAGATACTCTGACTATATACAGAGCATGAAGTGTGACGGAGTGTATGTGGTCGGTGTTTCTGATCTGGCAGCTGCAAGGAACAATGCACACTTTAGGAAGCATGGCTATGATATTGACGACGAGGTTGTACTCTATGCGGATGACAAGGACAATGGAAAGCTTGAGTTTAAGAGTGTAAATGACCTTATGCAGTACATGCAGAGTGTAGATAAAAACACCTGCTATATGTATTGTTCGCTGCATTTCAGGGACGAGATAGTGGGCTATGTAATACTCAGGAATCCTGAGTTTTTGTACGACCATCCTGAGCAGTTTGATATACAGTCTGCCCTGCTTAAGAGGCTTGAGAATCTTTTTAAGCAAAAGGTACTTGAGAATACAAATAATGAGCTTAAGAATCTCTACAACCATGATGCGCTCACAGGCCTATACAATCGTGTGGCATGCAATGAGATGGTCATTCCTATGTTTGCTGAGCTTGAAGCTCAAAATGTCGGCTGCACCATAGTATTTCTCGATGTGGATGATTTCAAGGACATAAATGATACATACGGACACCAGTACGGTGACGAGCTTTTAAAGACTGTGGCGAGGGTGCTTGATGAGCAAAAGCCTGAGGGAAGTATGGTATATAGATTCGGTGGAGATGAATTTATCGTGTTTATCCCTGGGGACAGACATGACACTGCTGAGAAGTATATAAAGCGCGTGTATGATATCATGGAGCAGCACAGCCTGTTTATCAGTCACGGCATCATATATACGAGGCCGGGCAGTGGTAAGAGCTTTGACGATTATCTAGTAAGTGCTGACACAAAGATGTATCAGCTTAAGCAGCAGCGCAAGCAGAAAAAGGATAGCAATTTCTTAAAGGGAGTGGATATTTCATCCGTTCCTATGATGGTTGACAATAATATACAAATAATGGACAGGGAAGGTCATGTGTGCAGGGTATTTGATTTTTTAAAGCTGAATAATGTAAATTCCGTCCGTCTGCGCATATGGAATGAGCCTGATAAGGTGCCGGAGTCTAAGGGGTATTGCAGTCTTACATATGTTCTCGAGATGGCTCATATCATTAAAAAATACAAAATGCATTTTCTGCTTGATTTTCATTATTCAGATTACTGGGCAGATCCTAGACAGCAGAATAAGCCTGATGCGTGGAAGAATTTGAGCTTTGATGAGCTGAAGGAGGCAGTGCACAAGTACACATATGATGTGTTATACAGATTAAAAATCATGGATTGTGCGCCGGATATGGTTCAGATTGGCAATGAAATAAGGAGTGGTATGCTGTTTCCGGATGGTGCAGTGCCACAGTACAGGCAGCTGGCTGCGCTTGTAAATGAGGGAATCAGAGCTGTCAGGGAGCTGCTCCCGGAGACAAAGGTCATGATTCATCTGGATCAGGGAGGCAGATATAACTGTATTATGCCTTGGTTTGATTCTATGTTTAATGCGGGCATGCTGCCGATTGACGCGATTGGCCTTTCCTTTTATTCGTTCTGGCATGGTACATTCATGGATTTGAAGGATACTATGAGCAGGCTCATAAAATTATATAATCTGCCGGTTTATATTGTGGAGACAGCTCATCCGTGGAGGCATTGCAAGGGAGATCATATCCCGAAGGAACTCATGGAGACTGCAGGCCTTGATGCAGGCAGCGCAGAGCAGAAGAAGTCTCTTGAAATAATCATGCAGATAGCAGCAGAGGTGTCAAAGGATACTGGAAAGACAGGTGTATACTACTGGGAGCCTGTCGGTGTGCCTGGTAAAGGCATGGGAACCTGGTTTGAGAATATGGGTATGTTTGACGAGCATGGCAGGGCTTTGCCGGGCTGGGATGCAATCAGGGACTTTGATCCGAAAAATCCGCCGATTAAAGAGCTTGACAAGTATATTGAATCACTTTATGAGTATGAAGAAACACCGGAGGTGGAGGATTTCATGAAGCTTCTTATGATTCATGGAAATCTAATCTCAAATCCTGAATTTAAGGATGGATTTAATAATTGGCAGATTGAGACAAGCCTCGAAGAAAGACAGTATACACTGGGTAAGGATGGAGTGTTTATCTCTTCAGATGCCAATTTTGACTATTCGATAAGCCAGACGGTGGATATTGAATATACCGGTGAGTATATAGCAGCGGTTGACTATAGAGGAACCAATACAACAGGTGTCGAGGTCGAGCTGTTTATGGATGTGGAGGATGAAAGCGGCGTTCATACATATACAAGCGACATTTTCCCCGATGATATCAGGTTTGTGACACATCTGCTTAAGCCGGTAAGGCTGCAAAAGAATGCCAGGGTGACAGTAGGGCTTAGGATGCATACTCCTCCGGTGTTTGCAAAGATAAAGAAATTTTCACTCGTTGTAATTTGACCTGATATGTGATATTGTAGACAGGTATAGTGTTTTGCGGATGCGTTTTTGCCGTGGCAGGGCATTGTACATATAAATAACATGACTTACAGATTTCAGGAGGATTCCAATGAGTGAGAAAAAGAATACAGGTAAGAAGGCAGTCATAGCAGTGATTGTGATTGCACTTATCGTGGTAATTATTGCGCTTGTTGCTGTAATAAGCGGCAAGAGCAAAAAGGGTGGCTCAAAGAGCGCAACAGAGGCAGGCACTGAGGCCGGCAGCGAGACGATGCGAAGCGGACAGTTTGACATAGACTACGCAAAGCAGGTTACAAAGCTTGCAGACTATTCAGGTATTGCAATTACAGTCTCAAACGATTATGAGATAAACGATACAGCAAAGCAGAAATATCTGACCAATGTGCTTCAGTCATATGGTGCAGATGCGTACAAGCAGGTTACAGATCGTGATACAGTTGCAGATGGCGATTATGTCAAGGTTGATTACACAGGATATAAGGATGGCAAAGCATTTGATGGTGGCTCAGCTACAGATGTGATGCTTGATGTGACAAACAACAGCCAGGTCGGCGGTTCATCATTTATCGATGGATTTACAAAGCCTTTAATCGGAGCCAAGGTGGGTGACAAGGTTAAGGGTGACGTGACATTCCCTGAGGATTATGGCAACGATGACCTAAACGGACAGACAGTTACATTTGAGTATACAGTAAAGGGCATTTACTCAGCAGATCCTGTTGCACTTGCTGATATGACAGACGAGCAGGTCAACACAGTGTTTGGAAAGGCCGGAGTGACAACAAATGCCCAGCTTACCACACAGATTGAGAAAGATTTGAAGCAGCAGCTCTACAGCGCTGAGGTGGACAAGATAAAGAGCTACATGATTGAAAACAGCACAGTCGAGATTCCTGATGAGTATCTACAGGCCAGACTCAATGAATATATTGCTTCATTTACCAAGGAAAATGTCAAGGATGGACAGACACTTAAGAAATATTTAAAGTCCAACTACAACATGACAGTGGATCAGGCCACAGAGAAGTGGAAGGAGAATCTGACAGACCAGATAAAGACAGAGTTCATCTTTGGGCTTATAGCTGAGAAGGAAAATATCAAGATGGATGATGATGCCTTTAACAGCTATGTGGATTACATCGTATCAGCCAGCAATGGTCAGTTCAGCAAGGCTTCTGAGGTATACAAGTATTTTGGAAGCGGACACAAGGATGAGGGAAAGACATACCTTAAGAACCAGTACCTTGTAAACAAGGCTATTGATACAGTCACAGAGAAAGCAAATGTGACATTTGAGGATGGCAGTGCAGCGCCGGATACTTCAAGTAGCAGCGCGGATGCCGAATAATAACGATAAATATGCTGTCTGTGGTGATGCGCAGGCAGCTTAAATGGAGGATTAGATAATGGAACTTACAAACATACGCGAGATTTTCCGCAACAAGGACAAATTCGCTGACAAAGAGGTGACTATCGGAGGATGGGTCAGAAGCAATCGTAATTCAAAGAATTTTGGATTTATCGTGGTAAACGACGGTACATTTTTTGAGCCAATCCAGGTTGTATACGGAAATGGCTTAGACAACTATGATGAGGTTGGCAAGATCAATGTCGGAGCTGCAATTATCGTAAGAGGTACACTTGTGCTTACTCCGGATGCAAAGCAGCCATTTGAGATTCAAGCCGCAGAGGTGACTGTTGAGGGTGCATCCACACCGGATTATCCTCTGCAGAAGAAGAGACATACATTTGAGTATCTTCGTACAATCTCACACTTAAGACCTCGTACCAATACTTTTGAGGCAGTTTTCAGGGTGCGCTCACTCTGCGCATATGCTATTCACAAATTCTTCCAGGAGAGGGATTTTGTGTACGTGCACACACCGCTTATCACAGGAAGTGACTGTGAGGGTGCAGGAGAGATGTTCCAGGTGACCACACTTGATTTGAACAATCTTCCTATGACAGACGATGGAAAGGTGGATTTCTCAAAGGATTTCTTTAATAAGCCTACCAACCTCACTGTTTCAGGACAGTTAAACGGCGAGACATATGCTATGGCATTCAAGAATATCTACACCTTCGGACCTACCTTCCGTGCGGAGAATTCAAACACCACACGTCATGCGGCAGAGTTCTGGATGATTGAGCCTGAGATTGCTTTTGCAGACCTTGAGGATGATATGATGCTTGCAGAGAGCATGCTCAAGTATGTTATCAACTATGTGCTTGAAAATGCACCTGAGGAGATGGCATTTTTCAACAATTTCGTGGACAAGGGACTCCTTGACAGATTAAGAAATGTTGTGGAAAATGATTTTGCACGTGTGACATACACAGAGGCTATAGATATCCTTTCAAAGCACAATGACAAGTTTGATTACAAGGTATCATGGGGCTGTGATTTACAGACAGAGCATGAGAGATACCTTACAGAGCAGATTTATAAGCGCCCTGTATTTGTCACAGATTATCCGAAGGAGATAAAGGCCTTCTACATGAAGCTGAATGACGACGGAAAGACCGTTGCAGCAGTTGACTGTCTTGTACCGGGAATCGGAGAAATCATCGGTGGAAGCCAGAGAGAGGATGACTACGACAAGCTCCTTGCCAGAATAAATGAGCTTGGACTTTCAGAGGATGACTACAAGTTCTACCTTGACTTAAGAAAATACGGCTCTGCAAGACACGCGGGCTTTGGATTGGGCTTTGAGAGATGCGTAATGTATCTTACCGGCATGGGCAATATCCGTGACGTTATCCCATTCCCTAGAACAGTTAATAACTGTGAGCTGTAATCACGAATGAATTTCATACATGAATAATTACCGCCCTTTGCACATATATATGATGTGTGGAGGGCGTTTTTATGTGGAGAAAAATCAAAGGTCCTGTGATAACAATATGTATCATGCATCTTACGGCGCTTTTGTGTCTTATCATACTTTCTATAGTACAGTGCTTTGTAGACATGGCGGAGTGGATAAAGTTTGCACTTGCCATGGCGGTCAATATAGTGGTGGGGCTTGTGTGCGGATTTTTGCTCAAATGCTGCTTTCACCGCAGACGTTTTATCAGGGTGACGGTCGTAGCATACTGGATAACGTATGTGATAGCAACAGTGGTCATAGATATAGGTGAATCCAAAAATATTTTCGAGCTTTTGATAATACTCCTTCTGGTAATGTTTTCAGCGCTTGTTTTTCGCTAAAAAAAGGACTTTTCATATTGATAATGCTGTGATATAATGTTGAGAGCAAATATGATGTGTCAATCAGACATCGTTAAATGAAAAGGAGATAAAAATGAAACACGTAAAGACATTAAATACAAGAAAATTACAGAACACAGTTAAAAAGGGCGGATGTGGCGAGTGCCAGACATCATGCCAGTCAGCTTGCAAGACATCTTGTACAGTTGGAAACCAGACTTGTGAGCAGTACAAATAGTCATAGGTGAAGCGGATTTAAAGAGTGTGCGCTGATAGGTGCACACTCTTTTCGCAGTGTAATTTTAAAATGTGTATAGAAAGAGAGGAATATTGTAGTGGTTCATCAGTACAAGAACAACGGCTATAATATTGTCTTAGATGTCAACAGTGGCGCAATCCATGTGGTGGATGATGTCACATATGACGTTATTGAGCTGTTTGAGGACAACTCAGCTAAGGAGATTATTGAAAAGCTTGTGGACAGGTATCCACAGACGGAGATAGAAGAAGCAATACAGGAAGTAAATGAGCTTAAGGATAATGAAGAGCTCTTCACAGAAGATACATACAAAGAGCGTATCATAGATTTCAAGAAGCGCCAGACAGTTGTAAAGGCACTTTGCCTTCACATCGCGCACGACTGCAACCTTGCCTGCAGATATTGTTTTGCAGAGGAGGGCGAGTATCACGGCAGACGAGCTCTCATGAGCTACGAGACAGGAAAACAGGCACTTGATTTCCTGATTGCCAATTCAGGCAGCAGAAGAAACTTAGAGGTAGACTTCTTTGGAGGAGAGCCTCTTATGAACTGGGATGTGGTGAAGCAACTTGTGGCATATGGAAGAGAGCAGGAGAAGCTTCATGACAAGCATTTCAGGTTCACACTCACTACAAACGGTGTGCTCTTAAATGACGAGATTATGGAGTTCGCCAACAAAGAGATGGACAATGTAGTTCTTAGTATCGACGGACGCAAGGAGGTTCATGACCGCATGAGACCTTTCAGAAAGGGTGCCGGCAGTTATGACCTTATTGTTCCGAAATTCCAGAAGTTTGCGGAGAGCAGACATCAGGACAAGTACTATGTGAGAGGTACATACACACATTTCAATACTGATTTTTCAAAGGATGTGCTTCATCTGGCTGATTTAGGTTTCAAGCAGATTTCGGTTGAGCCTGTAGTGGCACAGCCTACAGATGAGTATGCACTTAAGGATTCTGATTTACCTGTGCTCTTTGATGAGTACGACAGACTTGCAGCAGAGATGGTAAAGAGAAACAAGGCAGGAAACGGCTTCAATTTCTTCCATTTTATGATAGATTTAGAGGGAGGACCTTGTGTATATAAGCGTCTTTCCGGTTGTGGCTCAGGAACTGAGTACCTGGCAGTGACTCCATGGGGAGATTTATATCCATGCCACCAGTTTGTGGGCAATGAGGACTTCCTTATGGGTAATGTCTGGGATGGCATCAAGGCCACTGACATCCAGGATGAGTTTAAGTGCTGTAATGTTTATGCCAAGGAAAAATGTCGCAACTGTTTTGCCAGATTCTATTGCAGCGGTGGCTGTGCCGCCAACTCATACAACTTCCACGGCACAATCACTGATGCCTATGATTTAGGCTGCGAGCTGCAGAAGAAGCGTATAGAGTGCGCTATCATGATTAAGGCAGCAGAGGCTGATATGGCAGATGATGCACAATAATTTGAATTTGTCACGGGAAACGGATAGCGGTATTTGTGACCCGTGTGCGAATATATTTGCCATCTGTATACCTATATGGATGGTAGCAAAATGACAGGAAGGTATAAGAAAATGAAAAAAGGAAAGAGTTGGGTGATTATCCTTGTGGCAGTCATTTGTATCGGCTTGCTGGGCTGGTATTCCACTGCAGTAATCACCGACACAAAGCAAAAGCAGGAGGCAACTGCTAATGGTGAGAGCACCAAGGATAAGGATTATCAGAATATCAAGCTTGGTCTCGACCTCTCAGGTGGTGTTTCAATCACCTACCATATCAAGGACAAGAATCCTTCAGACAAGGACGTAAATGATACTATCGCAAAGCTCGAGGAGCGTGCAGAGAGCTACACAACAGAGTACTCTGTATACAAAAGCGGGGATGACCGTATCACTGTAGAGATTCCGGGTGTTGACGACCCTAACAAGGTACTCGAGGATCTTGGAAGTCCGGGATCACTGTACTTCATCGCACAGTATGACAGTGACGGAAATGCCAACTATACACAGGACACATCGGTTGAGGGCGGCTACAAGCTCAACTATGATATTGACACATTAAAGGCCAATGGTTCAGTCATCCTCGATGGTAACGATGTAAAGGATGCAAGCGCCCAGTATGACCAGTCATCATCTACATCAACCAAGGAGCCTGTTGTTTCATTAAAGCTCAAGGATAAGGCTATTGACACATGGGCAGATGCCACAAAGAAGGCAAAGGATGCAGGACAGTCAATCGGTATATACTATGATGATCATTTCATCAGCGTTCCTACAGTAAGCGCCGTTATCTCAGATGGTAACTGTGTAATCAACGGAATGAAGGATTACGACGAGGCAACAAGCCTTGCAACATTTATCCGTGTCGGAGCCATCAACCTCCAGCTCGAGGAGTTAGAGTCAAATGTTGTTGGCGCACAGCTCGGTGGAACAGCGCTCACAAATGCAGTAAAGGCTGCAATTATCGGAATTATCTTAATCATGATATTCATGATTGTGCTCTATGGTATACTCGGTGTGGTTGCATCTATCGGACTTGCACTCTACTCAATGCTTACAGTACTGTTTATTTACTGGTTTGAGATTACACTTACACTGCCGGGTATCGCGGGTATCATCCTTGGTATCGGTATGGCAGTAGATGCAAACGTTATCGTATTTGCCCGTATCCGTGAGGAAATCGCAGGTGGCAAATCAGTGCTTGCTGCAGTAAATGAGGGCTACAAGAAGGCTCTTTCAGCCATCCTCGATGGACAGGTTACTACATTTATCGCAGCACTTGTGCTTATGGTGCTCGGTTCAGGTACAGTAAAGGGCTTTGCATACACACTTATGATTTCAATTATTCTGTCACTGTTTACAGCTCTTTTTATTGCAAAATACCTTACAAGAGCATTTTACGGTGTCGGTGTCAGAGCTGAGAAGTTCTACGGCAAGGCAAAGAAGAGAAAGGTTATCAGATTTGTACAGAACAGAGTTAAATACTTTGTTATCTCAGGTGTAGTTATACTTGCAGGTATCGGCGGCATGATTTATTTCGGTGCTACAAGCGGCAATGCATTAAACTACAGTCTTGAGTTTGTAGGTGGTACATCAACCACTGCAGACTTTGGCAAGGATTATACAGCCGCAGAGGTTGAGAAGGACATCGTGCCTTCAGTATCAAAGCTCCTTGGCAATAGTGCAGTGCAGGTTACTACAGTTCAGGGCAGCCATGATGTCACATTAAAGACACGTACACTTTCACTCGATGAGAGACAGGATCTCGCAGCTCTTCTTGAGAAGGATTTCAATGTTGATGCATCAACTATAGAGACTCAGAGTATCAGCTCAACAATCAGTGGTGAGATGAGAACAAACGCTGTAAAGGCAGTTATTATTTCATGTATTTTCATGCTGTTATATATCTGGTTCAGATTCAAGGACATCAGATTTGCTTCAAGTGCTATCCTTGCGCTGGTACATGATGTGCTTGTTGTAGTCACAGCATATGCACTTATCAGAATCTCAGTCGGCAGTACGTTTATTGCATGTATACTTACAATCGTAGGTTACTCAGTCAACGATACAATCGTTATCTTTGACCGTATCCGTGAGAACCTTCACGGTATCAAGAAGTACTCAGCAGATGAGCTTGCTGATATAGCAAACGAGTCCCTTACACAGACACTTTCACGAAGCATCAATACTTCGCTTACTACATTTGTTATGGTATTGTTACTCTTTATCTTTGGTCATACATCAATCAGAGAGTTCTCATTACCACTCATGGTAGGTGTGCTTTGCGGAACATATTCTTCAATCTGCATCGCTACAGAGCTGTGGTATGTGATGAAGCTTTATCTGGGCAAGAGCGCCATCAAAAAGCAGGCGGCTGCACCGGCTAAGGTTTCTAAAAAAGCTAAGAATTAATAATTAATTTATGGCCCGGCCTTTAAAGGCCGGGCTATTGTTTTTTGTGGACTTATTAATATATGCAGATATGTTTATATATTTATAAATTTATGTGCGGAGTAATAGAATGGAGCAATATTAATATGAAAATTTTTCTGATTTATCTGCTTCTTATGAATATAGCAGGCTTTGCTGCGATGGGAATTGACAAGTGTAAGGCCAAGGCACACGCATGGCGCATCCCGGAGAAGACATTATTTGGGCTCAGCCTGCTGGGCGGAAGCGCCGGTACCTGGGCGGGGATGTATGCCTTCAGGCACAAGACAAAGCATTGGTATTTTGTAAAGGGGATGCCGCTTATTTTCTTTATCCATGTGGTTATTGCATGTGTTGTCTACAGGAATTTCTATTAGAAATTTAATTATACAAGGTAACAAAATACTTAATGTAGGTAAAAAGTAACAAAAAATGTAGCATATAAGTACATAATTGTGTATAATAGATAACAGATAACAGGTACAAAACCACTACACAACTATCAAGGAGGGCAAAATAATGTGGGCATATGAAAGTGTATTTTATCAGATTTATCCGTTAGGCTTCTGTGGAGCACCATTTGAGAATGATGGTGTTTTGGAGCACAGAATTTTGAAAGTGAATGACTGGATACCTCATATCAAAAAGCTTGGGGCAGATGCAATCTATTTTTCACCGGTGTTTGAATCTGATACACACGGATATAATACAAGGGATTATACAAAAATAGACACAAGGCTTGGCACAAACGAGGACTTCGCACAGGTCTGTGATAATCTGCACAAGGACGGCATAAAGGTAGTGCTGGATGGTGTGTTCAATCATGTGGGAAGAGGCTTCTGGGCATTTCAGGATGTGCTTAAAAACAGAGAAAGCTCACCATATGTAAACTGGTTTGACCGTATAGCGTTCGATGGCAATTCAAACTATAATGATGGATTGTGGTACGAGGGCTGGGAAGGAAACTATGATCTGGTCAAGCTTAATCTGAGAAATGAGGATGTAATCCAGCATATCTTTTCAGCGATAAAGGGCTGGGTAGACGAGTTTGATATAGACGGGCTGAGACTTGATGTGGCATACTGCCTCGACCATGATTTCATCAGAAGACTAAGGGAGTTCTGCGACTCACTAAAGCCGGATTTCTTCCTGGTGGGAGAGACACTGCATGGTGACTACAACCAGATTATGAATGATGCAATGCTTCACTCGGTAACGAACTATGAGTGCTATAAGGGTCTGTACTCGAGCTTTAATTCCATGAATATGTTTGAGATAAATCATTCGCTTCTCAGACAGTTCGGACCGGAGCAGTGGACTCTTTACAAGGGTAAGCACCTGCTGTCATTTGTGGACAATCATGATGTGACAAGAGTGGCAAGCATACTGACCAATGAAAAGCATCTGCCACTAATCTATGCAATTGCATTTGGTATGCCGGGCATCCCTTGTGTGTACTATGGCAGTGAGTGGGGAGAGAAGGCAAAAAAAGAAGACGGTGACCCGGCTCTGAGGGCATGCTTTGAAGCGCCACAGTACAATGAGCTGACTGAATGGATTTCAAAGCTCGCAGAGGCAAAGAAGCAGTCAAAGGCACTCTGCTACGGTAATTTCTATTCGGTTGTGCTCACAAACGGCCAGTGCGTTTTCGGTCGTGAATGTGATGGCGAAAAGGTATTCGTGTGCATCAATGCCGCAGACCAGTCGTTTTTCGCGGGCTTTGATATGGGAAAGGGTGATGCCACAGACCTGATTACAGGTGAGCAGGTTACATTAAACGGTGGCCTTGAGCTGCCACCTTACAGTGCATACTTTTTGAGATAACATTTGTATGGACAATAAAAGAAATAATAGAAGAAAAAATGAAAGAAAAGAGCTCATATGTGCTGCCACAGCCGTAGTGGTACTTTACACAGCTATGGAGTCGATAGGCATCACATGCCCCATTAAGTTTATCACCGGAATATCATGTGCAGGCTGTGGCATGTCGAGGGCATGGATGGCATTTTTACACCTTGATATAGCAAAGGCGTTTGCATACCATCCGCTTTTTTGGCTTGTGCCTATTGCGGTAATAGTTCTTTTGTGTAAATCTAAAATAAATATTAAAATTTATAAAATAATTATATTTACAATCATTATTATGTTTGCTATAGTTTATATGTGCAGATTGATATGGTCAGGCGATGATGTCGTGGTCTTTGAGCCGGAAAACAATATCCTGTTTCGTATCATCCGTATAATAAATAGCAAATAAAAAAGGAGAAAGAAGATGTTTTGCGAGAAATGTGGAAAAGAAATTCCTGATTCAACAAAATTCTGTCCATACTGTGGAGCACCTGTTTCCAAGGCACAGGATTTTGTCAACAAAGCAGGAGAGGCCTTCAATGCAGCAGAGCAGGAGCTTGGAAGTGCATTTGATGAGGTAAAGCAGTCCTTCACAGGAAATAGTGCAAACCAGCAGAATGCAGGTGGACAGTACAATGGAGGCTACCAGAACAACGGAGCCGGACAGTACAACGCAGGCTACCAGAATAACGGAGCCGGACAGTACAACGCAGGCTACCAGAATAACGGAGCCGGACAGTACAATACAGGCTACCAGAACAATGGTGGTCAGACTCCTCCACCATACAGGGGAGAGAAGTTAAAGGACGACAGAGGTCTTGCCTCATACATCATCCTGTCTATTATTACATGTGGTATTTATGGATATTATTTCATCTACAAGATGGCTCATGATGTCAATATAGCATGTGATGGAGATGGCGAGAATACATCAGGTCTCGTAGCATTTATCCTGCTTTCAATGATTACATGCGGTATTTATGCATGGTACTGGTACTATAAGCTGGGCAACAGACTGGCAAATAATGCAGGCAGATACGGACTTGGCATTCAGGAGAATGGAACCACTGTTTTGATGTGGTGCATATTTGGTACACTTATCTGTGGAATCGGACCATTCATCGCTATGCATATTCTTATCAAGAACTCAAATATGATCTGCAATGCTTACAACAGGACACATGGACTTATGTAATTTGAGTTTTGATTTAATTTAATTAAATAATTTGATTATATTATTTCTAAGGCGGGAGGCAGTTTGCATTAAGCAGACTGTCTCCTTAAATTTTGTATATTAAATTAAACGGTAAATATTATTGAAAAAGGTCATTCAGACATTGACAAAAATTTGTCAAAGTGTTACTATTTTTTTATAAATTACGACAGAAATGTCGGTTATACATAGGTTTTTTAAGGAGGATTTATACAATGAGCGAGTTCAAAAATTTAACACTTGACGTAGCAGATCAGATTGCAGTACTTGCAATTTCAAGACCGGCTGCTCTTAATGCATTAAACAGTGAGACTCTTGATGAGTTAAATGTAGCATTAACAGAGATAGAGGCAAGAGACGATGTTAAGGTGCTTATCCTTACAGGTGGTCCTGACAAGAAGGGCAACGAGTTCAAGTCATTCGTAGCAGGAGCAGACATCTCAGAGATGGTTAATTTCACAGCACCACAGGCAAGAGCATTCGGAATCAAGGCTTCAGAGCCATTCTTCAAGCTCATGAATATGCGTCAGGTAACAATCGCAGCTGTCAATGGATTCGCACTCGGTGGAGGATGCGAGATTTCTATGGCGTGTGATATCAGAATCGCTTCTGAGAACGCAATTTTCGGACAGCCTGAGACAGGACTTGGAATCATCCCTGGCTTTGGCGGTACACAGAGACTTGCTCGTTTAGTAGGAATGGGACGTGCTAAGGAAATGATCTTCACATGCGACAATGTAGACGCTGCAGAAGCATACCGCATCGGTCTCGTTAATAAGGTAGTAGCAAAAGAGGAGCTTATGCCAACAGCTAAGGCTATGGCTGCAAAGATCATCTCTAAGGGAAGCTACGCAATCTCAGTTGCAAAGGCTGCTATCAACAACGGATATGATATGGATATCAAGAACGCTGTTGAGATGGAAGCAAACCTCTTTGGTGTTGTAAATGATACAAACGACAAGAAAGAGGGAATGGGAGCATTCCTTGAGAAGAGAGCTGCAAACCTCACAGATTTCTAAATTATGATTTGAATTATTTATTGTATATGAATTAAAATAGCCGGTGTGTTAAGCACCGGCTATTTTGTATGAATCAGATTAGATTATTACTCTCACGATAAACATAGTATCAGATACACTGTACTGGCATTTGCCGCCCAGTCTCTCAGCAGTCTGTCTGATGCTTTTTGTACCAAGCCCATGCCCTCTTTCTGTTGCAATGGGCATATCGTTTATGAGCTAAGGCATTGTCGTTTTCATTGTTTTCGATGAAGGCAGCTATATTATTCAGAAAGTGCCTCATATCGTGACGCAGCAGAGAAACATTTTTACCCCTTAAGTCATTTTGACTTTATTATATAATCTTTTTTGTAAAGCGTAAACAACAGTCTTGAAAAAAGAATGAAACGTATCTATAATTAGAGTACTGTTCACATGGCAGTGTTAATATATAATTATAGATTTACAAGAGGAAAAAATGAAGTCAAGAGCAACACAGACCAAAGAATTGGATATGGTGAACGGACCACTCGCAAGGAAGATACTGATTTACTCCATACCGCTCATGTTCTCAAACCTGCTTCAGGTATTTTTCAATATGACGGATGTGGCAGTGGTGGGAAAATTTGCAGGTGCAAGAGCACTCGGCTCGGTCGGTTCCACGACGATCATCATCACACTCACAACAGGCATACTGCTTGGCATGGGAGGCGGTGTCAATGCTGTCACGGCACTGCACATGGGAGCAGAGGACTATCGGAGGGTGCATAAGACTGTCCACACATTGGTCATTCTGTGCTTTATAGCGGGACTTTTACTGTTAGTGGCAGGCCTGGTTTTTTCAAAGCCACTGCTTGAAGTGATGAATACAAAGCCTGAGCTTATAGACGGTGCTACAGCATATCTGATGATATATCTGTGCGGTTCGCCGGCGCTTGCGCTTTATAATTTCGGTAACGGTGTGCTGAGCGCAGTGGGAGATACAAAGAGGCCTCTCATATACCTGAGTATCTCAGGAATTATCAATATAGTGCTCAACCTGTTTTTTGTAATAGTATGCAGACTGGGAGTGATAGGAGTAGCCATCGCAAGCATCATAGCACAGTACATCTCAGCGGCTCTCATCATCAGGTTTCTCCTGAAGACATATGGCAGCTACGGCCTGCGCATGAAGGACATAGGGATTGACAGGGATGCAGCTGCAGCAGTGCTTCGGATTGGAGTGCCGGCTGCGATACAGTACTCGCTCTTTGCCATAGCCAATATATGTATCCAGACATCCATCAATTCCTTCAGCCATGTGGTAGTGGAGGGCAATTCAGCCGCCACCAATGCGGATTCGCTCATCTATGACATGATGGCGGCATTTTACACCGCTTGCACCAGCTTCATAGCTCAGAATCTGGGCGCGAGGAAAAAGGAAAGGGTGCTTAGAACATTTTTCATCACCCTGGCATACTCGTTTCTGATGGGACTGGTGCTTGGAGTGGCATTGTTTATATTCCAAAGACCGTTTCTTTTGCTCTTTACGAGTGATGATGCCGTGATACACTATGGACAGATCAGAATTGGGGTGATGGCATTCGTCTACTGTGTATCAGCATTCATGGACAATGCCACAGCCGCCGCCAGGGGCATCGGAAAAAGTGTCATGCCAACCATCATAGTTGTCATGGGCTCTGTCGTATTCAGGATTATATGGCTGCTCACAGTGTTTGCGTATTTTAAGACACTGCAGTCATTATATCTCATATATGTCATTTCGTGGACGCTCACCGCAATCGCCGGTAATATATACTTTGCGTACCACTACAGGAGAATTTAGCGGACAGCTATAATAAAACTGAATAGTAAGCGATAAAAACAGTCAGACATATGTAAGAGATGTGTCCGGCTGTCTCTCTTTTATAATAGGATAATAGGAATTTGCCTGATATTTTTATTGCCCTTTTGCGGTTTTAATGCTACAATCAAGCCAAAGCATTATATTTCTGTTGAGCGACACCACAGTACACATTTTCATCGGTGCGTATCACTTTGAAGAGGGTAGAACCACTTAGTATTTTTCGACAAAGACATGGAAATTTTCAATGCTTTAAGTTACCTATCAATAGCAGGGAAAATGGATATGTCGATTGAGAAACATTATGTGAATGAAGCTGACTGGGGTTGCTGATGCTTTATATTGACAAGAAATTTTGTATCATGCGATATTCTATTCTTCCTGCTTACACAACTAAACAGGAGGAGAATAATGTCGGGAGAGACAAAAGAGGTTTTTGGCAGTAATTATGGCCAGAACGATGTAATCATCAACGGATTGATTGACAAAATGACGCTGTTTGATGACAATCTGATGAGTCTTGTATTCGGGCAGAATATCGAGACAACGGAGTTACTGCTTCGCGTAATAATGGAGCGTGATATTAAGGTTATAGACGTCCGGGGGCAGGATGAATTAAAAAATCCAGTGATTGGTGGGAGATGTATTACCTTGGATGTGCATGCAATAGATGTCGATGGCAGACATATTGATATCGAGGTGCAGATTAATGCTGAGGGATCGCATGTCAAAAGAGCCAGATATCACAGCAGTATGATGGATGCGAGGATGCTGGAGGAAGGACAGGAGTTTAAGGAGATTAAGGATTCATACGTGATTTTTATTTATGATCACGATAAGTTCAGAAAAGGACTGCCATTTTATCACATTCAAAGGCGTGTTGATGAAACGGGTGAAGCCTTTGGAGATGGTTCGCATATTATCTATGTAAATGGAAGGTATGAAGGTAATGATGATATAGGTCGGATGATGAGAGATTTTCATCAGTGCAGGCCGGAGCTGATAAAAAGTGAGACATTGTCAAAAGCGGTGGCTTATTACAAAGAAAAGGAAGGACGTGGTGCTATGAGTGAAGCTGTAAGAAAGTACGCAATGGAATATGCAAAAGAATATGCAAAAGAGTATGCAAAAGAGTATGGTGAGGAACAAAGAAGAGAAGGTATGAAGGCTGGAATTAAGACTGGCATTGAGACTGGAATTGAGACTGGCATTCAGACCGGACGTCGTACAGAAATATTCTTATCGGTTCAGGATGGGGACTATTCGGTGAACAGGGGAGCTGAGAAGCTTGGAATGTCAGTGGATGAGTTTGAGAAATCAATGAGTGAGGCAGGCTACAGAGTGCCGGAGTTAGTGTAACACGTATATATACAATTAAAATCGAGGCATGTTTAATTATGGAAAATTCAAACGAAAAAGAAGACATGAGAGCACTTATTATGGTATTTGTAATATGGCTTTTGTTATGGTGTGTTGATAATAGACAGTATTTTTTTGAGTATCTGCCGCATCACTCAGATTATGAGATAGTGGCAGCATATAAAGCTTTTAATGGTGATATGCGTGATAATATAATCAGGGTATATGTACCGGATAGGGATAATGCTATCGGATATATAAAGGCAGACTACACAGACAAAGAGGAAAAGCCTATATATGTAGGATACAGTAAGGAAAGGTCACCTCACGTTGTACGTAAAACACCGGCGCTTTCAAAAGGAATGATTTTAGCGGGAGGAATCATTCCGGCAGCAATAGTCCAATATTTTTTTAGAAAAAAGCATAAATAGTGTCCTTAGACACGCAGGAAATTTAGAGACCCTTCAGGATTGTCAGTGCCCTTCTCAAGCAGCGAGATGAGCTCTGAGATAGTCTGTTCGGTCTCTTCTTTTGTGGACGGAATCAGTGTATTGTCAAGCTTCACGACGAGCACGAGAAGCACAATCTCTGCAAGCGCATCAGGCTGTTGGCACACGATAAGTCCCTCAGCTGCTCCCTGCCTTATGATTTCACCGGTCACCGGCTTTAGCTCGGTAATCAGGTAATTGATGTATTTGTTGTGCAAAAATGCATTCTCCTGTACACCATTTCCGGCATCGGACTGGATTTTTAAAAAGGCGGCAGAGGAGTTGCGGCATGCCTGAAATATCATCGCCATGCGCACAAACGGAGATATATCGGTGCGCTTTGCAAGCTCCTTTGCGGTGGCAAGCGGCTCTTCGTAGCTTTTTGCCATAAGTGCATCAAAGATAGCCTCCTTTGATGAAAAATAATAATATATGCTACCCTTGCCTATCCCGGCTGTCTGGGCGATTTCGCTGACAGATATCTGGGATATTTTTTTTGTTTCTAAAAGGGTTCTTAGCGCTTCAAGTATCTTCTCGTATTTTTCCGAATTTGGTCTTGTGGAATGTGGCATAGTGGATCCTCTTATATTAGTTACGTCTATTTTAATATATATTATCACAATCCATATGATTCTTCCATGAGATTTTACCGGGGGAATAGGTTTTGGTAAAAATGATATGATACGTTTGGATAGTTTATGAAAAAATAACAGAATAGTTTGAAAATGAAAATATTTATATTGACCGACGGTCGAAAAAGTGATACTGTAATGAAGTAACAAGTTGACCGGTGGTCGAAAAGGAGAATTGATATGACTTATGCAGATATGTTTTCAAAGGTAAAGGGACTGTTTATGGAGTCTGATGTGAGCGATATAAGCGAGCATCTTGCTTTTCAGTTCAATATAACAGGAGAGGCAGAGGGAATTTTCTATGCCGAGGTAAAGGACGGTGTGCTGGCAGTGGAGCCGTATGAGTATTTTGACAGGGATGCGATTTTTATATGCAGTGCTGAGACTCTTTTCAAGCTGGCAGAAGGAAGGATTGATCCGATTCTTGCATTTACAACAGGCAAGCTCAAGGTGGAGGGAAATATTGATAAGGCACTTCGCCTGAAGCAGATTATAGACAGTAAGAAGGCGTAGGTGATGAGGATGAAGTGGGGAATAATTGCAGGTGTTTTAGGTGGTATTGCTGCAGCAGAGGCAGGCGGCAGTGCTTATTTCTACAGGAGGACCATGATGCGCTACAATGCCAAGAAGGAGCGCACGATGAAGATGTCGGGGGTTGACTGGGAGAGCTATTACAGCTTTATGAAGCCGCACGGAGAGTGGATGAGAGCACAGACTCATGAGGATGTGTGGATTAAGTCTGATGATGGATTAAGACTGCATGCCACATATTTTCCGGGGATAGATGGAGGTAATCCGGATAAAGCCGTCATATGCTTTCACGGCTACACAAGTGAAGCTATGTCTGATTACAGCAGCATATCCAATTACTATTTAAAGAAGGGCTATAGCATGCTGCTTGTAGATGCGAGGGCACATGGACAAAGCGAGGGTAAATTCATAGGCTTCGGCTGCAAGGACCGCTATGATGCGCTTAAGTGGATTGACTGGATGATTAAGAAGGCAGGCAATGGCATAAGGATTGTTTTGATGGGAAATTCCATGGGAGGTGCCACTGTGCTTATGGCAAGTGGACTTAATCTGCCGGAGCAGGTGAAGGGAATTGTGTCAGACTGTGCATTTACCTCGCCTAAGGCGGTATTTACACATGTGCTTCACAGCATGTACCATCTGCCGGCTTTTCCGATGATTCAGATTGCAGATTTTGTGAACAGAAAAATGGCAGGGTATGGGCTTGATGAATGCAATGCTGCAAAAGAGGTGCAAAAGGCGAAGCTGCCTATTTTGTTTATCCATGGTGATAAGGATACATTTGTGCCATGTAGCATGTGTGATGAGCTTTATGCAAGCTGCGCGTCACAAAAGACAAAGCTGATAGTAAAGGGTGCAGGACACTGCGAGAGCTATTACAAGAATACGAAAGCTTTCGAGGACGCACTTGATAAATTTTTGGAAGGAGTTATGAGATGATGAAGACGAGAAAGGGACACAACGTATATCCGATTACGGTTGCACAAAAATTTCATTTGTACTATGCAAAGTACTGTCAGAATATGGCAGTACTCAATATAGGTACAAGCCTGACAATCGGCACGGAGCTTGACTGGAACGTTCTAAGGGATTCAATCAACTACGCGTATGCCAGAAACGAGGCCATGCGTATCCGCTTTACAAGGGATAAGGATGGAGAGTGCTATCAGTATATTGCGGATGTGGATGAGGATTTTAAAGAGAGAACTGTCGATTTCAAGGATTTTACGGATGTAACCATGGAGGAGGCAGAGAATGAGATGCAAGGCTGGACACAGGTGCCGTTTGAGTTTGAGGACTCTCCTATGACCAAAATCGTGATGATAAAGATGCCGGATGGATTCAATGGAGTGTACTTCTTAGGTCATCACATGGTGGTTGATGCGCAGTCACTTATTGCATTTTTAAAGGATATTATTGAGATATACTGTAATGCCATGTATGAGGGAGTACCTTTTCCTAAGGATATGTGCTCATACATTGAGCAGATAAAGAAGGATCTGGCATACGAAGCCGGAAGCAAGGCACAGCTTAGGGACAGAGAGTTCTTTGAGAAGCTTATCAGACAGTCGGAGCCAATCTACAACGGAATCGACGGCACAGCAAAGCTTGATGCGGCAAGAGAACTGATGCATGATAACAAGCTAAGGAGTGCATTCAATGCATCGGATGATGTCACCTCAGCACTTGATATCTTTCATCTGGAGGCTGAGCCGACAAAGCGTCTTATGGATTTTTGCGAGAAATATCATATTTCGCTTGCTTGTCTGCTTCTCATGGGAATCAGGACGTTTTTCCAGAAGGAAAACGGCTTCGATGATGTCTCCGTAAACAATGCCATCGCCAGACGTGCGACACTTAAGGAGAAGAAGTCAGGCGGCACACGTATTCATTCGTTTCCGTTTAGGACGTGCTTTTCAAAGGATGTACGCTTTATTGATGCCGTGTATACCATCAGGGATAAGCAAAACGAGCTGTTCCGCCATGCAAACTACAACCCGACAGAGTACTTTGCACTGCGCTCAAAGACCTATCCGCAGCCAAAGGCAGGGCTTACATATGAGCCGATGTCGCTTACATATCAGCCTATGACCTTAAAGGAAAAGGGCTTAAACGACCGGGGAGATATAAAATACAAGACTAAGTGGTACCCGAACGGCATGACTACACAGGCTATGTATCTAACGGTAATGCACCGTCCGGAGGACAACGGACTGGATTTCAGCTTCGAGCATCAGGTCAAGGCAGTCTCAAGAAAGCAGCTTGAGTATATGTACTATTACCTGTGCAAAATCATGTTCAAGGGAGCAGAAAACCCTGAGCTTACAATAGGCGAAATCATTAAATTAGTGTAGTGGATTAGGAAACGTATTAGGTAAAAGGAGATTATTATGTTTGATAAATTAGTGGAAATTATCTGTAATTATGTTGATGTTCAGCCGGCAGATGTGCACGAAGAGTCTCGTTTTATGGAGGATCTGGGCTTTACGTCATTTGACTTCATGAGCATGCTCGGGGAGATAGAGGATACCTTTGATGTGGAGATTGAGCAGACAAAGGCTGCAGAAATCCGCACAGTACAGGAAGCAGTCGATTATCTTGAGACATTAAAAGACGCATAATGGGTGCAGATAGGAGGAAATATGTTATTTCACACAATTCCGGATATTCTTTCATATGCAAATGAAGCTTACGGCGCGGATGACGCGATAAGATGGAAGAAATCCAAAAATGAGATAGAGTCAAGAACCTACAGTGAGCTTAAGAATGATACAGACAGCTTTGCCAATGCCATCGAAAAGCTTGGCAAAAAAGGGCAGCATATCGCTGTAATAGGCCCTTCATCATATGAGTGGATAGTATCCTATCTGGCAATCACAGAAAGCGGAAGTGTTGCGGTTCCAATCGATGCATCGCTTCCGGCAGAGGATATATGTGAGCTTTTGGACAGAGCAGATGTGAGGATGCTTATATTTGATGAGGCACGTTCGGATGTGGCTGAGGCTGCAGCTAAAAGCTGTCATGATATAAATGTGTATGTGTCTATGAACAGTACAGAGCATTGTCCACAGGTGCTTTCGTTTAATGGGCTTATAGATGACAACAGGGGAAGCTACGAGCCGGCAGTGGCAGAGGATGCGCTTTGCACTATCATGTTTACGTCCGGAACCACAGGAAAGAGCAAGGGAGTAATGCTGACGCATAACAATCTGGCTGAAAATGCCACATGCCTTGACATGAAAATTGGACCTCACACGGTAATTTTGTCTGTGCTTCCGATACACCATGCATACTGTCTGAGCATGGATATTCTGAAAGGAATTTCACTGGGTTCGGTAATATGCATCAATGATTCCATCATGCGCATGGCAAAAAATATACAGCTTTTTACTCCCGACATGATTCTTATGGTGCCTCTTATGATTGAGACATTTGCCAGAAAGCTTGAGGAGGTAAGGGCAGCAGGACTTCCTGCAGAGCCGGTCCGTAAGAAAATATTTGGAGAGAGGCTTCATACAATCTGCAGTGGCGGTGCGTACCTAAATCCTGATTATGTTGATTTATTTGCAGAGTTTGGTATCGCCATATTGCAGGGCTATGGCATGACGGAGTGTTCTCCGGTCATAAGCACAAATCTAAGCTGGGATATCCGCAAAAACTCTGTAGGCAAGCTGATGCCAAACTGTGAGGCAAAAACAGTTGACGGTGAGCTTTTAGTCCGCGGTACAAGTGTGATGCAGGGCTATTATAAGATGCCAAAGGAGACAGAGGAGACACTGTCGGACGGCTGGCTTCACACGGGTGACTTAGGCTATGTGGACGAGGATGGATATATTTATCTGACCGGCAGAAGAAAAAATCTGATTATCACCAAAAACGGTGAGAATGTGTCACCGGAGGAGCTTGAAAACGCTCTGAGCGTAAATCATCTCATAAAGGAAATCATAGTGCGTGAGTCTGAAGGAGTGATTGAAGCTGAGATTTTCCCGGACAGAGAGTATGCTCAAAATACAGGCATCGCCGATATAAGGCCAGCTCTGCAGGCGCTTATCGATGAGTACAATGTGAATGCACCTGCCTACAAGCGTATCTATAGCATTAAAGTGAGGGAGAGTGAGTTTGAAAAGACGGCTTCACGTAAGATAAAGAGAAGCTGATAGAAATAATCACATAGTTACTATAATACTAAAAAGAGGAAGCCGATGCATGTGGCTTGCATCGGCTATATATGAAAAAGATTAGTATGAGTATTGCGTAATTAATATGTTTTGTTGCTTTTGTTTTGTATCTTTCGTTTATGATGTTAGTATACAAATCAATTGTGAAAACCGTGTGTTTTGAATTTCACTTTTCTGTAAACAAAATATGAACAAACTGTGCAGTCCTAAGGTACCATAAAAAATCCTTAGACAATATCATGATTTTGTGTATAATTATAGTATCGGTATTTGTTATTGCATATAGGATAAGATTTTATGCATAATCAAACAGCGATATTATTTTTTTACAAGGGGAAAAAGATGAAATTATTAAGTTTTGCAATCCCATGTTACAATTCAAAGGATTACATGGAGCATTGTATAGAGTCTATCCTGCCGGGTGGAGATGATGTGGAGATAATTATTGTTGATGACGGTTCAAAGGATGAGACAGCAGCGATAGCTGACAGATATGCAGCCGAATATCCTGACATAGTAAAGGCTGTACACCAGGAGAACGGTGGACATGGAGAGGCTGTAAACACAGGTCTCAAAAATGCCACAGGCAAATATTTCAAGGTCGTTGACAGCGATGACTGGGTGGATCTCGATTCATACAAGAAGATACTGGACAAGCTAAGGGAGTTTGAGCAGGAGAATACACAGATTGATATGCTTCTTGCCAACTATGTCTACGAGAAAGAAGGAGCAAAGCGTAAAAAGGTTATGCGTCAGACCGGCTTTCCGCGCAATGAGATATTTACATGGAGTGATATAAAGCATATTCACAAGGGACATTACATACTGATGCATTCGGTAATATACAGGACAGAGCTTTTGAGAAGCTGTGGACTTGAGCTGCCAAAGCATACCTTTTATGTGGATAATATCTATGTATATAAGCCGCTTCCGTATGTGCGCACGATGTACTATCTGGATGTGGACTTCTACAGATATTTTATCGGTCGCGATGACCAGTCGGTCAATGAACAGGTGATGATACGCCGTATTGACCAGCAGATTCGTGTAAATAAGATTATGTTTGACGATGTTAAATTGCATGAGATAACAAATGAGATGTGCAGGAAGTATATGTACAGCTATCTGGAGATTATTACGACTATTTCTACTATTCTGGCAATTATCTCAGGCACCGATGAGAACATGGCTAAGAAGGATGAACTGTGGGCATACATGAAGGAGCACGATGAAGAAACCTACAAGAAGCTGCGCCATGGCGTCATGGGACAGTTAATGAACCTGCCGGGCAAGGGAGGCAGAAAGGTAGCTATCGGTGCGTATAAGCTGTCACAGAAGGTTGTTGGATTCAATTAGACGGATGTGAAATAAGGAGTATTATCATCAATTAATTAAAAAAGACCACAGGGCATCAAAACAGATGAACTGTGGTCTTTTAATATTGCAATTAAATTATTCTCCAAGTGTGAGCATGGTATCTATGCAGGCCTTGGCCTTTGTTCTTATATCGTCAGGCAGTATGATTTCTTCTCCGCCTGCTCCCTTAACACAATTGTATACATCCATCAGGGTAGTGAGCTTCATATTGTGGCATACGCAGTCCTTTGAGAGCGGATAGAAGCTCTTTTCAGGGCACTCATACTGTAAGTGCTGCAGTATGCTGTTTTCAGTTCCGATGATAAATTCCCTGTCTGTGCTGTTTTTAGCATAGTCAATGATGCCGGTGGTGCTTCCGATATAGTCTGCAGCCTTTGAAACCTCAGCAAGGCACTCCGGATGTACGAGAAGCTTTGCAGCAGGATGAGCCGCTTTTGCTCTCTCAACATCTACTATTGACATGCGCAGGTGAGTAGGACAGCCACCATGTACAAATTTGAAGGTCTTTTCCGGAACCTGTTCCTCAACCCATGCGCCCAGATTGCAGTCAGGGATGAAAAGAATCTTGTTATTGTCAATATTTTTAACAATTTTTACAGCGGATGAGGATGTGACGCACACATCGCATATGGTTTTAAGCTCTGATGTGGTGTTTATGTAGGCAACCACTGTATAGTCAGGGTTCTCGGCCTTTAACGATTGTAAGAGCTCTACATCGAGCTGCTCCGCCATAGGACAGCCTGCTGCGCTGTTTGACAAAAATACATGCTTGTCAGGAGATAAAATCTTGCAGGTCTCTGCCATGAAGCGGACACCGCACATGAGCACATTCTTCTGTGGTGCTGTGGCAGCCTGCTTGCTGAGTCCATATGAGTCGCCTGTGAAGTCGGCAACCTCGAGTATCTCGTGACTCTGATAAGCGTGAGCTAATATACAGATATCATTTTCCTTCTTTAATCGGATAATCTCATCCTGTAATTCTCTTGTTGTCATCATAATATGATATACCTCTTGAAATTCCTAGTGTGATTGAAGCACAGTTATATCAATGTAAGCCCCTTTTGGATTTTACATAAAGAACCGGCCAAAATAAATAAGTTACTTGTCATTATACTTAGCTGTAAACCAGCTGTCAACACAAAAGTTTTACAGGTGTCTTGTCAGTTGTAAATTTTAGTGTTATAATACGCCCATTACAGTAAATCGCATCCAGGGGGATGTTGCTAAAGAAGCGGCTACATCGGTGGATGCAGGTAAATAAAAGAGGTAACATACTATGAATACAGATGTACTTATTGTGGGAAGCGGCTGCTCAGGTCTTTATTGTGCGCTTAAGCTTCCAAGAGACATAAGAATTACACTGATAACAAAGTCAGATCTTGAGAGCAATGATTCATTTCTGGCGCAGGGTGGCATGTGTATGCTTAAAGAGCAGTCCGATTTCGACAGCTTTTTTGAGGATACCTTAAAGGCCGGCCACTACGAGAATGACAAGGAGTCGGTTGGGATAATGATAAACTCATCACCTGAGGTGGTGAAGGATCTTGTTTCATACGGAGCAGATTTTGCGAGAAATGATGACGGCTCACTTGCCTATACGAGAGAGGGAGCTCATTCACACAACAGAATTATTTTCCATGAAGATGTGACCGGAAAAGAGATAACAAGCACATTGCTTGCACAGGTTAAGAAGCTTTCAAATGTGACACTCATGGAGTATACGACGATGGTTGACATCATCGAAAGGGATAACAAATGCTACGGCGCCATCATCAGAAAACAGGATGGCACGTTGGAAAAGGTGACAGCGGCATACACTGTCATGGCTTGTGGCGGAGTTGGAGGACTGTACAGATTTTCAACAAATTTCAGACATCTGACAGGTGACTCGCTTGCCATTGCAAAAAAGCATGGCATAGAGCTTAAAAACCCAGACTATGTGCAGATTCACCCAACGACCTTTTACACGAAAAAGCATGAGGACAGAAGCTTTCTCATTTCAGAGTCAGTAAGAGGTGAGGGTGCTAAGCTTTTAGACAAGAATATGAACAGGTTTGTCGATGAGCTCTTACCAAGAGACGTGCTGACCGGCAAAATCCGTGAGCAGATGAAAAAGGACGGCACAGACTTTGTCTGGGAGGATTTGCGTACCATTCCAAGGGATGAGCTTGTATCACATTTTCCAAATATCATTGAACATTGCAAGGAGATGGGATATGATGTCTTCAAGGAGCCTATTCCTGTAGTTCCGGCACAGCACTATTTCATGGGCGGTGTCAAGGTGAATCATCACAGCCGCACATCCATGGAATGTCTCTATGCAGTTGGAGAGACCGCTTGCAACGGAGTACACGGAAGAAACCGTCTTGCAAGCAATTCACTGCTTGAGAGCCTGGTATTCGCAAAGCGTGCAGCAGGACAGATGGCGGAGCTTGGCTTTGTAAATGATGAGATAGCAGCCAAAAAGGCCGCAGATAGCATCGACCTCGCAGACTATAGCGATGAAAAAGCTGTAGAGAGAGAATACAGGAAGCTAGCCATGGAGGCAATAGAGGGCCGCACCAGCGTAGAAAACGAATCTGGTGTCACCTACATTCAGGCATAGAATCTGTGTTTCAGCCTAGATGCGAGTGGACAGCCAAAGGCTGGCCATACGAGCAGAGAGTACACAGTGTGTTCCGAAGAAAAATATGAACTGCCACGGGGTTCCATTAACGCAGTTAATGAGAACAAGTGGCAAATTACAAAGCACTATCCAAAAAAATCCCGTGGCTGACTTCATATTTTTCTGAGGAATATACTGCGTACTACCCCGGCACCACACAGCATAAAAAGTGCGAAACCGTAATATAAAAGAAAACTAAAAAATGCAAAGAATGCAACGAAAGGAATCTAAATATATGTACGATCAGGTAACACTGGGCCTCAACGTAGACCCATTCATATTAAGCGCATTAAAGGAGGACATCACAAGCGAGGACGTATCCACAAACAGCGTGATGCCACATCCACAGGCAGGAGAGGTGGATTTAATCTGCAAACAGGACGGAATCATCTGTGGACTGCAGGTTTTTGAGAGAGTTTTCACACTGCTTGATGCAGATACAAAGGTAGAGTTTTACGTAAAGGATGGCGATAAGGTAGAAAATAAGCAGCTTATCGGCAAGGTTTACGGGGATATCAGAGTGCTTTTATGCGGTGAGAGAACTGCGCTCAATTATTTACAGCGTATGAGTGGAATTGCCACATATACCAGTCAGGTTGCAGCACTCTTAGAGGGCACAGGCATCAGGCTTTTGGATACCAGAAAGACAACTCCAAACAATAGAATTTTTGAAAAATACTCGGTCAGAGTCGGTGGTGGAAACAACCACAGATACAATCTCTCGGATGGAGTGCTTCTTAAGGATAACCACATCGGAGCAGCTGGCGGTGTAAAAGAGGCAATTGCCATGGCAAAGGCCTATGCTCCGTTTGTCAGAAAGATTGAGGTTGAGGTGGAGAGCTTTGATATGGTGAAGGATGCGGTTGAAGCCGGTGCCGACATTATCATGCTCGACAACATGTCCACAGAGCTTTTAAAGCAGTGCATCGACTACATTGACGGCAGAGCCGAGATCGAGGTTTCGGGAAATGTTACCAAAGAAAATATTGCAAGAATAAAGGGTCTTGGTGTAGACTATGTATCAAGTGGTGCGCTCACACATTCAGCGCCTATTATGGATTTATCACTTAAAAATCTACATGCAGTATAGATTTTAGATTGCCGGTCGCACTATGCTGTGACAGTAATGTTTTACAGAAAGGAACGAAAATGAACGGTGATGAGAGAAGAAAGAAAATAATAAATATTCTATCCTCGTCAAAGTCGCCTGTGGCGGGAGTTGCGCTTGCAAAGGAGCTTGATGTGAGTCGTCAGGTGATTGTGCAGGACATAGCACTGCTTCGAGCAAACGGAGCCGCGATTTTTTCGACAAACAGAGGATATCTGATACAGGCGGATAAGCAGTATTCGAGAGTATTAAAGGTGGTTCACGAGGATGATGAAGTAGAGGAGGAGCTTTCAACAATAGTTGATGCCGGAGGCCATGTGAAGGACGTATTTGTATACCACAAGGTCTACGGAGTACTCCGCGCCAATATGGACATCAAGTCCAGACGTGATGTCAGAAATTACCTGGAGGAAATCCGTACAGGAAAGTCCAGCCTTCTTAAAAATGTAACTTCAGGTTATCACTATCACACAATATGTGCGGAGAGTGAAGAGGTGCTTGATGCCATACAGGAGGAGCTTAAGCAGAAGGGCTTCCTTGCAAAGCTGCAGGACTATGAGCCGGTGGATTTCTGGGGAGACAACGAGGACGAGGCGAAGGCTTAATTTTATCATAAAGTTAGAGCGTAATATAATAATTGCCCGGGTGAAATGCCCGGGCTGTTTTTTGCTTTCTATTTAATTTCCAGATTTTCACCTGTAAGCCCTATGTATGATCCCTCAGGAAGTCCACCTTCAGGATGTCCGATAAGCCATTTGTTTTTAGCTGCAAGAAGAGCATCTTCTCCGCCGGCGTGTGGATGTTCCAGGGCTTCATTTGTGCCTTTTGGAAGTACAACGGCTACCAGAAATCCGCCATCAGATGCATTACATGGTGCGTAGTGCAGTGTTGTGGCATAAAGCTCGACTGCTGTTCCGGATGGAATCCTGAAAGCTTCCATCAAAGAGGTATCGTATGTATTTTCCGCAGAGACATCCTGCTGTCGGCCGAGTATCAGTATGGCATCAGTTGCGGCAATATTGACCTCAGAGCATCTGTGATACTCAACAGCATTGAGCTTATGATTGTTGCCTATGCACCAGCCTATCTGTATAGGAAGCTCCCCGTATGTTTTCTGTTGTAATTCTGTAGCGCATTTTAGATTTTCGAGTGCAGAAATGGATGGCTCATAAACCACATCAGCAGGAATTTCTACTGTCTGCATTGTGCTGACCAGCTCTGTAAGATCTATAGAGTCGATCACCTTTCCATATTTCTTAAAACATTCTTCTGTTATTTCATGTATGATCATTATATGGTCCTCCTGATTTTTAAAATTGTATAAATTATAATGTATGACAGAGAAAATGTCAGCAGGATAAATTATTGTTTTATACCCTAGTTATTAGATATATTTATTTTAGGATTTGTAAAAATATTTTTTATGGGATATAATGACTATTATGCAATTTTATAGCAGAGACTGAACAAAAGAAAATAGGGAGAAAACATGGTATGAAAAAAAGATTGGTTTCCGCAGCGGTTACAGTGGCATTGTTTATCGGACTTATAGCCGGTGTTACTTTTAAAGCGTCAGATAAAAAAGAAATAAAGCATTTTACGGCTTTTTTTTCTGTAGAAGGAGATAATATAGATCCGGATAATGATATAAAGCAGCTCATAGCAGAGCAGATCGGTGCTGAATGTGAGGAAACATGGCTTGTTGGACAGGATAAGGATGATGCAATAAATTCTCTCATAGCAACCGGGGAATATCCGGATTTTGTATTGGGTGAGACTGCGCTGTATGAGGCAGATGCACTCATTCCAATAGATGAATACTGGGACGATTATCCGAACATAAAAGAATATCTCAGTGATGAACAATGGGAAAAGTTAAGACAGCCGGATGGACACATATATTGGATTCCACCGTTTGGAATATCACATGGGGATGATGTGGAGATGCTGCATAATGGTGAAGCCTTCTGGATTCAGACAAGAGTATTAAAATGGGCTGGATATCCAAAGATTACAACGATAGAGCAGTACTTTGACCTGATAGAAAGCTATGTACAGGCAAATCCAACAATGCCGGATGGAACAGAAAATATACCATTTACGATGCTTTGTGATGACTGGCGGTATTTTTGTCTTGAAAACGTGCCGCAGTTTCTGGACGGATTTCCAAACGATGGAAGCTGTATGGTAGACACGGAAACCAAAAAAGTGATGGATTATAATGTGACCGACACAGCCAAAAGATATTTCGGAAAGCTTAACGAAGAGTTCCATAAGGGAATAATGGATCCCGGGGCGTTTAATGCCACCTATGATCAATATCTGGATAAGCTGTCAACAGGAGCTGTGCTTGGGATGGTCGACCAGTGGTGGCAGTTTTATTATGCAATAGATCCTGTATTCAAAAAACAGAATCTGGCACAGCTTGGGTGTGATTATGTTCCTCTTCCTGTCACGATTGATGATGGTATTCACAACAGATGGCATACAAACAGGATGGCAGAAATAGATTATTCTTCAGGAGTGTCAATTACCACCTCCTGTAAAGATATCCAAGGTGCGATGAAGTTTGTCAGTGATCTTCTGGAATCTGATATCATAAGAGAAAGGTTCTGGGGAGAGGAGGGCAAGGACTATTCAGTCGATGAAAACGGTTTGTTTTACCTTACCAATGAGCAGGCAGAGAAAAAAAGTGACAGCTCATATCAGACAGCGCATATGTGTTCGTACTCATACTTTCCAAGAGTGGAGGGAATGCTTGATGATGGTATAAATGCGTTTTCAATGGAGTATCAGCCGGAAGAATTCTATAAAAATCAGCCTGCAGATATTCAGGAATGTTTTGATGCATACGGAGTGGAAAATTATGTGGAACTGCTCGGTAAAAACGATGCTCCAGGTTCATGGTATCCGATGTACTCATATTCAGATTCGATTCCTACGACATCCGAATGTGGAAAAGTAAAAAATAATCTTGAGGCAGTTAAGAAGAGGTGGCTGCCACAGGTGATAATGGCAGATGATTTTGGTGCTGCCTGGGATCAGTATATGGAGGAGTACAATGCCTGCAATCCACAGATATATTTTGATTATTTACAGCAAAAGGTAAATGAAAATTAGCAATATTTGAATACTGTTTGGCAATTTATTAATAGAATAACAAGCCCCTGTTCGTTTACACTTGTATATATCAATAAACGAATGGGGGGATTTTATTTTGGATGATTTAAAAAATGGTGCTTTGTATATAGGCACGATACCATCATCAATGGACAATAACAGATGCTCGGTCACACTTGAGGATGATGGAAGTGTTACCTTTTATATGTATGCGCCAAATGCCAATAAAGTAGAAGTAGCCGGAATGGGAGGCTATTTCAGCTCAGAACGCATACTGTTAAAGCCTGATATGCAGGGTGGATTTTCGGCAAACATTAAAGATTTCCACTGGGCAATGCATTATTATTTCTGGTATGTAGATGATGTCTGTATAACAAATCCTCATGCGGCTATATCATATGGCTGTTTTGCTGCAATAAACACATTTGAAGTGCCGGAAGAGGGCGAGGATTTCTATTTTGTCAGGAATGTACCGCATGGAACGGTAAGTCTGTGCAAATATACTTCACAGGTAAACGGTCACATAAAGGAGAGCTATGTATATACTCCACCCGGATATGAGAGCGGAGATGGAAGGTATCCTGTATTGTATTTACAGCATGGTGTCGGGGAGAATGAGACCGGATGGGTATGGCAGGGTAAGATGAATTTCATCATGGACAATCTGATAGCAGACAAAAAATGTGTGCCGATGATCATAGTTGCAAGCAGTGGCTACGCATTTAAGGATAACGAATACCCTGTATTTTTTCCGGGAGATTTTGACAGTGAGCTTGTAAATAGCATAATCCCTTATATAGAGGAAAATTTTAAGGTCAAAAAAGGAAGAAACAATCGTGCTGTGGCAGGACTTTCACTTGGTTCAGGACAGGCTACGGATATAGCGGCAAGACACCCGGAGCTTTTTTCAGCAGTTGGAGTATTTTCAGGTGTTGCAATACATCTCATGAAAAAAATCATCGACAGCCCATATCGGTTTGAAGCTGTCTTTATGTCGGCAGGAGATGAAGAAAAAGAGATACTGCTTGGAATAAATGAGATGGTAAAGGAATTTTCACGACAGGGGAAAAACAGTACACAAAAAGTATATGAGGGCTATCATGAATGGCATGTATGGAGAAAGAGCTTTAAGGATTTCGCACAGATGCTTTTTACATGGGATGACGCAGAACTTGATGATATTAATAAAGCTGTCCCGTTCAGATCAAAGAATATTGATTCTACCACACCGGTACAGGTGGATGAGAGCATGGTATTTTTTGATCCGGTGTACAGGCAGATACAGTTCGAAAATGACGAGGATGGAAAACCGGCTGGCAAATATCCGGATGTCATACATGGTATCCGTGTGACGGAGGATAACAGCATTGAAGTAAATCTTTTTGCACCTGATGCAAAAAGCGTGAGCGTAGTTCTTGAAAATGGCACGGAGGAGCTTCTTTACAGATCAAAGAAAAATGATGGTTACTGGGAAAAAACAATAGGCAATCCAGTAGAGGGATTTAACTATGTGACATTTATGGTAAATGGAACACCTGTAGTAAACCCTGCGGCACCTGTAGGGTTCGGATATAACAGGGCTGTAAACTTTGCTGAGGTACCTGAGAGGAACTTTAGCTGGCATGAGCTTAAGAAAACAGATCATGGTCAGATACATATCCATTATTCGTGTGATGGAGACGGACAGGTCAGTATGAATTATGTTTATACACCAGCCGGTTATGGAGAGGATAACTGTGATACCGGCAGAGTATGTGTGCTTGAGTGTGCTGCGGACGAAAGAAATTTTTGCTGGATACATCAGGGAAAGATAGCAAATATTATGGATAATCTGTCGGGTGAAGGCAGGATAAAAGGAATTATGATAATAATGGCAGACAGCACGATATCTGATGAGATCATCGGGAACATAACAGCCATATACGGAATTAGGGACAGTGCACGGAAAGAATGGTTCAAAAAAGGAGATAATGAATCCTGGACATCATGCAGACACAGATTTGTAAATTTAATGTGCGGGATACAGTAAAACAGCGACAAAAAGGAGAGAAAAATGGCAGGAGCATATAAGACAGGCAAATACAGAAATATATTCAAAGAGTATGGGTATCCGGAAGAAGAAATTCAAAAAAGAGTAGAGGATACTTTTAACACGATATTCTATGGGAATGATGATGAACGTTTTTATCATGAAGCCGGTGATGATATGGGATATATGGAGGATACCGGCAATCATGATGTGAGAACCGAGGGAATGTCATATGGCATGATGGTATGTGTACAGCTGGACAAAAAAGCAGAGTTTGACAGACTGTGGAAGTGGGTGCGCACATATATGTATATAGAAGATGGTCCGGCAAAAAATTATTTTGCGTGGTCATGTCAGACAAACGGAAAGCGAAATGCCGATGGACCGGCACCTGATGGTGAAGAGTATTTTGCAATGGCATTATTTTTCGCCTCTAAAAGATGGGGAGATGGCGATGGTATATTCTGCTACAGCAAAGAGGCACAAAATATCTTAAGGGAGTGTGTACACAAGGGTGAGCCGGGACACAGCGGAGAGCCAATGTGGGAGCCTTCCAACAAGCTGATAAAGTTTGTCACAAATATGGATTTCAGTGATCCTTCATACCATCTGCCGCATTTTTATGAACTTTTTGCCCAAAGGGCTTATGAGGAGGACCGAGACTTCTGGAAAGAAGCAGCAGCTGCCAGCAGAGCATATCTGCACAGTGCATGCCATGAAAAGACAGGACTTAGCGCAGAATATGCAGATTATGACGGAAAGCCTCATACGGGGCATCAGGAAATATTTGGAAGACATGACTGGTATTACAGTGATGCATACCGCACGATCGCCAATATAGCGATGGATCATCTGTGGTTTGATGCAGATCCGTGGCAGATTAAAACGGCAGAAAACCTTCAAAAGTTTTATTGTGAGGATCAGAAGGACAATTGGGATGGTGTATTTCTTATAGATGGTACACCGCTTGATGAGAAGGCACTTCATCCGGTAGCGATCATTGCTGTTAATGCAGAAGCTTCACTCGCAGCAGATGGAAAATATGCAAAGCAATGTGTTGAAAAGTTCTGGAACACTCCGCTTAGGACAGGTGACAGGAGATACTATGACAATTTCCTTTACATGTTTGCAATGTTAGCACTTTCAGGAAATTACAGGATTTATTGATTTTAATATACAATGAATCTGGTACCGCAGACTTACTATTGTTTGAATTTATTTATCGCAGATATAATTTGACTTGTTATATTCTATAATTTGTCCCATATTTTAAAACCTCTCTTATGGTAGAGTGTTTTTGGAATTACAAATACACATGTAAGGAGGACATGGGGTTGAAAAGGAAAAAACTATTGAAACAAGGAGCATGTATTGCAGTATGCAGTACTATGCTTGCCACAGGTGTCACACAGCTTATACCTGCGTATCAGGCACAGTCGTTAGTATTCGCGGATGAAGTTCAGCAGAATATAAAGAAAACGACATACACAGCTGATCAATTGGAAGTAATATGGGGAAATGCCGGCTATGAGCGGACAGATGGTGTGTGGAAACTGACATTTAACAATCAGTACGATCAGGTTAAATGGAAACTGCCGGAAGCTGTTGATATGTCAACTGTAAAATCTGTGACCTTTAAGGTGAAGGATCAGACAGGATCAGTTTCGCTAAAGGTCTACAAGAGTGGAGATGAAGATGCTGATGGCGCAAATACGCAGTATGGACTTACAGGCGCAGAAGAATACTCGATAAGTCCGACAGGTGAAGGTGATATGGAAGCAGTTGGTCTTATGACTACTGATAATGCCGGTTCGGGATCAGCTATCAGCCTCGTAAGTGTGACGGTGGAAACTGATACAACACCACAGGCACCACCTGAGATAGAGCAGGATATTAAGGACTGGAAAGACTCTGTCATAAGCGATGATGCTCTTGGAAAAGATGCAATCGCAGGAACAGGTATCATGTTAGATGAGATTAAGGACAATACGCTCATGGACCTTGTGGAGAAGCATTTTAATGCAGTTACATTTGGAAATGAATTAAAACCGGATGCACTTTTTAATTATCAGCTTGAGAAGTCGGTTGATACAAAAACAGTTCAGTTTGATGGGAAGGATCTTTTGGTACCGGTGGTAAATAACGCAGGAGAAAGCCTTGATTTCTCAAGAGCTGATGCGATGGTAGATAAGATTTTGGATTGGAATAAGGCACATCCGGGCAAGGAAATACGTATAAGAGGTCATGTGCTCGTATGGCATTCACAGACTCCGGAATGGTTCTTCCATGAGAACTATGATATCAGTCAGCCATATGTAAATAAAGAGACTATGAACCGCAGACTTGAGTGGTATATCTCAAGTGTATTCGACCACTACTTCGGAAAGGCGGCAAATAAAAAGTACGATGGACTTTTCTATGGCTGGGATGTAGTAAATGAGGCCGTTATCGGTAATACATATCGTACTGATAAGGTAAACCCGGCAGAAAGCCTTGATGAGATACGTCATGGGAACAATTCGAGCTGGTGGCATGTATACGAGAGCAATGAGTTCATAATCAATGCATTTAAGTATGCGAATAAATATGCGCCTAGTAATGTAGAACTTTACTACAATGATTTCGGAGAGACAGACAATATCAAGTCAGAAGGAATCATAAAGCTCATAAGTGACGTAAAATCAGCAAAGGGAACACGACTTGATGCATTTGGTATGCAGGCACATTACAGTGTGGACAGCTTCTCAGCAGCACAGTTTAAGACAGTAGCAAAAAAATATGCCGAAGCAGCAGGAAAGGTTCAGCTTACAGAGCTGGATTTCCAGGCAAGCGCAGCTTACAAATCAGGAGCAGCTTCAAAAGATAGCGAGTATACAAAGATGGCATACTGTCACAAACAGCTTTTTGATGCTGCAAAGGACTTAAAGAAAAACGGTACAAATGTAGCAGGAATCACTGTGTGGGGAGTTATTGAGCCAAATTCATGGCTTCATTCACAGTCAAATGTTGGTGGCGGAGCTGACGGATCAAAGCAGTGCCCACTGCTTTTTGATGGAAAATACAAGGCAAAGCCTGCATACTGGGCTTATGTAGATGCCACAAGGCTTGAGCCGTTAATACAGGATATCGTTGTAGCTGAGCAGAAAGGTGATACAATGTCCGGAACAGAATACAGTTTTTCGGATGATGATACACAGGCAGCTTTTATTCCAACATGGGATAAGGATGGATTAAATGTACTTGTAAGCGTAAAGGATGCCACAATAAATGATACGGATGAAGTTACAGTATATGTGGATGAGACAAACTCAGCAGGAGATGTGACACCGGTAAAGAGGACAGTTAAGCGTTCTGAGGCACAGGCTGTTGATGGTGGATACTGTGCGACCATCAAAGTACCTATGACAGATTTAAAAGTTGCAAAGACTATCGGCATGGATGTAAAAGTTATGAATAACGATAAAGCTGTAAGCTTCAATGACCTTAAAGAAATGCAGGAGACAAGCAGCAAATATTATGCAAAGGCTACTCTCAAGCCGGGCGTTGAAAAAGCAACAAAAGCAACGGTAAAGATCGACGGAGAAGCCGACAGCGAATGGGATAAGGCTGTGGCTATTCCTCTTACAATAAAACTTGGAGCTTCTGCAACAGCAGATGCCAAGGTGTTGTGGGATGACGAAAACCTTTATGTATATGCAACAGTTAAAGATCCGGTGCTTAATAAAGACAGTGGAGAGGCATATCAGCAGGATTCACTCGAGGTATTTATCGATGAGAATAATGCCAAGACAGAGTCATATGATGACGATGATAAGCAGTACAGGATCAATTATGAGAATGAGCATTCTTTCAATGGAAAGAAATGTCTAGAAGATAATGTACAATCTGTCGCAAAAGTGACTGGGGATGGATATGTGATTGAGGCAGCCTTCAAGTGGACAGACATACAGCCAAAAGAGGGTGACAGGATTGGTCTTGAGTTCCAGATAAATGATGCTGATGGTTCAGGAACAAGAATCGGAACCTTAAGCTGGAATGATGAAACAGGCATGGGCTGGTCTAAATCATCGGTATACGGAACAATAGAGCTTGCAGCAGAGGCGAAGGATGAAGTGTCTGATGATAATAGTAAACCGGGTACAGATGATCCATCAACAGGTAATCCAGAAAAACCGGGTACAAATAATCCATCAACAGGTAATACAGGAAAACCGGGTACAGGCAAGCCGGCTATAAATAAACCGTCAGCGGATAAACCGGCAACAGGCAGCACAAATAAGCCTTTAGCAAACAAGCCGGCGGCAAAAAAAGCTGCAAAGACATCAGATCAATCAGCAACGGCAGCATTTATCGTGTTGTTTCTTGCAGGAGTTTCGATGGCAGGGGCTTCAAGATTAAGAAGAAGTAGAAAGCAGTCATAAACTATAAAAGACAGGACAAATATCTATAATTTCTCCCGGTGCAAAGCACCGGGAGTTTTTGTATCATATAGTCATTATAGCTGATAAAATCGACACAACAAGGAGGCAGAAAGATGGCAGGGCCAAAAGCACCAAAGGATCCCGAAAGAAAAAGACCGTATTTCTACATCATGAAGGATAAGGATATATACGGCTCAGTACAGGAAGATGGAAGCATTATACATTTTATATATGAAAGCGACGGAAGACTGATAAACAGTGCACAGATAGCCGGAAATATAGAAAATAAAGAGGAACTGGGGCTGTTAGAGACGGTGGAAGGTTTTGGCAGGCTTGTACACAGCATAGGTGTATCTGTGGAAACAGATAATCAAAACGAACAGATCGAATTTGTGTTTCAGATGTACGGAAAGCAGGACCTGTACGGAGGCGGTACTAATCTTAAGGTAAAGCTGACAGGCGATGGAATGGAGAGAAAGATATACCTGTCAGATTATAAGTGGACACCGGATGATGATATACCGGGACAGATAAAGTTCATATTTAATACACCGGATATCATGGGAAAAGCGAGTGTCAGACTGTATCTGAATGACGGCTATGAGGCTCCGGCAGATATTGAGGAAACAGAGGTGGATATGAACTCTGAAGAATACTGCAGCATGATAAGCCATTCGCTTATGAATATGGGAAATGCATACCGCATAAGAAAAGCCATCGAAAAGACAAGAGCCGGAAAAGAGGTAACACTTGCATACATCGGTGGATCTATCACACAGGGAGCAGGTGCGACACCTATAAATACAGAGTGCTACGCATACAAATCCTATCAGCTTTTCCAGAGGCGTTTTTCTGCAAAGAATAATGTGAAATTCATAAAAGCCGGTGTGGGTGGCACACCATCTGAGCTGGGAATGATCAGATTTGACAGGGATGTACTAAGAGACGGACAGCAGCCTGATATAGTAGTTATTGAATTTGCTGTAAATGATGAGGGGGATGAGACAAAGGGTGACTGCTATGAAAGCCTTGTACGTAAAGTACTTAATCTGCCATGGAAACCGGCAGTCATATTGCTTTTTTCCGTATTTGCAAATGACTGGAACCTTCAAGACCGCCTAAGCCCGGTTGGAAAGCTCTATGATCTGCCTATGGTAAGCGTGCTGGATGCGGTTTCCCCTCAGTTTGCATTAAAAAATGACGAGGGAAGGGTAATAAGCAAAAATCAGTTCTTCTATGATATGTTTCATCCGGGCAATGTAGGCCATTCCGTCATGGCAGACTGCATAGAGTATCTTTTGGAAAAAATAGATCAGGCAGGGCATGCAAGTTTGGATGCATTTGAACTGGGACTGACAGAGGAAAAAATATTGCAGGAAAACCTAAATCTTGCACCGGTAATAGGAAACAGCTTTGAAAATATAAGACTGCTCGACAAAAAGGATATATATGCAAAGGCATATATTGACGAGGGTGGCTTCGATTCGACAGATACACAGCTGCAAAGCGTTGAGATGGATGATCAGCTTTCGCTGACTCCGGAATTCCCGTATAACTGGATGTATGATGGCACAAAAAATACATTAAACAGGGAAAAAGCGTATTTCGAGCTTGAGATGGAGTGCAGGGCACTTCTCCTTGTATTTAAGGATTCGGGAGAGGTAAATGTGGGAAAGGCGAAGGTATATGTGGACGGGGAATATCATTTTACGGCTGATCCACATATCAATAACTGGCAGCACTGCAATGCGGTAATAATATTTAACAATAAGACCAGTGAAAATCATGTTGTAAGGATTGAAATTGCAGAGGAAGACAGAGACAAGCAGTTTACGATACTGGGCTTTGGATATGTATTATAGAGAATGAGAGGTAAGAGACATGGTAACAGCAAATAATCCAATACTTTCAGGTTTTTATCCTGATCCATCAATATGCAGAGTCGGGGAAGACTATTATCTGGTGACATCAAGCTTTGTGTATGCACCGGGTGTTCCCATATTTCATAGCCGGGATCTGGCTCATTGGGAGCAGATTGGCAATATACTTGACAGACCATCGCAGCTATGCGTGGAAAATGAAGAAATATCGAGAGGTATTTTTGCACCGACCATAAGATATCATGAAGGAACTTTTTATATGATAACGACCAATGTATCGCATGGCGGCAATTTTATAGTGACAGCGCAGGATCCGGCAGGACCGTGGTCTGATCCGTATTATTTGGGAGAAGAAGCAGTCGGAATAGACCCAAGCCTTTTCTTTGATGATGACGGCAGATGTTATTACTGTGGCACACGCCCAAACCCTGAAGGAGTACGCTACAATGGAGACTGGGAGATATGGATACAGGAGCTTGATCTTGGAACCATGAAGCTTAAGGGCAGGAGCATGGCCATATGGAAAGGTGCTGTAAAGGGCTGCATATGGCCGGAAGGACCACATATCTACAAGATAAACGGATATTATTATCTGATGCATGCAGAGGGCGGCACTGGACCGGAGCACAGTATAACGATAGCAAGAAGCACGGAACTTTTTAAATGGTTTGAAGGATGTCCGAGAAATCCGATATTTACACACAGAAATCTGGGAATGGATTATCCGGTCATCTATGCAGGACATGGTGATCTGGTGGATGATATAAACGGAAACTGGTATGTGGTCATGCTTGCGTCAAGACCATGCAAAAAGCACAGCAGCATGGGCAGGGAGACCTTTATTGCAAAAACAATATGGGAAAACGAATGGCCGGTAATAGCACCCGGGATAGGGCATCTTGAGGATACGGTAGATATACCGCTTGAAGAGTGCAGATTTATAGATGAGATATCAGAAAATGATTTTATAACTTTCTGCGAAGCCAAGCTTGATAAGAGGCTGGTTGGAATAGGAAAACGCAACGAGTCTTTTTACTCCCTTAAGGAAAATCCTGGAGTACTGAGACTGTACACAAACAAAGAGCAGATCACTGATCTTGGCACAAGCGCATTTCTTGGACTGAGACAGAAGGGCTATGAGTTTTCGGTAAAGACAGCAGTGCGTTTTATCCCACAGTCGGATAATGAGACGGCAGGACTTGTACTTTTCCAGAACAATGAGAATCATCTTCGCGCTGAGATAACAATGGAAGCCCAAAGGCTGGTATTTGTGGTGACTACACATATTAAGGGAACTGACAAAAAGATAGCAGTGGCAGATATTATGGAGTACAGCATTACAGAAAAAAATCCACTGTGGAATATATGTATGATCTGTAAGGAACAGGAAGCATCTATATGGATAGGTACGGCCGAAAAGAGCGTAAAAGTAGCAGAAAAAATAAGTCTGCTGCCATATACCACAGAAGAAGCAGGTGGTTTTGTGGGCTGTACGGTCGGTATGTATGCATCCTCAAATGGCAGCAATAGTGATAACTATGCAGATTTTTCATACATAATGCTCACCCAGTAAACATTTTGCGGAATTCAGTCGGGGTGCAGCCCTTTTCAGCTTTGAACACCCTTATGAAAGTGGATGGATTTGCAAAGCCTGACTGCATTGCAGCCTCGGTGACTGATATATTGGGATCAGCCAGAAAGGTCAGGGCAAGCTCTATTCTTTTCTGATTTAAGTATTTGTAAAAGGTATTATTGGTAAACTGTTTAAATAGCCGGGTAAAGTGATATTTACTGAATCCGGCTATTTTTGCGATTTCATCAAGTGTTATGTCCTCAGTGCAATGTGCATCGATATATTCACAGATAGACAGAAAACGCTCCAGATATTCCTGCTGCTTGTGTCTGCCGACATTAAAATGACAACTGCTGGCAGTATGATGTCTTCCAATAAGGACAAGTACTTCAAGCATTTTGGAGTAGATCACGGCTTCTGATAGAAATGAGTCGGTCTGGTATTCATCTGATATATCAAGCAGCAGTTTACGGATATTGCTGTGGATATCACCGGGAGTTTCCGGGGTTAGCGTTATAGCAGGTGCTATAAGGGTAAGTATGGAATTTAATTCCTTTATTTTTGAGACAGCAGACCACTCAATCTGCAGGATAAGCCTTTTTCCGGTGTCAGGTGCGATAAGCCTGTGTTTTACACCAGAAGCTATAAAGATAATATCACTCTCATTAAGATGTACCAAATCATCCCCAATCTGCACTGTATAGCCGCCTTCAAGCGGCATGATGATCTCCATGGGAGTATGCCAGTGAATGGGATAATCTTCTGCTTCCGCATTTACAAAAAGCTTTACATTGCTGTCTTTTTTATATTTTACTGTCTCATGTATTCCATTCAGATTTTCGATCATATATACTTGTCTCCATACGGCTGATATTTATGCGCATTTGCGTGAATATAGTTATTATAGCACAAATAGCAATTTGTGAACATTGTGGGGCAACAAGGGGATTGAGGTTGTAAAGCTTGAGCCATATGAGACTAAGAAAGTAAAGCTGACTCTTTCGCCAAGGGACTTTGCTGTGATAGAAGAGGATGGAAGCTGTGTAGCTGTGCCGGGGATTTATGAGATATCCGCAGGAGGACAGCAGCCTGATGACAGAAGCACAAAGCTCACAGGCAAGCGGACAGAATGCATTGAGATTACAAGATGTGGAGAGAAAACAGGGGTAGATTATTAATAATAAATATGTTATTTTATAATTAATGACAAGTTAAAACAGACTTTAGGAGCGGACATATGTCGGCTCCTTTAAGTGATTTCAGAGGAAATGTTTATGAGAAGACCAATATGGAATGCCATTGAGAGAAAGCTTGATGATTATTCACTCAGAAAAAAATTCTACATATTTTATGTACTTTGTGTCATGCTGCCGCTCATAGTGACTGATGCAGTGGTGCTTTCCATCGTAGAAAATGCTGAAAAAGAAAGCAGCAGACATGAAATGTCGAGCATAGCAAGTGCTGTGGGATATAATCTGAACAGCATGGTCAATAACGCAGAAGAGGCAGCTAAGAGTATCTACATCAGCAAGCGCATAGACGATTTTATATCAAAGGAATACACAAGCTCTGCTGAGTATGTATCAGAGTATCAGAGCTTCTTTCAGGATACACTTTTTGAAAACACACTTGGAATGAGCAATATAGTATTTTTCCTGTATGCTGACAATCCTACAATAGTAAATGGCGGAAAAGTAAATGATATGTCTGCTGTAAGAAATACGGATTCTTACAGACTTCTGGAGCAGAAGGAAAGCGGAGGACTCTTTTTTGTATATGAAAAAGGCATAGCCGGATTGTCAGATGAAAGACATATGATTTATATGAAAAAGCTGGATTTTTACTCATCTGATATCGAAAAGGTACTCAAGATAGAGTTTAATTATGGCAGCATGATGCGTACTTTTAAGAATATGAATTATGATAATGAAGTGCTTATCTGCCATGGAGATGACATAGTGCTGTCAAATGGAGCCTACAGTGGAATCAACAAACCATTTAAGACATTGGAGGAGGTTGGGAAAATAAGCGACTCCGTATACAGGCAGAAGCTCTCTTTGTATGGCTGTGAGCTTGATATATATGTGTTTAAGACACACAGTAATATATGGAGCATGCTTATGCACAATGCACCGATCATTGTTTTTCTGATGCTTATAAATGTATTCTTTCCACTTTGTCTGTTACGTATCTTTAACCATTCCTTTACGAGCAGGATATTACAGCTTTCAAAGGTATTTAAGTCAGTTGACAGCGAAAAGCTTGTATCTATGACTGACAGGGAGAGCAAAGATGAGATCGGCAGCATGATAAAAAATTACAACAGGATGGTAAGCCGCACAAATGACTTGATCCAGACTGTATATAAGAATAAGCTAAAAGAGCAGGAGATGCTTGTAAGTCAGAAAAATGCTGAGCTTCTTGCACTGCACAGCCAGATAAATCCGCACTTTCTGTTTAATGCGCTTGAGAGCATACGAATGCACAGTCTGCTGAAAAAGGAAAATGAGACGGCTGATATGGTTGAAAAACTCGCCATCATGCAAAGACAGTATGTGGAGTGGGGAAATGATGCTGTAACCGTTGCAAAGGAATGTGAATTTGTAAAAGCCTATCTGGCATTGCAGAAATACCGGTTTGGCGAGCGGCTGAACTATAACATAGATATAGAAGCAGACTGCATGGAATGTCAGGTGCCAAAACTTACGCTTGTAACCTTTGTTGAAAATGCCTGTGTGCATGGCATAGAAAGTAAAGCTGCTCCGGGCTGGATATTTGTGCGTATATTCAAAAAAGCCGGGTTCATGCATATAGAGGTTGAGGATACAGGCAGCGGAATTGATCCGGATGCTCTTGAAAAAATGAAAAGTAACATGAAAAATGCAGATATCGATATGTTAAAGACCGGTGGCAGAGTGGGCGTGATAAATGCCTGCCTGCGTATCAAAATGGTAACGGAATCTAAAGCAGTATTTGATGTGGACAGTGAGGAAGGCTGCGGTACGACTGTGATGATAAAAATACCGGAAACATATTTATAGGAGATTTAAAATGCTTAAAGTATTATTGGTGGATGATGAGCCTTTCATAATGCAGGGGCTTAAGGTGATCATTGATTGGGAAAATGAAGGATTTGAGATAGCAGGAACGGCCTCAAATGGAAAGGAAGCTCTGCAGTTTCTGGAAAATGAGAATGTGGATCTGGTCATAGCCGATATAAGGATGCCGGAGATGACAGGACTTGAGCTGCTTGAGACTTTGAGAAAAGATAAAAAATCAGATGTGTATTTTGTGATATTAAGCGGTTATGCAGATTTTAGCTATGCGCAGCAGGCCATGCAGAATGATTGTACGGATTACATACTAAAGCCGGTGGATAAGGAGATGCTGCTTAAGGTACTAAACAAGGTTCTTGTGCTCAAAAACGAGAAAAACAAGATCGACGAGGATAACAAAAAGATGAAACAGGCATACCTTGCAAGACACCTGATATCTCTGATACAGGGCAAATATGATGAAGTAAACCTGAACTATGTAAAAGAAAATATGAGGTGTGAGGGTGGAGCAAGGTATGTTGAAATACAGATGGAGCAGCTTCCTGCAGGTGATGAGATACTCGATAGTGATATGAGAAGCTTACAGCGCAAGATGTACGAAAGCTGTGTTGCTTTTCTGGGGGCTGATTCGGCACATTGTGTATTTGATGTATCTGTAAATGAAAAAGTGTATGACATAGGCTTTATATTCTCAGATTATATGGCAGAGGAAGCCGCAAAAACCGAGAGAAAATATCTGGAGGATCTGAGAAGGTATATATGTGATAATACACAAAAGAATATAGTTATGCTGGTCGGAAGAAAAGTATCAGATATATCAAAGATAGCCAGATCATACGGCAATGCATGTATGCTCAGGTCGTTTCAGGGCTTTCGCATAGTAAAGAGCATATATTACTATGAGGATGAAGTAAAGATATCGGCAGATGGAATAGTGCTTTGTAAAGATAGTCTTGATAAGCTGCTTAGGACAGTGGAACAGAATAACCATCTTGAGATAAGAAATGCAGTTGCCAAATTTTATGATGAGATGTCCAGCATGGGTATGAATGGGGAAAGCATGAACTTAAATATTAATTATCTGTTGTTTCAGTTCATACACCTGGCAAGTGAGCAGGATGATAATGTAAATCAGCAGGAGATTTTGCGACTCATAAGTGAGAGCAGCTTTAAGACCGGTATTGAGAGGGGAAGCCGTGCGCATATGACCAGATTTTGCTGTGAGTATGGTGATTATCTGTCGCAGCTTAGAAAAAATGTGTCAAGAGGTGTGATCGGCATGGTAGAAAAGGAAGTAAGAGACAATTATGCCACGAACATCACGCTTAAGAGCCTGAGTGAGAAGTATTATGTAAACAGTGCATACTTAGGGCAGCTTTTCAGAAAAAAATACGGACAGTCCTTTAAGGATTATCTGAACAATTACAGGATGGAACGGGCGGCAGAGCTTCTGCTTAGGACTGATAAGAAGATAATACAGATAGCAGAGGAAGTCGGATATCATGATATGGATTATTTTGTGAACAGGTTTATACAGGTAAAAGGCTGCACACCGGCGCGTTTCAGACGCCAGATGCAAAGTGTAGAATAATATATATTACTGCAAAACAGGGTAAATTATAGTTCTTTCGAGAAACTATAGTTTACCCTGTTTTTGACTATAGTTACTCCGATTGTTTGAAAACTTAAAAAGTATAAAATTAAGTTATCAAAAGGGAGGACAATACAATATGAAAAGAAAAAGAATTGTAAGCATGCTGCTTGTGGCTACCATGGCAGCAACACTGTTTGCCGGATGTGGCAATGATAGTGGCAAAAAAGGTGGCACTGAAACTGGAAGTGCGAAAGAGTTTGATGCATTCTTTGCTGTACCGGGAACTGAAATCAATGATGATAATGAAATCCAGAAGATCATCGAGGAAAAGACAGGTGTAAGGGTAAAGGAAACCTGGCTTACCGGACAGACAGCAGATGAGGCAATCGGAACAATGATCGCAGGTGGCGAATATCCTGATTTCATTGAAGGTGCAAGCGGACAGATGCAGTTATATGATGCAGGCGCACTTGTTCCACTGGATGACTACATCGAGAAATATCCAAACATCAAAAATCTTTTCACAGATCTTGAGTGGGAAAAACTTCGTCAGGATGACGGACATATCTATTGGATACCACAGTTTAGCTGCATAAAGGGAGACGAGAAAGTCTGCGCACACAATGACGAGGCATTCTGGATCCAGGCAAGAGTACTTAAATGGGCTAACTATCCGGAGATCAAGACACTGGATCAGTATTTTGACCTCATCGAGAAATATAATGAGGCAAATCCAACAATGGCTGATGGAACAGAAAATATTCCATATACAATCCTTTGTGATGACTGGAGATATTTCTGTCTTGAGAATGCACCACAGTTCCTTGACGGATATCCAAACGATGGATCATGTATGGTAGATCCTGATACAAAGAAAGTACTTGACTATAATACATCAGATACAGCAGTTAAATATTTCAAGAAGCTCAATGAAGAGTATCAGAAGGGAATTGTAGATCCTGAGTCATTCACACAGACATATGATGAATATATCTCTAAGCTTTCTACAGGACGTGTACTTGGAATGATTGACCAGTGGTGGGATTTCGCATACACAGCAGGTGATGCAATTAAACAGGCAGGTCTTGATGAGCAGGGATGCGATTACATTCCGGTACCTGTAACAATTGACGGCCGTGACAATCAGTGGCACAATGCAGGCGGCGCTTTCAACGAGTCAACAGGTCTTGCTGTTACAACATCCTGTGATGATGTAGATGCGGCCATGAAGTTTGTAAATGATCTTCTTGATCAGGATATCCACAATCTCAGATTCTGGGGTGTCAAGGGTACTGACTATGAAGTAGATGAGAATGGTGAGTTTTACAAAACAGCAGATGAGAGAAAGAAGGCTTCTGATACAGCATACAAGGCCTCTCATTCATGCCCATACTCATACTTCCCACAGTACAGTGGAACAAGTGATGATGGAATTAATGCCAACAAACCTGATGGACAGGCAAGAGAGTTCTATGATGGTCTTAACAAGGATGTACAAGAGGCTTTCGATGCCTATGGTGTTAAGACATACGTTGAAATGCTTGGAACAAACGATGCACCTGGAGACTGGTATCCAATGTGGTCATTCTCTAACAACTTTAACACAAGCACTCCTGGTGGAGTAGCCTGGACAAAGATTGGCGAACTTAAGCATAAGGCTCTTCCAAAGGTTGTTATGGCAAAAGACTTTGACAGTGCATGGGATACATACATGGATAAATACAATGCATGTAATCCACAGGATTTCCTGGGTGAATTACAGACCGAGCTTGATAAAAGATTAGAGCAGGCTGCTAAATTCAAATAAAGCTTAAATGAAATTTAAGGCAGGCAGATATAATAGCGTTTTATCTGCCTGCTGACTTTAAGGAGTGGTGTCATGTCATTAACGAGAAAAAACAAAAAAGAGAAGGTCAGAGAACCTAGAACAAAAATTACATGGAAAGAAGTCAAACGTCAGAAAGTGCTGCTGTTCTGGGCAGCAATAATGGTGGCATATGGAGTTATATTCTATTATCTACCGCTCGCTGGCTGGGCAATGGCATTTCAGGATTACAAACCAAGACTTGGTATATTCCATTCTGCATTTGTTGGATTGGACAAATTCAAGATGCTGTTCTCGGATATGACATTTATCCGTGTTATAAGAAATACACTTGCAATGGGTGTTATCAATCTGGTTGTAACTTTTGTCACAGCCATAGCATTTGCAATCTTACTGAATGAGATTGCATCAAAGGGTGGAAAGAAAGTAGTACAGACTATATCATATCTTCCACATTTCCTTTCATGGATCATTGTAACAGGTATTTTACACGATATGCTTTCAGGAACAGGTATTGTAAATGAGTTCCTTGTAAATATGCATATTATAGACCAACCGATAAACTTTTTCGCACATCCGGGATATTTCTGGCCGATAGTGGCATTTGCCAATGTATGGAAAGAAACAGGATGGAATGCAATCATATATCTTGCAGCCATTACATCAATAGATCCTTCACTTTACGAAGCAGCATCTATTGATGGAGCGGGACGCTGGGCAAAGATCAGGTATGTAACACTGCCGGGAATCAAACCAACTATTATAATCCTTCTTCTTATGAATGTAGGTAATGTTTTAAATGCAGGATTTGAGATACAGTATCTCTTAGGAAACGGTCTGATACAGGATGTATCACAGACTATTGATATTTATGTACTTAAATGGGGCATAAGCCAGGGAGATTATGCAATAGGTACCGCAGCAGGTATATTCAAGAGTGTGGTAAGTATAATTCTTATATTTATTGCAAATAGAATTGCCAAACATAATGGTGAAGAGCAGTTGTTTTAAGGAGGTCTTGTACGATGGCAGATATAACAGCAGGCTCTGTAAAGAGCAAAAAGAAAAAGAAGATAAGTATATTTCCAATTGTAAATGGCATCATTATGGTACTGTTTGTGATCATAACGCTTTATCCGGTGCTTAATACACTTGCGATATCGCTTAATGATGGTACAGATGCATTAAGAGGTGGAATTTACCTCTTACCAAGAAAGTTTACCTGGAAGAATTATATAACGGTTTTGCAAAAAAATAATCTTATAACAGGAGCATATATTACTGTTGCCAGAACAATAATTGGAACAGTCTTAGCACTGGTGGCAAATGCAATCCTTGCTTTTATAGTCAGCAGAAAAAGATTTTTGTTCAAAAGAGGTTTATCCCTGTTTTGGGTTATCACAATGTATGTCAATGGTGGATTAATCCCTGTCTTCCTCCTGTACAAGGGACTTGGGCTTACCAATAGTTTTTGGGTTTATGTAGTCCCTGGAATGGTCAGTGCGTTTAATATGCTCGTTATCAGGACCTATATGAATGGAATCCCTGACAGCTTAGAGGAATCAGCGCAGCTTGACGGTGCAGGATATACCACCATTTTTCTGAAGATTTATTCCCCTCTCTGCAAACCGGTATATGCGACAGTAGCTTTATTCGTAGCAGTAGGACAGTGGAACTCATGGTTTGATGCAATGCTTTATAACCGTATGAGTACAAAGCTTACTACATTACAGTATGAGCTTATGAAGCTTCTTTCAGCTGTAACAAATCAGGGAGGATCAGCAGAAACATTGAAAAATGCTGTAGGCGCAGTTACACCTACCTCAGTTCGTGCCGCAGCAACAATTATAACAATGCTTCCGATCATATGTATTTACCCGTTTTTACAGAAATACTTTGTTACAGGACTTACACTTGGTGGAGTTAAAGAATAAATATTTTTTTACAGGATGCCCGGCAGGATAACTGCCGGGTGTTTTTGTGTAAATGTTTATTTGAAAGGAGAATTTTCTTCAAATCAGGAGCAAAATGAGAAAAAATAAGCTTAAGGCAGATTGGCCCGCGTGCCGTATATCGTATTGCTGATGACAGGATGTATGAAAACAAGCGCAAATCAAAGATCGGAAGACAATAATCACCAATTTTTATGATAAAAATATTTACATTATCGTAATATATGATAAAATATTTCTAATACGAAACACAATGGCTACATAAACAATAGGATATATGGAGGAAGTTATGGACGATAACAATTATATGAACAATGATAACCAGTCGTCAGGCACACCGGACAATACAGATGTCTTCGGTCAGTCTTCAGAAACAGCAAATGGCTCAGACACATACAGCCAGCCGCAGGACACATACAATCAGCCGACAGACACATATAATCAGTCTGTATCCCAGCAGGAAAGTGGGAATGCATATGCATATGGACAGTCATCAGACCAGACAGGCAGCACAGACGGATATGTCAATAATCCGGGCAGTGCATATGGTTATGCAAATCAGGGTACATACAATCAGAATCCAAATGCTCAGGGCTCATTTAATCAGTCAGCTTACGGACAGACGCAGTATGGCCAGCAGCCAAACGGACAGGGTGGCTACAATCAGACCGCATACGGACAGACAGCCTACAATCAGTCGCCGTATGGAGCTAATCCATACAACCAGCCGCCAAAGAACAGCAATGGCTTTGGTATAGCTTCTCTGGTACTTGGAATCGCATCTATTGTACTGTTTTGTACATGCATCAATTATGTGACAGCGCTGCTTGCTATCATTTTTGGTATTATACATATCATAAAGGGCAACAACAAGGTGTTTGGTATAGTTGGTATAGCAACAGCAGTTATCTCAGTTATAGTCAGCATCATATTCTGGGTTGTGGCAGGCTCAAATGTAAGCACAGATTTAGAAAAGGAGTTCATGAGGGGCTTTGACAATGGTTATGAGTATTATAATGATGATGATTCCTATGAGGATTACGATTATGATTATGATTCTTTTGATCATGACGATTATGATTATCAGAATTTTGAGTATGATGGCATTTATTAGAGTTAATTATTATCAAATTATTACAGAATCAATTACATCTTGACAACAGTGGCTTTTCAGTTATATACTTAAACACAGTTAGTAAAAGGCAGTGACGAAGACAGTAGAGATGGCAGGAAAGTCAAAGAGAGCCGGGACAGGTGAGAGCCGGTATGAGTAGAGCCGTTTTGAAAATCACTTCTGAGCCGCAGGCTAAAATCGCCATACAGCGTTGCGAGAGTAGGTTCTGACGTATTCCCTACGTTACAGGGGCGGGTATGCAAGGGTATTTCCCTTAAGTACATTGTAATAGGTGGTATAGACGTATCAGGCACGCGTTCCTAATTACAGGAATGTGTGCCTTTTTTTGTGAATATTCCATAAACCGAAAATTGTAGTGGAGTAAGCCACAAGGAAGCCTCGTAAGAGTCGAATTTGAGGTGCCTGTTGGGATGTTCACGAACAATATAGAATAAGGAGAGATAGTCATGTACAACAAAGTTGACACCAATATGAACTTCGTTGAACGCGAGAAGAAGACAGAGAAGTTCTGGAGAGAGAACAATATCTTCAGAAAATCTATGGAAAACAGAAAAGAAGGAGAGACATACACATTCTATGATGGACCTCCTACAGCAAACGGAAAGCCTCACATCGGACATGTTGAGACACGTACCATAAAGGATATGATTCCAAGATTCCAGACCATGAAGGGCAAATATGTGCCACGTAAAGCAGGCTGGGATACACACGGACTTCCTGTTGAGATTGAGGTGGAGAAGCTTCTCGGCCTTGACGGCAAGGATCAGATTGAGAACTACGGACTTGAGCCATTCATCAAGAAGTGTAAAGAGTCTGTATGGAAATACAAGGGCATGTGGGAGGATTTCTCCAACACAGTAGGTTTCTGGGCTGATATGGACAATCCATACGTCACATATGACGACAATTTCATTGAGTCAGAGTGGTGGGCTCTCAAGGAAATCTGGAACAAGGGACTTCTTTACAAGGGTTTCAAGATTGTTCCTTACTGTCCTCGTTGTGGAACACCGCTTTCTGCACAGGAGGTGGCACAGGGCTACAAGACTGTTAAAGAAAAATCAGCAGTAGTACGTTTTAAGGTAGTAGGAGAGGATGCATATTTCCTCGCATGGACCACAACTCCATGGACACTTCCAAGCAACGTGGCACTCTGTGTGAACCCTAATGACACATATGTAAAGGTAAAGGCTGTTGATGGCTACACATATTATATGGCAGAGGCACTTGCAGACAAGGTGCTCTCACAGCTTCTTTCAAAAGAGGACGCAGAGGCAGGCAAGAAGGCATATGAGGTGCTTGAGACATACAAAGGAAAGGATCTTGAGTACAAGGAGTATGAGCCGCTTTATGACTGCGCTAAGCAGGTTGCCGATAAGCAGGGCAAGAAGGGCTTTTTCGTGACATGTGATACATATGTTACTATGTCAGACGGTACAGGAATTGTTCATATCGCTCCTGCATTTGGTGAGGATGATGCCAATGTCGGAAGAAATTATGACCTTCCATTTGTACAGTTTGTAAACGACAAGGGAGAGCTTACAGCCGAGACTCCGTTTGCCGGTATGTGGGTAAAGGATGCTGATCCTGAGGTATTAAAGGACTTAAGCGGCAGAAAGCAGCTCTTCGATGCTCCGAAATTTGAGCATGAGTATCCACACTGCTGGAGATGTGACAAGCCTCTTATCTACTACGCAAGAGAGTCATGGTACATCAAGGAGACAGCAGTAAAGGATGACCTTATCAGAAACAACAATACAGTAAACTGGATTCCTGAGTCTATCGGTTCAGGACGTTTCGGAAACTGGCTTGAGAATATACAGGATTGGGCTATCTCACGTAACCGTTACTGGGGCACACCACTCAATATCTGGGAGTGTGAATGCGGACACAGAGAGTGTATCGGAAGCCGTGCAGAGCTCGCCGAAAAAGCAGGAGATCCAAAGGCAGCAGAGGTAGAGCTTCACAGACCATACATCGATGCTGTGACAATCAAGTGTCCTGAGTGTGGCAAGGATATGCACCGTGTACCTGAGGTACTTGACTGCTGGTTTGATTCAGGAGCCATGCCATTTGCACAGCACCACTATCCATTCGAGAACAAGGAAGTATTTGAGAAGCAGTTCCCAGCCAAGTTTATCTCAGAGGCAGTTGACCAGACACGTGGATGGTTCCATTCACTCATGGCTGAGTCTACACTCCTTTTCAACAAGGCTCCTTATGAGAATGTCATCGTGCTTGGACACGTACAGGATGAGAACGGACAGAAGATGTCCAAGTCAAAGGGCAACGCGGTAGATCCGTTTGATGCACTTGAGACATACGGTGCAGATGCCATCAGATGGTATTTCTACACAGCATCAGCTCCATGGATTCCAAAGAAGTTTTCAGGAAAGCTCGTGCTTGAGGGACAGCGTAAGTTTATGGGAACACTCTGGAACACATACGCATTCTTCGTGCTTTATGCAAATATCGACAACTTTGATGCAACAAAATACAGCCTTGAGTATGATAAGCTTGCAGTAATGGACAAGTGGATTCTTTCAAAGCTCAACTCAGCAGTGGCAGGAGTGGATGAGTGCCTGTCAAACTACAAGATTCCGGAGGCGGCAAAGTACCTTCAGGAGTTCGTAGACGACTTAAGTAACTGGTATGTACGCCGCAGCCGTGAGCGTTTCTGGGCAAAGGGCATGGAGCAGGACAAGATAAACGCATACATGACACTTTATACAGCACTTGTCACCATATCAAAGGCGGCAGCACCTATGATTCCTTTCATGACAGAGGATATCTACAGAAATCTTGTCTGCTCTATCGACAAGAGCGCACCGGAGTCAATTCATCTGTGCGACTATCCTGTAGTTGATGAGAAGCTGATTGACAAAAAGCTTGAAGCTGATATGGATGAGGTACTAAAGGTTGTGGTACTCGGACGTGCATGCCGTAACGAGGCAAATATCAAAAACCGTCAGCCAATCGGAAAAATGTTTGTAAAGGCTCCGGAAAAACTGGATGAATTTTATGTGGATATCATCGCAGACGAGCTCAATGTAAAAGAGGTTGAGTTCACTGATGATGTATCACACTACACCACCTACAAATTCAAGCCACAGCTTAGAACAGTGGGTCCTAAGTATGGTAAATACCTTGGCCAGATCAAGGCAGTTTTAGCTGAGCTTGATGGTCATAAGGCCATGGAGGAGCTTAACAGCACCGGCTCTCTCAAGCTTGACAGCATTAGCGATGAAGTTGTATTATCTAAAGAGGATTTACTTATCGAGATGACTCAGATGGAGGGTTATGTGACACAATCTGACAACAATATAACCGTTGTCCTTGACACCAACCTCACTCCTGAGCTTATCGAGGAAGGTTTCGTAAGAGAAATCATCAGTAAGATCCAGACAATGCGTAAGGACGCAGGCTTTGAGGTTATGGACCACATCGCTGTGACATACGAGGCAGACGAGAAGCTTTCAAATGTATTTGAAAAGTTTGGTGATGAAATCAAGACCGAGGTTCTTGCCGTATCAATTAAATCAGGCGAACTTAAGGGCTATGAAAAGGATTGGAAGATTAATGGCGAGGCTGTTAAGTTTGCAGTTGAAAAACAATAATCTCTGCACGAGAGGGAGCATTAATTTGCTCCCTTTTAGTGCCATAAGGAGGAAAAGATGAGAGATAATACGTTTAGCAAAAAGGTGTTTATTAAGACTGTATCAGACAATTTAAAAAATAAATATCGTAAGACTATAAATGATGCCACACAGCAGGAACTTTATCAGGCTGTATCAGAGGCCGTAAAGGATGTCATCATGGATGAGTGGATTGCCACACAGAGAGTGATGGACAAGGACGATCCAAAGGTTGTTTACTATATGTCCATGGAGTTTTTGATGGGAAGAGCTCTCGGCAACAACCTTATAAACCTCTCAGCATACAAGGAGGTCAAGGAGGCTCTCACTGAGATTGGTGTGGATATCAATGCTATTGAGGACCAGGAGCCTGATCCGGCACTTGGAAACGGTGGACTCGGAAGACTGGCAGCGTGCTTCATGGATTCACTTGCCACACTCGGATATCCTGCATACGGCTGTGGAATCAGATACAGATATGGTATGTTCAAGCAGCAGATTTCAGACGGCTTCCAGATTGAGGTGCCTGACAACTGGCTCAAGGACGGATATCCATTCGAGCTTCGTCGTCCGGAGTACTGCTATGAGGTCAAGTTTGGAGGATATGTGCAGGAGAGCACAGATGAAAACGGAGAGCTTCATTTCGAGCAGAAGGACTATCAGTCGGTGCTTGCAGTGCCTTATGATATGCCTATAGTCGGTTATGACAACAATGTGGTCAATTCTCTCATGATATGGGATGCAGAGCCAAAAAACGGCTTCTCGCTCGAGTCCTTTGACCAGGGTGACTACGACAAGGCAGTGGAGCAGGAAAATCTTGCAAGAAACCTTGTTGAGGTGCTCTATCCAAACGATAACCATGTAAAGGGCAAGGAGCTTCGCTTAAAGCAGCAGTATTTCTTTGTATCAGCAAGCATCCAGCGTGCACTTGCAAGGTTTAAAAAGCATCACAGCGATTTAAAAGATCTCCCAAATAAAGCTGTTTTCCAGATGAACGATACTCACCCTACAGTTGCAGTCGCAGAGCTTATGAGAATCCTTGTGGACGAGGAGCATCTGTCATGGGATGATGCATGGGATATCACTACAAGATGTGTAGCCTATACTAACCATACAATCATGGCTGAGGCGCTTGAGAAGTGGCCAATTGAGATATTCCAGAGACTGCTTCCTCGTGTATACCAGATTGTTGACGAGATAAACAGAAGATTTGTGATTCAGATTAACGAGAGATATCCTGGCAATGAGGACAAGGTAAGAAAGATGGCTATCCTCTATGACGGACAGGTCAAGATGGCAAATATGGCTATCGTTGCAGGCTATTCTGTAAACGGTGTTGCAAAGCTTCACACAGAGATACTTAAGAATCAGGAGCTTCATGATTTCTATGAGATGTTCCCTGAGAAGTTCAATAACAAGACAAACGGAATCACACAGCGTAGATTCTTAGCACATGCAAATCCACTCCTTGCAGACTGGGCAACAAAAAAGGTAGGAACCGGCTGGATTACAGATCTTACAATGCTTTCAAAGCTCAATGCTTATGCGGACAGCCCTGTTGCACAGCAGGAGTTTGCTGAGATTAAGAGAGCAAACAAGGTGCGTTTAGCAAAGTATATAAAGGAGCACAATGGTATTGATGTAAATCCGGATTCTATCTTTGATGTGCAGGTTAAGAGACTTCACGAGTACAAGAGACAGCTCATGAACATCCTTCATGTGATGTATCTGTACAACAAGATTAAGGAAAATCCGTCTATGGATTTCTATCCTAGAACATTTATTTTTGGAGCAAAGGCAGCAGCAGGCTACAGAAATGCAAAGAAAACAATAAAGCTCATCAACAGTGTGGCTGATGTGATAAATAACGATGCTTCTATTGGCGGCAAGCTCAAGGTAGTATTTATCGAGGATTACAAGGTATCCAATGCCGAGATTATTTTTGCGGCAGCAGATGTCAGCGAGCAGATTTCCACAGCGAGCAAGGAGGCATCAGGAACAGGAAACATGAAGTTTATGCTCAATGGAGCGCTCACTATCGGAACTATGGATGGTGCCAATGTCGAGATGTTCGATGAGGTAGGGGCTGACAACATGTTTATCTTTGGAATGAGCTCTGATGAGGTCATCTCACACGAGAACAGACATGACTACAATCCTGTTGATATATATAATAACGATGCCGAGCTAAGAAAGGTAGTAAACCAGCTCGTAGACGGCACATATTCACCAAATGACCATGAGCTTTTCAGGGAGCTTTACAACTCACTGCTCAATCCACAGCAGGGACAGGTGGCTGACCGCTACTTTATCCTCGCAGACTTCCGTTCATATGCAAATGCACAGCAGAAGATTAATGATTATTACAAGAACAAGAGCGCATGGAGAAAGAGTGCACTGCTCAATATCGCACATGTAGGAAAGTTCTCTTCAGACAGAACAATCCAGGAATATGTGGACGATATCTGGCATCTTGACAGGATTACCGTAAATATGGCAGGAGTATAGGATTTTGGAAAAAGTTATCGCAAAGTCTGGTATCAGTGGAAGCACGCTTAAGCTTATAGCCATTTTTACCATGCTCATAGACCATACTGCGGCAACGGTTATTCTTCAGATGATAAATAACGGGATAGGTGGACAAACGCTTATTGATATCTACTGGGTCATGCGTTCTATAGGGCGCATGGCCTTTCCTGTTTTCTGCTTCCTGCTTGTGGAGGGGTTCAAATATACACACAGCAGGGAAAAATATGCTGCGAGGATGTTTATATTCGCGCTTATCTCTGAGATACCGTTTGACCTTGCAATAAACAATACAGTGCTGGAATTTAAGAGCAACAATGTGTTTTTTACACTGCTTTTAGGCTTGCTTGCCATCACAGTGCTTGATTGGCTTAAGTCGGTCGATAAAATAGAAAAGGCATCCTCTGCAGTCAAGTGGTTTTTTGTCACACTGATCAGGTGTATAGTAATGGTATCAGTGGTGCTTGTTATGATGATTATTGCAGAGTTTGTGCTTTGCTGTGATTATGGTGCGGCGGGTGTAGGGTGTATTGTCATGATGTACCTGCTTTCTTCAAACCGAGAAGTTGCATTTGCCGTGGCAGTCATACTGCTTGGACTTTTCTCAGGTACCATAGAGTTTTTTGCACTTTTTATGCTTATACCGCTTCGCTATTACAATGGAAAAAGAGGCATTTCACTAAAATATGTCTTTTACGCCTTTTACCCGGTGCATCTTTTTGTACTGTATCTGATATGCAGGCTTGCTATGGCTGCTGATGTTCACACCTGACAGAGTTACAGACGTACGCCGCGCCGAATGTGTGCATCTGGCGAATGTACACAAACCTTGAGCCGAAAACGACACCGACAAATTAACGCAATTCTTACGAATTGTTCTGCCAAATTACCCGCCGGGTGGCATAACTCATGAAGGGCGGGCGGCGATACAAAAATAAAGAAAGAGGAATCCAAATGTCATTTTGTCATCTTCACACCCATACCGAGTACAGTCTGCTCGATGGATCAAACAAGATAAAAGAATATGTAAAGCGCGTCAAGGAGCTTGGCATGAACTCTGCCGCAATCACAGACCATGGCAATATGTACGGTGTGGTGGAGTTTTACAAGACGGCAAAGGCAAATGATATCAATCCGGTAATAGGCTGCGAGGTATATGTGGCACCAAATTCGCGCTTTGACAGGGAGACAAGCCACGGTGATGACAGATATTATCATCTGATTCTGCTTGCTGAAAATAATATAGGCTATGCCAATCTCATGAAGATAGTGTCAATAGGGTTCACAGAGGGCTATTATTACAGGCCGAGAGTGGATTTTGAGACGCTTGAGAGATACCACGAGGGGCTTATATGCCTGTCTGCCTGTCTGGCAGGAGAAATCCCCAGATACATCGTAAGAGGCTTTTATGACGAGGCGAAGGAGATTGCAAGGAAGTATCAGGATTGCTTTGGAAAAGACAACTTCTTCCTTGAGCTGCAGGACCATGGCATTGATGACCAGAAGCTTGTGAATCAGCAGCTTCTTAGGATGAGCAAGGAGCTTGAAATAGGGTTAGTGTGTACTAATGATGTGCACTACACCTACGAGTCCGATGCGGAGGCACATGATGTGCTTTTGTGCATCCAGACCGGGAAAAAGGTGTCTGACGAGGACAGGATGCGCTATGATGGCGGACAGTTTTTCGTAAAGAGCGAAGAGCAGATGAGAGCGCTTTTCCCATATGCCATAGAGGCTATTGAGAATACGCAGAAAATTGCCGACAGATGCAATGTGACACTTGAGTTTGGCAATTACAAGATTCCAAAGTATGAGGTGCCAGAGGGCTATGATAGTGCCGAAGCCTTCCTTACAGAGCTTTGCGAGAAGGGCTTTAGGGAGAAATACATAGGCTGTGGCGAGTACAGTGATGAGGAGCTTAAAAAGATACATGCAGATATGGACTATGAGCTTGGTATCATAAAGACCATGGGCTTTATAGAGTATATCCTTATCGTGTGGGATTATATCAACTGGTGCCGCACGCACGACTGCTGGGTAGGTCCGGGACGAGGCTCAGCGGCGGGAAGCAGGGTGTGTTATTGTACCGGAATCACGGATATTGATCCGGTTAAATACAATCTGCTTTTTGAAAGATTTCTTAACCCTGAGCGAGTTTCCATGCCTGATATCGATGTGGATTTCGAGTATGCGGAGAGATATCGCGCCATAGAGTATGTTCAGCAGAAGTACGGACACGATTCTGTAACACAGATAGTCACCTTTGGTACGATGGCGGCAAGAGGTGTCATAAAATCAGTCGGAAAGGCGCTGGATTTCCCATATGCAGAGACTGACAGGCTTGCAAAGATGGTGCCTCAGGAGCTTAATATCACGATTGACAAGGCTCTTCAGATGAACCCGGAGTTTAAGGGCATTTACGACAGTGATGCGAGAGTGCATGAAATGATAGATATGGCAAAAAGGCTTGAGGGACTGCCAAACCACACGTCCGTGCATGCAGCAGGTGTGGTAATCTATCCGGGTGTTGCGAGCGATTATGTGCCTCTTGGAAGGGCAAACGACGGAAGCCCTACCGCAGAGTACAACATGGTACAGCTCGAGGAGCTTGGCCTTTTAAAGATGGATTTTCTGGGGCTTCGTACACTCACGGTGCTAAAGGATTCTGTGAAGAATATCAAGGCATCAAGGGGCATTGATGTGGATATCGACCATATTGATTTCAACGATAAGGGCACACTTGACTTTATTGGAACAGGAAAGACGGAAGGGGTATTCCAGCTAGAGTCTGCCGGTATGCAAAGCTTCATGAAGGAACTCAGTCCACAGAGCTTTGAGGACATCGTGGCCGGTATTTCGCTCTACCGTCCGGGTCCTATGGATTTCATTCCCAACTATATAAAGGGCAAGAACAATCCAAAGGAGATAAGCTATGTGACACCTGAGCTTGAGAGTATTTTAGAGCCGACCTACGGCTGTATAGTATACCAGGAACAGGTCATGCAGATAGTGCAGAAGCTCGCAGGCTATACAATGGGTCAGGCGGACAACATCCGCCGTGCCATGAGCAAGAAGAAGCAGTATGTCATTGACGCAGAGCGCCAGAGCTTTGTGTACGGAGACGAGGAGCGCGGTATAAAGGGCTGTGTGGCAAACGGCATAGATGAAAAGGCTGCCAACAGCATATACGATTCGATGGTTGATTTTGCTAAGTATGCGTTCAACAAATCACATGCAGCCGCGTATGCGAAAATCAGTGTTCAGACTGCATGGCTCAAAAATTACTATCCGGTCGAATTTATGGCAGCGCTCATGACTTCTGTTATAGACAATTCAGCCAAGGCGGCGCAGTATCTTTACAGCTGTCGTGATATGGGTATTAAGGTGCTTCCGCCGGATATCAACTGTGGACAGGGAGAGTTTACCGCAGAGGGTGACCATGTCAGATACGGCATGTACGCCATCAAATCTTTAGGCAGGCCGGTAATAGACCAGATAATCGAGGAGCGGGAAAGTGGCGGCAGATACCGCACACTCTCTGATTTTATCGAGAGAACCTGCCAGAAGGAGCTTATCAACAAGCGTGCGATTGAGAATCTGATAAAGGCGGGAGCCTGCGATTCACTCGACGGCACGAGAAAGCAGATGGCAATGGTGTATGCATCGATTGTGGACAGGGTGCAGCATGACAAAAAGTCAACAATGGCAGGGCAGATGAGCCTGTTTGACCTGGTCTCAGATGAGGATAGGCAGTCATTTGAGCTTAAGTATCCAAATGTTGGTGAATATGACGCTGAGGAAGCCCTGGCCTATGAAAAAGAGGTGCTTGGCATCTATTTAAGCGGACACCCTCTGGAAAAATATGCAGCTGCCCTAAAGAAAAACATCACAGCAAATGCGATAGATTTTGTGCTTGAAGAGGAGAGCGGTGCCGTAAAGATAAAGGACAATGCGCACGTGGTGATCGGAGGCATGATAGCCACAAAGACGATTAAGTTTACCAAGTACAATCAGGCCATGGCTTTTATCACGATAGAGGACCTGACAGGAACTGTTGAGGTAATTATTTTTCCGAGAGATTACGAGCGCTACCAGAGATATTTACAGGACGATACTAAAATATTTGTTATCGGACATGCGACAGTCGAGGATGAGCAGAACGGCAAGATAATCTGCGAGAGAATCATACCGTTTGATGAGCTTCCGAAGCAGCTATGGCTCAGGTTTGATACGATGGAGGACTATAAGAAAAATGAGAGCAGGCTTCTTGAGACAATCCGTGAATCTGACGGAGGAGATGAGGTCATAATTTACATCGCAGATACAAAGCAGATGAAAAAACTTGGCAGAAATTATTCCGTAAATGCAAATAATGAGCTCATGGAGCAGCTTTTGGAATTTTTAGACAAAGAAAATGCGAAAATTGTTGAAAAGAATATTGAAAAAATGTGCTAAAACAAGTACAATAGATTGGGATTAGAATAAATGATATTTTTTTAACATATGGAGGTTATACCAATGGCAAAAGAGATTAACACAATAGGTGTACTTACAAGTGGTGGTGACGCACCGGGAATGAACGCAGCAATTCGTGCCGTTGTTCGTCAGGCTCTCTCAAAGGGCAAGAAGGTTAAAGGAATCAAGAGAGGATACGCAGGTCTGTTAAATGAAGAAATCGTGGATATGGATTCAAAGAGCGTTTCAGACACAATCTCACGCGGTGGTACAATCTTACAGACAGCCAGATGTAAGGAGTTCGTTACAGCAGAGGGACAGCAGAAGGGCGCTGAAATCTGTAAGAAGCATGGTATCGATGCTATCGTAGTTATCGGTGGTGACGGATCTTTCCAGGGTGCGCAGAAGCTTGCTGCACTTGGCATCAATACAATCGGTCTTCCGGGTACAATCGACCTTGATATCGCATGTACTGATTACACAATCGGTTTTGATACAGCCTGCAACACAGCTATGGAGGCTATTGACAAGGTACGTGATACATCTACATCACACGAGAGATGCTCAATCATTGAGGTTATGGGACGTGGAGCAGGATATATTGCATTATGGTGTGGTCTTGCAAACGGCGCTGAGGAAGTATTACTTCCTGAGAAGTATGACAACAACCTTGAGGCACTCATCGAGAGAGTAGCTCACGCAAGAGAGCTCGGCAAGCAGCATTACATCATCATCAATGCTGAGGGCGTAGGACATTCACAGGAGATGGCTAAGGAAATTGAGGCTGCTACAGGCATCGAGACTCGAGCAACTATCCTTGGACATATGCAAAGAGGTGGAAGCCCTTCATGCAAGGACCGTGTATACGCTACAATCATGGGCGCTATGGCAGTTGATTTACTCTGCGAGGGCAAGTCAAACAGAGTTATTGCCCACAAGGATGGCAATTTCGTGGATTTCGATATCGACGAGGCACTTGCTATGAAGAAGAGTGTAGACGAGTACATGTACGATATCTCTAAATCTTTGGTTTAGTATCTAATATAGTTACTTTACAATAAATATGAATGCCCTTGTATCCGGCACATCAAATGCAGGTAATTGCGTGCATGTGCCGGTGCAGGGGCATTTATGCATTCGGAGAAAGACGAATGTTAATCATAAATGAGGGGCAAAATACTTTTTGACCATCATATCATAAATATAGAAAGAGAAGAAAATGATTACAAGTGCATCAAACAAAAGCATAAAAAATGTGCAGGCTCTTTTAAGCAAGGCAAAGGAGCGGAAAAAGCAGGGCGTATTCGTGGTTGAGGGTCCAAAGATGAGCTTTGAGGCGCCATATGACTGGGTAAGTGCCGTATATATGTCTGAGTCATTTTTTAATGATGACAGGTTTAAGGAAGAGAAGAAGCGTTTCCTTGACAAAACAGAAATAGTGAGTGACTCGGTGTTTAAGAGCATGTCTGACACGCAGACTCCGCAGGGTGTGCTTGCTATAGTAAAGATGCCGCACTATGAGATAGATGAACTTTTTAAGGGCGACAAGACAGAGCTTCTTGTGCTTGAGAGTATACAGGATCCGGGAAACTTAGGTACTATGATCCGTACCGGTGAGGGCGCAGGTGTAAGCGGTATTATAATGAATCGCACAACAGTGGACATTTTTAATCCAAAGACTGTGCGCTCAACCATGGGCTCACTCTACCGTGTGCCGTTTTACATCACAGATGACCTTCCGGAGACTATAGAGTATGCAAAGTCAAAGGGAGTTTCTCTCTACGCAGCTCATTTAAAGGGTAAGTGCTCTTATGACAGACCGGACTACACCGGAGCCTGTGGCTTTATGATAGGAAATGAGGGCAATGGATTATCAGATGAGATAGCTGACATGGCGGACACATATATCCGCATCCCTATGGAGGGAGCTGTGGAGTCGCTTAATGCCGCAATATCAGCCACTTTGCTCATGTATGAGTGCAATCGTCAGAGAAGACTTTTGGGAGAATAATATGCGTATTTGGTTTAAGATTTATACTGACACGCACCTGATGCGTGATATTACAATAGAAAATGACAGTGACGACACACGTACACACAAGATCTTTAAGGCACTTGAGGATGCCTGCCTTGCTTTTGACCTTGGAAAGCCCATCTGGCTTGACAGCAACATAAGTGATTTCAAGAGGCATGGAAAGACCCGCTTTACGAAGGATAATTTTGTGGAGGATATCGACTTTGATTTTCTCGAGATGCACATCATCGAGGAGGATTGATGCCTCATTATGGATATGATGAGTTATTATTGATATAATGACGGTCCGTACGCTGTGCCTGCAGCGTGCGGACCTGTGCACATACAAAATAAACAACATATAAAATAACAAGAATAAAAAATATATAAATAATAGGTATAATTTGCGAATTATGCGAATAAATATGCTATAATCGATTAAAAGAGTCTGATAAACATACAGGCGAATAGATCACAGGGAGGTTTTTAATGGAACAAGAGTTTGCGGAGGGCATTGATAGCTGGGAGACTATGATGTTTCTATACAATTCTGCACTGAAAGAGGTCAATACTAAGCTCGAAATATTAAATGACGAGTTTGTTCACATACATAATTACAATCCGATAGAGTACATAAAGTTGCGTATCAAGACTCCTGAAAGCATAGTAAAGAAGCTCAAAAAGGGAGGCTACGAGAGCACCATAGAGAATATGGTCACATATGTAAAGGATATAGCAGGTATCAGAATCGTGTGCTCGTTCACATCTGATATATACAGGCTTGCTGAGATGATTGGCAGGCAGAATGATTTGACCGTCATATCGGTAAAGGACTATATGAAGCATCCGAAGGCGAGCGGCTACAAGAGCTACCACATGATTGTTTCGGTGCCTATTTTTCTTTCAAACAAGGTGGAGGACACAAAGGTTGAGATACAGATTCGTACAATAGCTATGGATTTCTGGGCAAGCCTTGAGCACAAGATATATTACAAGTTCGAGGGCAATGCACCTGAGTATATCAGCCGCGATCTGCGTGAGTGTGCAGGTATCGTAGGACAGCTTGATGCAAAGATGCTTTCGCTCAATGAGGCAATCCTTGAGGCCAAGGAGAAGCAGGAGCATGAGAGGGAGGAGAAAATACGAGAAGATGAACATCATTAATGTCGAAAATATAACAAAGTCATATACTGGAAGGAAGCTTTTTTCTAAAGCTTCCTTTTATGTGCAGGAAAACGAAAAAATCGGTATCATCGGTATAAATGGTACAGGAAAGTCTACACTTTTAAAGATTGTGGCTGGTGATGAAGAGCCGGATGAGGGAACTGTCACCACAGCAAATCATATAGTGATAAACTATCTGCCGCAGAATCCGGAGTTTGACCCGGACGAGACAGCACTTGAACATGTGATGAGCCGTGTGGTTACCTCGCAGCTGGATGAGGACATGCGCTGGAGTATAGAAAGTGATGCAAAGTCACTTCTTATGAAGCTTGATATCACAGATATGGCGCAAAAGACCGTTGAGCTCTCAGGAGGACAGAGAAAGAGGCTTGCGCTTGCAACAGTCGTACTTAAGCCGTGTGATGTACTCATATTGGACGAGCCGACCAACCACTTAGACTACGAGATGGTGGAGTGGCTGGAGGATTATCTGCGCCGCTTCAGGGGTGCAATCATCATGATCACGCATGACCGCTATTTTCTAGACAGTGTCTGCAACAGAATCGTGGAGGTGGACAAGGGACAGACCTACAGCTATGATGCAAACTACTCGGGCTTTCTTGAGCTTAAGGCAGCCAGAGAGGAGAGTGAGAGGGCAAGTGAGCGCAAGCGTCAGTCCATCCTTAGAAAAGAAATAGAGTGGATGCAGCGCGGCGCAAGAGCTCGTTCCACAAAGCAGAAGGCACACATCCAAAGATATGAGGCTCTGCGAGACCAAAAAGGACCGCAGACAGACGGAAAAGTTGAGCTTTCATCGGTTTCATCGCGTATGGGAAGGACAACCATAGAGCTTCATGATATTTCAAAGGCATACGGAGATATCGTCTGTGTAAAGGATTTTACGTATATTTTCCTGAAAAATGACCGTATCGGTTTTGTAGGCAAAAACGGCTGCGGAAAGTCCACACTCATGAAGATGATCGCAGGTTTTATCGAGCCTGATTCAGGTGAGGTAGAGATAGGACAGACGATAAAGATAGGATATTTCGGTCAGGAAGTGGATATAGAGCCTGAGCTTCGTGTGATAGATTATGTGAAAGAAGCAGCCGAGTTTGTGCGCACGGCAGACGGACTTGTGTCAGCATCTGCCATGCTTGAGAGGTTTTTATTCCCACCGGAGCAGCAGTACAGCCCGGTAGGCAAGCTCTCGGGTGGAGAGAAGAGAAGACTCTATCTGCTTCGTGTGCTGATGAGCGCACCGAATGTATTGATACTTGACGAGCCGACCAATGACCTTGATGTCGAGACACTGGCTATTTTAGAGGATTATCTGGATGGCTATGACGGAATAGTTATTACGGTATCCCATGACAGGTATTTCCTTGACAGGATTGCAAAGCGTATTTTTGCATTTGAGGGAGCCGGAAAAATCGTACAGTATGAGGGCGGATACACCGACTATATGAATAAACGCCCACAGCCTGCATCAGGAAAAAACGTATCAGAAAATGCATCATCCACAGGAGCATCCGCTTCAGGAGCACAGGGAAATACTGCATTAGATGGTACAGACTCAAAAGAAGCCCGGAAGAAGAAATCCATGGAAACCTGGGGGCATGAGAAAAAGCTCAAATTTACCTACAAAGAGCAAAAAGAGTACGAGACGATAGAGGCTGACATAGAAAAGCTGGAAAACAGGCTTTCTGAGATAGATGATGAGATGGTAAAGAATGCCACTAACTTTGGTAAGTTAAACGAACTCACAAAGGAAAAGGAAGACCTCGAGGGGCAGCTGATGGAGAAAATGGAGCGTTGGGAGTATCTCGAGGATCTGGCGCAGAAAATTGCAAATTTGACATAGTTCAAGTAATTCATTTTTTCTTAGGCTTCAACAGATTAAACAAACTCTGCGGTATGCCAAACCCGAATATGATACCAAGCACGATGGCACCCGCCACCTCAAAGGTTTCAATACCCTTTGAGGAGGAAAGTGCCCTGTCATTCGTAAAAAGATAATATGCCGTGTAAAAAATTCCTGCTCCGGGCACAAGAGGAAAGATACCGGAAAGCAGATAAACTGTCACAGGCATAGAGCGTGCCGCAGCAAAAATGCGCGCAATTATCGTAAGGCACAGTGTCGCGATAAGCGATGGAAACACAACACCCATATCAAACTGAACCATTACATAATAGATGATCCAGCCAAGCGCTCCTGTAAAACCGCAGTAAAACAGCTCTTTCTTTGGAGCAGAAAAAATAACCGCAAACGATAATGTGGCAAAGAGAGCCACAATAAATTGTACTATAAACTCCATAGCTTAAAGCCCTCCCATATATTTCATCACAACAAACGGCAGACATGCTCCCACAGCAACACACACGGCTGTGATCAGTGCATCGAGCAGATGTATTGTACCGGACAGATAATCACCGTTATAGATATCCCTGATAGATGTAGTAAATGCTATTCCCGGAACAAGCGGCATGATAGCTCCTATAATGATTTTATCAGGTAAAAGAGAAAGCCCTGTAAGTGTACTTGCGGTGGCAAGCAGTGTCACAAAAAGACTGGCAAGGATATTGGTTATAATCCTTGTGAACTTATATTTTTTAAGACCAAACAAAAGCACCTGCTCCAGTGAGCCTATAACAAATGCAAAAACAAAGTCAAGCCAGTTTCCGCCAAAAAGATAGCAAAAGCAGGCACTTCCGAGCCCACAGAAGAAAATCTGTGCGCTTTTTTTGTAATTAGGAATATTTTTGCACTGCTCAAGCCTGTCCCATGAGTCGATCAGGGAGATTTTCTGGTCACATATGTCCCTTGCGAGCTGGTTTAACGCACTGATCTTTGCCAGATTGACAGCACCAAGCGGTACGTGGCGCACGATGCTGCAGGCATCCTCCTTGTTCTCATTTGCACTTGCAAATATTCCGTTTGACAGCACATATACGTCAAATTCCTCCACCTCATATGAACTTAGTATATGAACCACAGTGTCTTCCACTCTGTAGATTTCTGCACCGTTTCTGAGCATACAATCGCCAATTTCCACGGCGAGAGTCAGTATTTCCTTAGTGTATGCCATTTATTACCTCACTCTTTAGATTAATTATATTTATTTTATGATGTTTGTACGAAAAAAACAATATATCGCACGAAAAATATTGATTTAATACATGTGTATCTTTTAGTGTATAAAATCAAAATAAATGGAAATTATATACATATGAATATTAATCGAAGGGAGCATGAAAATGCCGGAGCATACTGATACCACAAAAGAAAAAATCCTCGTGTATATACGCGCAGAACAGCAGAAAACACTTCATCGCAGGCAGGTCTGCATCAATGACATAGCAAGTGTGTATTGTAAATATTCACGCTATGAGGGACAGATAAAGGGAATGATCGTGGATAAGATACGCGGTAAAAAGAGCGTGATATCTGTAATGAAAATAATAGAGCAGATCACGGAAATCTATGATGATGCACAGGTTATAAGCATTGGTGAGCCGGAGGTACTTGTAGAGTATGACGACAACAGTAAAAATAAGATTCTTGAAGCACTAAAGGTTGCAGCGGTGTGTATACTTATATTTTTTGGTTCAGCTTTTACAATCATGGCTTTCAATAATGATATTTCGATATCAGGTGTGTTTGAACATTTCTACAAGCAGATAATGGGAGTGGACAAGCCACAGGTGTCGGTGCTTGAGGTGTTTTACTGTATTGGTCTGGCGGTTGGAATCATACTGTTTTTTAATCATATCGGAAAGCGTAAGCTATCCGACGATGTCACACCGATTCAGGTGGAGATGGATAAGCATAATAAGGATACGTGGAACACAATAATAGACAAGGTAAAGGAAAAGCAGGATGTTTGAATATATATTGCGTGAAATATTTTTGTCAGTGATAGCGTTTTTAGCAGGGGCAGGAGTGTCAGCCGGTGTATTTGCATTCGTGCTCGTGATAGGAGTGGTGCCGCGTATACTTCGGTGCAGCAGGATAGAAAATATAATACTTATAGAAAATGTCATGATATGTGGTGTGGTGGCAGGTAATATATCGTCAGTGCTTGATACGGCATATAATCTGGGCTTTGCAAATATGCCAAAAATACCTGTAAGCAATATCTGTGGGAATATAATTATTGCAATATTTGGATTGTGTGTCGGAATATTTGTCGGCTGTATTGCAGTTGCACTCGCAGAAATACTGCACACATTCCCTATTATATATAAGCGCATGAAGCTTCGCGCCGGTCTTGGGATTATAGTGATTTCTATGGCTATTGGAAAGGCGCTGGGAGCACTTTATTATTTCCTGACGGGATTTGTTGCCACTTCATAGGACTCTCTTAAGTTATCTTTAGCTATATCATGTTATACTCTTGAAACAAAAAGCAAATAGGGTATAATGGAAATAACTTGGACTTAGAGGTATTCCAGCTAACTCGGAAAGGAATAATATGATTACATCAATAGCCAGACAAAGCATCATACTCAAATGCTTACGCCAAAAATCAGTGCTTGTAAGTAACTACGAGCTGTATTATACTGCAGGTCTTGCGAAGAAGTGCTTTGGAATCGCAGTCGATGCCGACATGGAGCCAAAGCAGCTTCTTGAGGAATTGCAAAAACACATTGATAAGGTCTCGCCGGCAGATGAGCAGGAGAAGTATCTCGTACATCTTCTTGGCAACTATGAGCCTGATGATACTCATGATGAACAGACTGTGGAGTTGTTTCACATGGGAGAGACCGAGGAGCATATGTGGCAGGTCTCAATTACATAACAGCATCCTTTAGAGAAAAAATAAAGACATGGGAAGAGAATCACCAGCAGTCTAAATGCCGCCGTAGAGCTTGCTCTGCGGCGGCATTTTCGTATTCCAGGTCATATTTGAAGCAGTACAGAGGCCTGTCTGGTATCTCTAACCCATTGTAACCTCGACTGTAACATCGTGTCCGGTTCCGTTAATAGCCGGAATCATATTGCCATCAATAGCAGCGCCATCCACGATGAGCTTTGTCACACCCTTTTGCACGTGAGCAGGATTTCTGACCGTAATGTGGTAAGTATTGCCACGGAACTTGCGCTTAGCTGTAAAGCCGTCCATAGTGTCAGGAATACAAGGATCTATGATAAGACCATCGTAGTCAGGACGTATACCGAGGATGTACTGTGAGACATCGAGGAAGGTCCATGCAGCAGTACCTGTCAGCCAGCTGTTCTTTGCTTCACCAAAGTTAGGAGCGTCTTTTCCGGCAATCATCTGGCTGTATACATAAGGCTCGGTGCGGTGAATCTCGCTGATATCCTCAATGTATGCAGGACAGGTTCGGGTGTATACCTGCCATGCTCTGTTTCCACGGCCGATAACAGTCTCAGCTATAGAAATCCAAGGATTGTTGTGGCAGAAGATGCCGGCGTTCTCCTTGTATCCCGGTGGATAAGAAGAGATTTCACCAAGCTCCACATGATATCTGTGGTAAGGCGGCTGCAAGAGCACGATGCCATATTTAGTATCAAGATATTTCTCAACAGACTGCATTGCCTTAAGGCAGAGTCCTTCATCCTTTCCGATTTCAGCGATAACACAAAAGCCCTGTGGCTCAATAAAGATTTTTCCATCCTCACATTCCTTGGAACCAATCTTGTGTTTGTAGTGGTCGTAAGCACGAAGATACCACTCGCCATCCCAGCCGGCATCCATGACGGTCTTTTCCATCTGTTCAATAGCCTTTTGGGCTGTATCAGCCTCGTCGCAAAGTCCCTTGTGTCTGCAGATTTTTACATAGTCTTTTCCGTATTTTACAAACATGCCTGCGATAAAAACAGATTCGGCATTAGGTCCTTCAGATGGTCCAAAGGTCTGGAAGGACTCACCAGGCTCCTCGGAGAAGCAGTTTAAGTTCAGACAATCGTTCCAGTCAGCACGTCCAATCTGTGGCAGACCATGAGGTCCGAGATGATTGATTGTATAGTTGAAGGAGCGGCGCAGATGCTCCATAAAGTCAGTTGCCTTTGAAGGATCGCTGTCATATGGTGTTGACTCGTCAAGTATAGAGTAGTCGCCTGTCTCCTTGATGTAAGCAGCGGCAGCAGCGATAAGCCACAGAGGGTCATCGTTGAAGCCTGAGCCTATGTCGGCATTGCCCTTTTTGGTGAGCGGCTGGTACTGATGATAAGCAGAGCCGTCCTCAAACTGTGTGGCTGCAATGTCGAGTATTCTCTCTCTTGCTCTGTCCGGAATCAGATGCACGAAGCCAAGCAGATCCTGACAGGAATCCCTAAAGCCCATGCCTCGTCCGATGCCTGATTCAAAATAAGAAGCAGAGCGGCTCATGTTAAAGGTAACCATGCACTGATACTGATGCCATACATTTACCATGCGGTCAAGCTTTTCCTCCGATGAAGAGATACTAAAGTGACCAAGCAGCTTATCCCAGTAAGCCTTAAGCTCTGCTAAAGCAGCGTCGGCTTTTTCGGTGGTGTCAAATCTTGCAAGGAGTGCATCGGCAGGAGCTCTGTTTATGATTCCGTCTTCAGCGCGTCCAACCCATTTTTCGTTCACAGGGTTTTCTACATATCCAAGTACAAATATATATGTTTTTTCTTCGCCCGGCTCAAGAGCTACCTTCAGGTGATGAGAGCCGACAGGAGCCCAGCCGCTTGCAACAGAGTTCTTAGACTGATCATTTACTACAACGGAAGGCGCGCTGTTTTCGCCGTAGGCACCTAAGAATGAATCCCTGTCTGTGTCAAATCCGTCAACAGAGGCATTTACAGCATATACAGCATAGTGATTGCGGCGTTCTCTGTATTCTGTCTTGTGGAAGAGCTGGGAGCCACCGGCGTGAATCTCAACCTCTCCAGTAGAGAAGTTACGCTGGAAGTTGGTCATGTCATCCATGGCATTCCACAGACAAAACTCTACATATGAGAAAACCGAAAAGTCTTTTTTCTTATCAGATGTGTTTTTCAATGTGAGCTTATTGATCTCGCAGGTAGAGCCCATAGGAACGAAGTCGGTAAGCTGAGCTATTAAGCCGTTTTTTACTCCTGTGAAAACAGAATAGCCCATGCCATGACGGCATTCGTATGAGTCAAGCTCGGTCTTGGAAGGCATCCAGCCCGGATTCCAGATTGTGTCGCCATCCTTTATATAGTAGTAGTGTCCGTTGCTGTCGTACGGCACGTTGTTGTAGCGGTATCTGGTGAGACGCAGAAGCTTTGCATCCTTATAGAAGCTGTAGCCACCGCAGGTATTTGATACCAGAGAAAAGAAATTCTCACATCCGAGGTAGTTGATCCATGGTAACGGAGTCCTTGGAGAGGTGATGACGTACTCTTTGTTTTGATCATCGAAGTGTCCAAATTTCATATATAAAATCTCCTTTTTTATTAAATGTACGCAAACGTTTAAGTTACTTATACATAGAAGTATATAATGCGAATATCTAAAAATCAAGCATAAAACAATAAAAAATAATGCTTTTATGACATATATACAAAGAAAACTGCATATTATAGTTAAAAATGCTGATGAGATAATATCACTTAAGTAATTATAATTGTATAATAATTAAGAACAAAAGCGTAATCGTTTTAAATACATAACACTGTACAAAATGCACAATAAAAGATGATAAAAAGTGTGAAAAAATATTGAAAATGTAAATTAGAGGTTGCAATAATAACGAATTGTGGTATAGTAAAGATACGAAAACAATTAAGCAATCAATTCAAAATGAGGAAAGATATGGTATCACTGAAAGACATAGCACAACGATGTGGTGTTTCGACAGCGACAGTCAGCAAGGCATTACATGACCAGAAGGATATTGGCGCTGAGACTAAAAACAGAATAAAGAAGATAGCTAAGGAAATGGGATATTTTCCTAATGCTGCGGCCAGAGTTCTTAAGACAAACGAGTCGAACAACATCGGAGTACTGTATTTCGATGAGGCGGCGATGGGACTTACGCATGAGTATTTTGCCGGAGTGCTAAACGGAATCAAGGCACAGGCTGAGATGCTTGGATATGATATTACATTTATCAATACAAGTCCGGTCGGAAAAAAATTATCATACCTGGAGCACTGTAAGTACAGAAATTTCGATGGAGTCGTAATCGTATGTGCCAGGTTTCAGGACAATGAGGTGCAGGAGCTGATGAGCAGCGACATACCGGTGGTCACAATTGACTACGTACACTATAGCTGTTCGGCAGTAAGCTCCAACAATGTAAAGTGTATGGGCGAGCTGCTTGATTACATAATAAGCATGGGACATAAGAAAATCGCTTACATACATGGACAGGATTTTTCGAGTGTTACACGCGACAGGCTGGCAGCATATTACAGGGCACTTGAGAATCATGGAATAGATATTCCTGAGGAGTATGTCAGGGAAGCAAGGTATCTGGAAACAGAGGATGTTGCAAAGCAGACAGAATATTTACTCGATTTACCTGACAAACCTACATGTATCATCTATCCGGATGACACGGCGGCAATCGGAGGCATCAATGTTATAAGAAGCAGAGGGCTTAGGATTCCGGAGGATATATCAATAGCCGGATACGATGGCACAAGAGTTTCACAGATGCTAAGCCCGAAGCTCACCACTATCAGACAGGACACTGACAAGATAGGCAGGGAAGCAGCAGACAGGTTGATAAGCACCATTAAAAAGCCTAAAACAGCACTTGTAGAGAGAGCTGTTGTTGAAGGAATTTTGCTGGAGGGGGAATCCGTAGGCAGAATTTAATATTTTTTTCCCTTCATCTTAAAAGGACCGCTCATCCGGGCGGTCTTTTTTGCGAGCAAAATGGCAGACGTTTGATTTATCCCCTCTTGACAGAATACGTTATACTATAAGTATGAACGATAAGAAACAAGGAATAATATATATCATAATGGCAGGATTCTTTTTTGCCCTGATGACATTTTTTGTGAGGATGTCGGGAGATTTGCCGACCATGCAGAAGGCCTTTTTCAGGAATGCGGTAGCAGCAGTAGCGGCTGTTATCTTACTTGCAAAAAGTGATGAAGGCTTCAAAATAAAAAAGGATAGCTGGAAGGGACTTTTTCTGCGAAGCTTCTTTGGAACAACAGGGCTTATATGCAATTTCTATGCAGTTGACCATCTGGCCATCGCAGATGCCAATATTCTAAACAAATTGTCACCGTTTTTTGCCATAATCATGTCATATTTTGTGCTTAAGGAGAAAGCAAACAAGACAGAGTGGTTGTGCGTGGTGACGGCGTTTATAGGTGCTGTTTTTGTGGTGAAGCCATCTATGAATGTGCAGTTTTTTAATGCCATGATTGGTGTAATAGGAGGTTTTGGCGCAGGTGTAGCGTATACATTTGTGCGAAAGCTCGGTAAGCAGGGAGAGAGAGGACCTGTGATAGTCATGTGCTTTTCGGTATTTTCATGTATAGTGACGGCTCCGTTTCTGCTTGTCGGAGCAAAGCCTATGAGTGTATATCAGATTGTCATGCTGCTTTTTGCAGGAGCAGCCGCTACAGGCGGACAGCTTTCAATCACAAAGGCATACACCAAGGCACCTGCAAAGGAGATATCGGTGTTCGACTATTCGCAGGTTATCTTTGCCGCTCTGCTTGGCTTTGTCTTTTTGCAACAGATACCGGACTATCTAAGTGTGATAGGATATGTTATAATAATAGGCAGTGCAATTTTTAAATGGAACTATAATCTCAGATACGAGGAAAAAGTATGAACTACGCAGGAATAAAATATTGTGACATAGCGAACGGACTGGGCTGCCGCACTGTGCTTTTTGTATCAGGCTGCAGAAATCACTGTAAGGGCTGTTTTCAGCCGCAGACATGGGAATTTGACTATGGAGAGCCGTTTGATGAACAGATACAAAACGAGATACTCGACTCGCTTAAGCCTGCCTATGTGCAGGGAATTACCCTTTTAGGCGGTGATCCTTTTGAGGAGGAGAATCAGGAGGCACTTGTGCCGTTTATGAGAAGAGTTAAGGAGCGCTATCCCAATAAGGATGTGTGGGCTTACACAGGCTATCTTTACGAAGAACTGTTAGAAAACGGACGCAAGCACACAGAGTATACGGATGAGCTTTTATCTATGATAGATGTCCTGGTAGATGGTCCGTTTATAGAGGAAAAGAAGGATATCACGCTCAAATTCAAGGGCTCTGCAAACCAGCGTGTGATAGACATGGAGAAGACAAGAGCAACAGGAGAAGTGTCTATACTGGAATTTACGAAAATATAAATCGTTATGTGTGACTAAATTGCTGTATTGTAATTAGAAAAGAAGATTTGATAAGCGGATTTAAGAAGAATCTTTGATAAGCGGATTTTAAGAAGAGGATTTGAAATGAAGAAAAAATGTGACAAATTATTAGGAATACTGTGCTATGCGCTTGGAATTTTAGCGGCGCTTTATGTGGGAGGCTGGCTTATGCTGATTAAGCCTATTCATGTGATTATCATAGCATTTGGCAATGATATGCTGACACTTCCACTCTTGCTTAAGAGTATCATAAAGATAGCATTTTCTACGACATTTGCAGGGCTTGTGTGGTGCATCGGATACATAGGCTACAACTTTTTTAAGGGAAATGAGGACCCTGACTGGGCGGCTATAGAAGCGCGCTTCAGAAATAAGCACAGTGATACAACAAACGAAGATTTACTGAAGGAGAGAGAAGTATGATAGTCCGTGTACCTGATTATTTTTCAGAGTTTAGCTGCATAGCCGGAGACTGCAAGGATAGCTGCTGTCTGGGCTGGGAAATTGATATTGATGAGGATTCATATGAGTATTATCAGACACTGCCCGGAGAGGTCGGAGAGCGTCTGAGAAAGGGCATGTATGAGACGGAGGATGGCGGGCACGGCATCCGTACAAACAATTGCGGTCGCTGCATCATGCTAAACGACAAGAATCTGTGTGATTTGTACATAGCAGCTGGCGAGGCATCGCTTAGTGAGGTGTGCACCGATTTTCCAAGGTTTGGCATAGAGTACAGAAACGTGGAGCAGAAGTGCCTGAGCCTTGCGTGCGAGGAGGTCTGCCGTATATTTTTCAGCAAAACAAAGCCTGTTAAGTTTGTAGAGCAGGAGCTTTTTGGCGACAGCGATGATGACCAGGGAGTCACAGAGGAGGAGGCTGCCTTTTTTGAGGAGGTGCAGCGCGAGCTGATCGCCATACTCCAAGACAGGACAAAGCCAATCGGAGTACGCGTGGATGAGTATCTTGACAGGGCAAACGAGTACCAGAAGAAGCTGAGCCAAAACGATGTTGAAAAGCATATAGACTGGCTTTCGTTTAATGATTTTTCATTTGAGCATTTTGATATCCGCTTCGGTATTATCAATGAGATGGAACTATTGCGCCAGGTGTGGCAGGATTTCAAGGATGATATGCAGACAGTCCTCACAGAGGCTGATTATGAAAAACGCATGAAGGAGTACATGACTAGCGGCGATTACCGTGAAAACGATATTGAGCAGCTTCTTGTATACTTTACCTTCAGATATATCATGAATGCCATCTATGACTCAAATATCATGGTTTATGCATATTTAAGCGTCATGTTTACCATGATAGTCAGGGATATGAATGCTACTCGTTTCTACAAAAACGGTGGCAGCTTCACCATAGAGGACCAGATGGAAGTGGCAAGGATCTTCTCAAAGGAAGTGGAGCATTCTGAGGAAAATGTGGAGGCCGCCAAGGAAGAAATCATCTGGGGATAGTTGATTTAGAGATTAAATATATAATTAAAAAACAATATACTTTTTTATAGTTTTATATTTTTTTAGATTTCAAAAGGAGCTTGCACAGAAATGTGAGGGCTCTTTTTTGTGAAATAATTAAAGCCCACCATTATGCCATAATCCTCATATTTTTGTGCTGTTTTGGGATTTATAGTGATTTCAGCTACTTTTTCTCGCAATTTTTCCAGCTTTTGGGCTGGTTTTTGGAAGCTGTTTTGGTGATTTTTGCAGTTTCAGCTACTTTTCTCGCAATTTTTCCGGCTTTTGGGCTGAATTTTGGGTGCTGTTTTAAAAGATTTAAGGATTACAGCTCCCCAAGGTCTGCCTACTATGCTATCAATCTCTTGTAAACCATAAATTGGTACCTTGAAAACTTCACATAACCATAAATTCGTTCTTTATAAGTGGTACAATAGATGTAGAGAAAATGGAGAAAATCACGTCCAAATACACCGGTTGGAGTATTACTATGATTCGGCTGATTACAATAAAGTGATTTACCGGCAGAGGAAGGAATATTATAACCAACGTCTCAAGACAATTCTGTTGGACGCAGACTGTTTGCTTCAAAAATGCAACGGTGGTTATGATGATGTAAGTGAATATCAGCTTCTTGTCCGTGCCTTTTTATTTGAAAAAACACAGGAAAAGTAAGAGCTTCCTTCAATAAAAACAATGTGAGAACTTTCCTTTCAAAGATCAGTGCAGCTCCGGGATTTCGAATAAAACCGGAAATAGCTTAAAAAATAATTCACAAAATTTCAAATGAAAAATTATCTACTATATCTAGGACTTTTAGTACTAAAAAGATTTCGCATATATTACATAAAAATGAATAAATAGTAAATCTTAACAAAATTACGTGAATAAAATCTCTGTTTATCCCAATAGTCGAAAACCAACGAAAAGACTATAATATAAATACGAAAACGTGCGAAAGGGGATTTTCGTACAAACATAATAAGAAAAGGAGAGGAAATATGGGAAAGTTAAAAGAACGTTTTCACAGGAAAAATGGCATTGTAAGCCGTATATTTAGTATGGTACTTGCGCTTGCTATGATTATGACCATGGTTCCAGCAATCGGTGGTGCAACCACTGCATATGCTGCGAGCCCGACAATCCGGTTGTATTTGGACAAACCAAGTACATGGAATACACCGGTTGTCCATGTCTGGGCTGCCGGTGCTGCGGTAGATAACCATGGCGCAGGAAATGCCACCATTTCACAATGGGGGAATCAGGAAAAACCAAAGCTTGCATATGAGGAAAGTTCTGGACTCTATTATGTAGATGTACAGAGCAGTGAGTGGACAGGTTTTCAGTTTGTTGATGCAGGTTCTAAAGATGAGTCTGCACCGGAGATAAAGACAGAAGGAGCTGCAATTGAGCAGATTAAGACTTTTACTTCTGATACAAGCATTTATTGTTTATTGGATGACAATGGAAAATATCAGTGGTATAAGGATGCTTCAAAGAAGGAAACTTTGATTCCGGAGTCTGTACCAACAGAATGTGATCTGACTATTAATTATAAGAGCACATTAGGCGATGATGTTGCAGCATATATATATAAGGAGACTAATAAGCCGGCAGGTGAATGGCCGGGAAAAACCATGACTGCAACAGCAGGACATGAAGGCTGGTATACAATGCATCTGACATTAGATAACAGTACAGATTATAATCTTATCTTAAATGATGATGGACATGGAAACCAGTTAAGCGACGTAACACTTTCTACAAAAGGAAAGGCAGAAGCAGAGTACTGGTTCGATGGTTCTTTGTCAGAGACAAAACCTGCCGATTGGAAATATGTAACAACCATTCATTATCTTGCTTCAGGAATGGGAAGTACTATTTACAATTATATGTGGGGAGCAGATGCCTCTGCAACAGGAGCAGGTGTTGGAAAAGAATGGCCGGGCGGACAGATTTCGGCAAATGCTGATCATTTGGGATGGTATGATGTAGTATATACACAGGATGTAAAACAGAATTTCAGCTGTATTTTTAATAATAACAACGGAACACAGACGGATAATATTGATGTTTCTGTGACATCAACTAGTACTGAGCTCTGGGTTACCGGAACAAAAGGTGATACAACCGTATATAAAACAGCACCGGACAGCTGGGAGGCACCGGTTCCAGACCACACATTTACTATTTATTATTACAATGAGGATTTATCAACAGACACAGACATGGGAAAAGTTGATTTGTGGATGTGGAATGCCGGATTAGACGGTTCCTATGTTTTTGACGGAACATATTATGATGCTGAAAATAAAGTGACATGGTTTAAACAGACCATTACAGTTGCCGGCAGTAATGTAGGAAAAACGGTAGGATTAAAGGCACGCTATGATAATACAAAAGGATGGGATGGCGGCTCTGATACTGCAGATCGTTCTTTTACAATAAGCGGTGATGAGAATGAGGTATTATATTATGTGGATGGTTCCGATCCGGTTCATGAGAAACCGGTAATCGTACCAACGGAAAAGAGATACCTTGTATTGGATTATGAGAATCCGGGATTAAAAGAAAAAGGTATTACACCACAGTTTTATACATGGTCATCAGGATATGCTTCAGTATTAACCGATTTTACATATGTAGGTGGAGATAAATGGACAGTAACAATCCCAGCAAAACCATCCTGCACAAAGGTTGATTTTTGTATTGCATTAGATTCAACAGGTGACCCATGGATTAAAGATGGTGGAGACCATTCAGTTACATTCCCTTCTGATCAGAAGGTTATCTATGCCAGCATGAAAGCCGGCAGTGAGCCGGAAATTGCTATGCCATATAATGTTGGCTATGAAGTAGATGCAGAAAATCAACAGGTATCATACTACTATCGTGATGATGATGCATTTGTAGATGGCACCTTAAAGGATATGAAAGTATCTGTTGACGTAAACGGAACAGAGTATCCAATGACATACAATGATACAACAAAGCGTTTTGAGTATGTAAAGAATGGTTTAACAAATGGCAAAACACATTATCGTTACAAAGCAAATGGAAATTATGTTGTAGATGCATTCAATTCAAATAGTGAAAAATATAATGACGCAGATTACTCATATTTTGAATACTATAAATTAAATGCAACAGTTACAGCAGAAGTTATGAATAAGTCATTTAACTACAATGAGAATAATGTAGTTAAGTTTAAGGTTAAACAGGCTGATACAGATACTCAGAAACTTGAAGTTGCAAGTGCAAGTATTGATGTTTCTTCACTTGGTGGAAGTAGTGAGATGCCGATTGAGCCAGAGCTCCAGGCTGTTACAATTTCTGCAACTGTAGATACAACATTAGGTACTAAGACATTACCAATTACTGTAACAGACCAGTATGGTAATAAATTCAGTACTACAGTTGATGTTGAAATTACAGACCGTGTGAAGAAAAATGAAAATGATTTCGACTGGGATGAAGCTGTTGTCTACTTTATGATGACAGACCGATTCTTTGATGGTAATGAATCTAACAATACAGCAAGTGGTACAGATACATACGGAGACAACCCTGGACTGTATCATGGTGGAGATTTTGCCGGTGTAACAGCTAAGTTAGATTACTTACAGGATTTAGGAGTAAATACAATCTGGCTTACACCAATTGTAAAGAATATTGCAGGTGTAACTGTGACAGATGAGGGTAAAGAAGATGTTCCTTATAATGCAGCATACCATGGATACTGGGCAAGTGATTTTACAAAATTGAATCCTACAATGGGTACAACAGAAGAATTTAAAACTATGATTAGCGAAGCACATAAACGTGGTATGCGTATTATGGTTGATATTGTTGTAAACCATGCAGGATATGGTACAGAATCAACATTTGCTGATATGCTTAGGGATAAGAGCGTCAGTGAAGGCGATATTAAATCATGGCAGTCTGGATTGCCGGATTTTGCAACAGAAAAGGCAGATGTCAGGGCAAAATTAGTAGAATGGCAGACATCATGGATGAAGGATTATGGTGTTGACTATTTCCGTGTAGATACTGTAAAGCATGTTGACAGTACAACATGGGCAGCACTTAAAAATTCTACAACAGAAGTAAATCCGTCTTTCAAGATGATTGGAGAATATTATGGTGCAGGATATGCGTCAAATGGTAGTACCTTAGGTAGTGGTCAGATGGATGCAGATCTTGATTTCGATTTTAATGACCAGGCAACAAGCTTTGTAAGTGGCAATATTTCTTCTGTAGAGAAATTCCTTTCTGCAAGAAATTCAGCACTTAATAACGCATACATGACAGGTCAGTTCTTAAGCAGTCATGATGAAGATGGATTTAAGGCTTCCTTAATAAACGGAAAAGGCTATACCGAGGATGAAGCAACATCAGCAGCGTTAGTTGCAGCTACCTTACAGCTTACTGCAAAGGGTATTCCGGTTATCTATTATGGTGAAGAAGTTGGTTTAAGTGGATTAAATAATTATCCATATCAGACTAATAGATATGACATGGATTTCTCTAAGGCAACAAAGGACAATGTCACATATCAGCATTATAAGAATCTGCTTAGCATCCGTAATGCATACACAGATGTATTTGCAAGAGGAAGCAGAACAGTTGTGGCAGGTTCTGATGAGGAAGGCTATGATGTAGTTTCAAGATCCTATGGAGGAACAACCTTATATGTTGGTATGAATATCAAGGATACCGCAAAAGAAGTAAAAGTTCCGGTTAGCTTAGCAGCAGGAACAGAGGTAAAGGATTTATACAGCGGTGCTACATATACTGTAGGAAGTGATAAAACAGTTGCTGTTACAATTCCGGCAGCAAAGGATGGTGGAACAGTCATTCTTACTGAGGTGAAGAAAACAAAAGACCCGGGCAAGACAGATCCAACACCGGAAAAGGTTTCTGCAACATTAATTACTCTTGATAAGAAAACTGCAGGTAAACAGCAGAATGACACTAAAAAAGCAGCTCCAAAGAGTGGCGATGACAATGAAGCAGCTACATATGTATGCTTACTCGGACTTGCAATGGTTGCAATCACAGCAGCTACATATCGCAAGAAGAGAGCTTGCAACTAAAACAGCTTTTAAACTAAACATTTTATAAACCTCTTAGATGCCGCACCTTCGGGTGCGGCATTTACTATAAATTGGGAAAGAAGTTATATTGCTATCATTGCTTTAAATATATTATAATAAAAAAATAACAGCAAAGGCTGTCAAGGAGAATAATATGAAAAGCACAGCGTTTGATATGGCTATGGTGGCATACAGACAAAATGATATGGAGAGCGCATTTCGTCAGTTTCTGTCGCTGGCAGAGGCGCAAGATGCAGATGCAATGAATATGGTAGCAAATATGTTTGAAAGAGGCCAGGGCACATACAGAGATCCCGGGCGAGCAGTGTTTTGGTGGAAGAAAGCGGTGGAGCTTGGAAATGTGGATGCACTTGCCGATTACGGACAGTATCTGGTCGCTACCTTTTTTGATGGCAAGGAGCAGAAGCTTGGTGCAGGGTATCTGGTTACTGCGACGGAGCGTGGCAACAACAGGGCAGGAGAGAGCCTTGTGGAGTTTGCCCTTAAAAATAACGATGCCGGAGTCAAAGTATACAGGACAGCAGCCGAGTACTGCGACAGGGCTATTGCCTCTGCGACAGATTCTTATCTGCGTACACAGTATGTGCAGAAAAAGGGTATGCTTAAATATAAGCTCAGACAGCACAGGATTGGAAACAATTATGTATATCTGGCAGCGGTATTTTCGACAATAGGAGCAGTATTGCTCATGATAGCATCAGTGGATTTGTTTCTTGAGCTGCATATGGAGTTTCGTGATATGTTTAAGCTGTTTTCGTATAGTAAAATGATACCGTGGGAGGCAGATATAGCGATGTTATTTGGTGCGATGCTTTTATTTACGTTCGGCAAGGTAACAAATAAGCTTCATGTGGCGAGCTTTTTGCAGCTTCTTGCATCTGTATTTGCAGTGGCAGTTGTTGCCATGCACTTTATCTGTGTGATAAATGATGGCAGGGTGTGGTATGACAAGCTGCTGTGGTATGTGGTGCTTGTTGTCATTCCGCTTATGCTTGGAAAGCTGTTGGGTGAGATTCTGAGAAAGATTATCGGTATACAGTAATAGTTTCGAGATGACTTAAGCGATGTAAGACATTTAATGTGTAAAATAATATTTCGATATGTAACCGGAGGAGAATGAGCATGACTCTGCAACAATTAAAATACGTGGTGACAGTGGCAGAATGCGGCAATATAACAGAGGCTGCAAAGCAGCTTTTTGTCTCGCAGCCCACGGTGACCAGCGCTATACATGACCTGGAAAAAGAGATGCAGATAGTTATTTTCATCAGGACAAACAAGGGAGTGATACTATCAGAAGATGGTGAGAGATTTCTCGGTCATGCCAGACAGGTGCTCGAGCAGGTAGATCTCATAGAGGGAATCTACAAGGATGATGTGGTGAGTAAGCCGCACTTTGCGGTATCGTGTCAGCACTATTCCTTTGCGGTGAATGCATTTGTGGATGTAATCAGAGAGTTTGATGCATATCAGTATGATTTTACCATCAGGGAGGAGCAGACTCACGAAATTATTGAGGATGTCACGAATTTAAAGAGTGAGCTGGGAGTCATATATCTAAGCTCCAAGAATACGGAGGTGCTTTCAAAGATGCTAAAGCGTAATGAACTCGAGTTCACAGAGCTTTTTACAGCCACACCGCATGTATTCATATGTGACAGTCACCCGCTTGCTTCAAAAAAGAGCATCACGATGGATGATCTGCAGGACTATCCGTACCTGACGTATGAGCAGGGAGAGTACAATTCACAGTATTTTTCGGAGGAGTTTGTCAGCACTCTTGACAGCAGAAAGAATATCAGGGTAAGAGACAGAGCTACACTTTTTAATCTGATAATTGGCTTAAATGGCTACACAGTGTGCTCAGGAGTGATTTCCGCGGAGCTGAATGGAAGGAATATTATATCAAAGCCACTTGATGTGGATGAGTATATGAGGATAGGCATTATCAGCAGAAAGGGTGTGGTACTCTCGCGATATGCAAGGGAGTATATCGAAGCATTGAAGGCACACTGTATGTGACGTCACAATAATATAATATGATTAAAGGGTCAAAAGATATCATCGATGCATGCTTGCATGCAATTCGATGTATACCTTAGTGCCCCACACTATATCTAAGGTCTAAATATATACAAACATTTGGTACAAGGAGCATAGCATGTACGATAGTATAATAATAGGAACAGGTCCTGCCGGACTGTCGGCAGCCCTGAATTTAAAAACATATAAAAAGGATTTTATCTGGTTTGGTTCGAAGAACCTAAGCGAAAAGGTGCAAAAGGCAGAGAAAATCACAAACTATCCCGGATTTCCACAGATAAGCGGACAGGAGCTGTTTGAACGCTTTGACGCTCATAGGAGAACTGCGGGAATTGATATAACAGAAAAGACTGTGACCAATATCATGCCTGCAGGAAACGGCTTTATGGTGCTTGCAGACAATGAGATGTATGAGGCAAGGACTCTCATACTTTGCATGGGTGTGATGTCTGCAAAGCAGCTGGACAGAGAGGATGAGCTGCTTGGAAAAAGGCTCAGCTACTGTGCCACCTGTGATGGCATGTTTTACAAGGATAAAAGGATAGCTGTCATATGCAATGACAAAAAGTATGAGCATGAGGTGAAATATCTTGCGGATCTTGCGGCAGAGGTATTGTATTTCCCAGCCTATAATGACAGTGAAATAGAGCTTCCAAATGTAAAGATATCAAAGGATGCACCTATAGCATTAATCGGAGATTCATTTGTGGAAGGAATTACGCTTCGAAGCGGAAAGACTGAGAGCGTAGACGGAGTTTTCTGCCTCAGGAACGCCATCGCACCATCAAAGCTTATGCCGCAGCTTGAAATAGAAAACGGACATATATTGGTGGATAGAGCCCAGCAGACAAATGTGGCAGGCTGTTTTGCGGCAGGAGACTGCACAGGCAGGCCATACCAGTATACGAAGGCTGTCGGAGAAGGAAATGTGGCAGCACATTCGTGTATACAATATCTTAGTAAATCAGAAAAATAATATAGTATTTTTTTAGAATCCCGGAATCAATTCTATAATCTTTTTGATTCGATAAGCACACTCACACATGCTGTAGACACACTTACTAACAACTGCATATCGGAATAACCGCAAATGAGGAGCGCTGCCAGAAGCTGCTTTTAAATCACGGACTTATGAAGGAAAAGCAGCTTGATGTGGTGCTTGATCCGTATGCGATGACAGAGGCAGCGACTAAGAAGAACAAGGCAAAGGTCGGTTAAAGGCAATTACAGCCACTTACCATTGAGAAGATATTGATTTCTCTCAGCTCCGACTGAGACAAATTGTATTTCGTGTCTTAGCATGTCCTCAAGGAAGTTTATGTAGCGCTTAGCATTTACAGGCAGCTCATCATATGACCTGCAATTTGATATATCGGTTTTCCACCCCGGCAGCATTTTGACTACCGGGGTATATTTTTCGAGATTTTCGGTAGGGTCAAAGACGTTTGTTACGGCATTTTTATACTGATATCCTGTGATAACAGGAATCTGATCCATGATGCTTAGGACATCTAGCTTGGTCAGTGCGATTTTGTCAGCATGCTGGCATTTTAGACCATAGCGGCTTGCAACGGCATCAAACGGACCCACACGACGTGGTCTTCCAGTGGCAGCACCGTATTCGCTTCCATACTTGCGGACCATTTCAGTCCATTCACCGTTCATAGCTTTTTCCGCGACAAATGGTCCGGCTCCGACACAGGTAGAGTATGCCTTTAGTACACCGACCACATGGTCTAATGAGGTACCGGGGATACCGGCACCTATAGGCCCGTAAGCTGAGATGGTGGAGGAGCTTGAAGTATATGGGAAAATACCATAGTCTATATCCCTCATTGCACCAAGCTGTGCTTCAAGTACAACACGCTTTCCCTTTGATAGTGCATCCTCAAGGAATGCACCGGTATCTGTGATATAAGGTGCATATTTTGCAGCCTTCTGCCTGCACCATGATAAAAGAGCTGACAGAGACATAGGCTCCTGATGATAGCAGCCTGCAAGCTCAAGGTTTTTAGCTTCAAGCATTGTCTTAAGTCTGGCCTGTACATTCTCTTCGTCTAAGTGGAGTAAATCACCGAGACGGATTGTTTTTTTACGGTATTTATCGCTGTATGCATAGGCAATACCGCGTTTGGTAGAGCCAAAGGCTGCTCCGGACTTTGAAAGGCGCTCTTCCTCAAGCTCATCCTGTATTTTATGCCACGGCATTGAAATTGTGGCTCTTGTTGATAATTTCAGGTTTTTTGGTGAAACAGATACATCTTGTGTTCTGATCTGTGCAATTTCATTGGACAGATGGTTTAGGTCAATAACCATTCCGTCACCGAGCACACATACTACATCTGGGTGAAGTATTCCGGATGGAAGCAGATTTAAGATAAATTTTCCCTGTTTATTAACTACTGTGTGTCCGGCATTGTTACCACCCTGATAGCGGACTACGATATCCGCATGTTCTGCGAGAAGGTCGATGACACGACCCTTTCCCTCGTCTCCCCAGTTTATTCCTGTAACTGCTGTAAGCATGATGAATGCCTCCTTGTTTTTTGAGTTTAATATTTGGATGTTGGTGCAGAGCTTGTACTGTCTGGATCTTGAATGGTATAAAACAAGCCTGCTTATAATGTGTATGATTCTGTTACGTGCAATACCTAAACGTCTTATCAGTTAGTATTCTTGCAAAGATGAGTCCGAGCGGCAGTGCAATGATAATCATGATTGCTGATGCAAACCATGAAACAGCATCCGAAAGTGCCATTATGCCGAAATTGTATATAGCCCGATACAGATAAAGTCCCGGAACCATTATGACTATGGATGGAACAGTAAGGGATATTCTTGGATATCCGTTGTTTTCCTTGATAAATGATGCGAGAAGCCCTGCTGTGAGAGCTCCGGCAAATGCGGCAGCAGGAGCCGGCATACCTGTCAGGTCTACCAGCTCAAGCCGCAGTGAATTTGCTATGGCACCGATAAGAGCAGCTGTTGCAGCCATGGAAGCAGGGCTGTTGAACATGATTGAGAATCCAAACACACCGAAGAAGCTCATTATAAGCCTCAGGATTAGATGTAGTACGGGGCCCAGATCCAAATCTTCAAAGTCCATAGGCTTAAGCTGCAGAAGCAGCGCCATAATCCATGCAAACATCGTGGCTACCATGACTATTATTATTGCATAGGCAAGGCGTTCAAGACCGGAGCGCAGATCCAGCTTTGCCAGGTCGATTCCGCTTGTAATAAACGGAAATCCCGGAATGATAAAGAGCATGGAACAGATGTATCCGGCTTCATGAATTGATGGTACATTGAAAGCCATCTCTGCTATTTTTAAAAGTGCCGCATATATGAAGCATGAGGCAGAAATTGATACCGCTATATTAAGGAACAAGGTAAAATGATGCTTTATAAGCTTGGTTCGTATGAGATTTCCGATGCCGGCTGCTATAAATGCCAGCATCATCTCGATAGGGCCTCCGCCGAGCAAAAATGTGAAGGCACAGCATGCTATAGCGGCTGCAAGCCCAAGCCTTGCAGGGGAGTAAATGGCATGAATCTGCTCTATCTCATCGAGTCGACGGTGGATTTCTTCGCCGGTCAGATGAGCTTCCTCGTTAGGAAAATTGTCGACAAACTGCTCCATGCGATAGAGCTTTGAGGTGTTTACACCTGTGTTTGCTATGCTGAGTGACTGCGATATACAGTCAGTGCCGTCAAAACAGTTAAACTCGATTGACATAAGTCCGACATCCACTGTACATGTGACACCAAGCACCTTTGAGAGCCGGTTCATGGAGGTTCTCACACGCCAGGCTCCTGTGCCGCAGGAGAGCATGATGAGTCCGACACGTCCGATTACAGAGGCTTTTTCAATCAGTCCCGCCTTATCTATGAGTATATTTCCATCCTGTCTGGCATAATCATGCCAGGGGATTTCCATATGATTTTTTTCCATGATATCTGTGTAGCTGTTATCTGCCATAAATTATCGCCTCGGCCTTTTGGACATGTTTTTCTAGATTTTTTAGGAAATGAGAGCTTCGCAGGAAAATACCAATTTCATCATACCGCTTGTCATTTTCCACAAGAGAGTCCTGACCGTAAAAAACATATGCCATAGGAAGCTCCTTTTCAATCTGTATCATCAGATCCCATACAGCAGAGTAAGCCTCAGCCTCAGTCTCCTTGAGTTTTACGGTATCGGGAAGCTCTCGTATCAAGAGTATTCCGTCATGCTTTACAATGACCTGCTGCGTGGGAGTCATATGCTCGGAATCATATGTGTGGCTGTAGCGGTAAGCCTGTGCGTAGTAGATATCCTTTTTGTCTGGCATATCGTTATATATTTCGTGAAAATGTATATAGTTCTTGTCGTGAGATATGTGTTTATACTCGGGCAGCGGATTTCCGTGTTCATCGGTCATGATTATCGGATTTTGGTGTCCGTCGGCATTGAACCTGTACGGTATGATATATGAATTGCGCAGCAAATCAAATACGGTGTTGTTGCACAGACACATAAGCAGTGCGGAAAGATCGCGGTTGGTATATGCATTGAAGAGAGCTTTAGCAAATTTTTCTGCCGGAAGAGATACATCAAATTCATCATTGTAAACCAGATTTTCATTGAAGGTTTCCATAAGCCTGTCACAGGCCCATGGATCATTTAATATCTTCTGAAACAGAATGTCTGCATGATCTTCTCTTGGAAACATTGTCTTTTCACTCATTTGAAACACGTCCTTTTCTTATATATATAATCAATATTTCTCTTTTGAGCATTTATGATTATACAATTATGATTATAATAAGTAAAAAGTATAATTGATATAATTGAAATATCATATTATTATATCATTAGTATCTGTGTATTATCGGAAAAATGACCGGTAAAACGATAATAAAAAGGAGGCTTTAAATATGGATATAAATTTTGAGTACTACAAGATATTTTATTATGTTGCAAAATACTGTAATTTCACAAAGGCTGCGAGGGCACTTGGAAACAGCCAGCCAAATGTAACCCGCGCCATGAACAACTTAGAGCAGCAGATAAACAGCATACTTTTTATCAGAAATAACAGAGGTGTGCAGCTAACACCGGAGGGAGAGCGTCTGTACGCGCATGTATCTGCAGCGATGTCACAGATACTTGCGGCGGAGGAGGAGCTGTCAGACAGCACAGGACTGTCACACGGAAGCGTATCAATAGGAGCCAGTGAGACAGCTCTAAACATATATCTGCTTGACAGGCTAAAGACTTTTCACATGGCATATCCGGGTATCAGGCTTAAGATATATAATCACTCCACCCCACAGGCTATAAATGCCGTAAAAAACGGCATGATTGATTTTGCAGTGGTATCGACACCGGTTGAGGTGGAGGCCCCTCTTAAGATGATAAAGCTTGGCTCGTTCCAGGAGATTCTCGTGGGTGGTACCACTTTTACTGCGCTCGGAAGTCAGACTCTGTCATTAAATGAGCTGCATAATTATCCGCTTATCGGACTGGGGCGGGAGACCATGACATTTCAGTTTTTTAACAGATTTTTTATGTCACACGGACTTGAATTTGCGCCTGATACAGAGACCGCAACGACAGACCAGATACTGCCGCTTGTGAAAAGTGAGCTTGGTCTTGCCTTTATGCCAAAGCCGATGGCAGAGGCTGCGATAGCAAATCGCGAGATTGTAGAGATAGCTCTGGAGGAGGAGATACCGCAGAGAAATATATGTATGGTATATGATATACATCACCCGATCAGTGCGGCAGCAAGAGAGCTTAAGAAGGTCATAACAGACAGCTCTAAGATCTGATTGGCAACCGGTGGGATACATATAGGTAACTGGCAGGTTATATATTACAGCCGGGATGTTACACATTGGCAGGTTTGTAACTTACATCTCGTTTAATACTTTGTTAAAATATAGTCAGGCAGATAAGTTATAAGAATTTATCGGCAGAGTTTTTTAGGAGTATTTTTTAAAATTGGAAGGAGATTTTACACTATGGCTAACAGAATCATGTTAAACGAGACATCTTATCACGGATCAGGTGCAATCCAGGAGATTGCAACAGAGGCAAAAGCGCATGGCTTTAAAAAAGCACTGGTATGCTCTGACCCTGACTTAATCAAATTTGGGGTTACAGCAAAGGTAACAGATATCCTTGATAAGAACGGATTGGAATATGAGCTTTACTCAGAGATTAAGCCAAATCCAACAATCGACAACGTAAAGCATGGCGTAGAGACATTTAAGAAATCAGGAGCTGATTACCTCATTGCAATCGGAGGCGGCTCTTCTATGGATACATCAAAGGCAATCGGTATCATCATCGCAAACCCGGAGTTTGAGGATGTAAGAAGCTTAGAGGGTGTTGCACCTACAAAGAACCCTTGTGTTCCTATCATCGCAGTACCTACAACAGCAGGAACAGCAGCAGAGGTTACAATCAACTATGTCATCACAGATGTAGAGAGAAAGAGAAAGTTTGTATGTGTGGACCCACATGATATGCCAATCATCGCAATCGTAGACCCAGACATGATGTCATCAATGCCAAAGGGACTTACAGCATCAACAGGTATGGACGCACTCACACATGCTATCGAGGGCTACACAACAAAGGCTGCCTGGGAGATGACAGACATGTTCCATCTCAAAGCAATAGAGATTATTGCAAGATCCTTAAGAAGTGCAGTTGCCAATGAAAAAGGGGGACGTGAGGGCATGGCACTTGGAGAGTACATTGCCGGAATGGGATTCTCAAATGTAGGACTTGGAATTGCTCATTCAATGGCTCATACACTCGGAGCTGTTTATGATACACCACACGGAGTAGCATGTGCTATGATGCTTCCAATCGTAATGGAGTACAATGCAGACTGTACAGGCGAAAAATATCGTGAAATCGCCCGCGCAATGGGAGTAAAGGGCGTAGATGATATGTCTGTAGAGGAGTACAGAAAGGCTGCAATCGATGCTGTAGCGCAGCTCTCTGTAGATGTAGGAATCCCAACAAAGCTTGAAGCTATTAAGGAGGATGACTTAGACTTCCTCGCAGAGTCTGCTCACGCGGATGCATGTGCACCTGGAAATCCAAAGGATGCAAGTGTTGAGGATTTGAAGGCTCTTTTCCGTAAGATTATGTAATTCTGCAACAGCATACAGGGATGTGTAGTTTGACATCTTGGCGAAAGCGTGAGTATCGTGAGGTTTTGCGAATGTATGTGGGATGTTTGTGAATAGTTACGATTAAGAATGAAATAAAATAGAAAATCCGGGAACTGTCAATTGACAGCATTCCCGGATTTTTAACGCTGATATAACTATTCTGACCACCGTGCACATTTGTAAAAACGCACGATACTTGTTCTAAATGGTTCTGAATATTACCTTGAATTATATCAGGTTTACCTCGCGAAATACGTCGGCAAGCTCCTTTGGCATAGCATCAGCGAGCAGTCCGGCAAGCTCCTGAGGGGTGAAGTTTTTATTGCCAAGCACCCACTGTGTTGTCATAAAGACAGAGCCCTGACAGTACATCTCAAGCTGGAACAATAGCTTGTCGGATATTTTCCGGTGGCTTTTTCCCTCAATCTGGTCAATATAAAACTGACGAATCAGCTCAAAATCATGCTCCTTTAGATTGTTCTGATCATCATTTTTAAAAGCAGCCTTAAAGAAAAGGTGCTCCATCCGGATATATTCAAATTTTTTAACAAGGCTTTCGTACACGGTACTGCCCTCACCCATCTGGTGAAAGGATTCAATCAGTATCTTATCAAAATACCAGTTTATCAGGTCATATTTGTCCTGAAAATTTCTGTAAAAGGTTTGTCTGGTCACACCACATGTATCGCAGATTTCCTTAACCGTAATTTTCTCGACAGGAGAGGAAACCATGCATTCATTCATTGCATTGGCCAGCTTGTATTTTATATCGTTGTTCATCTTTTCTCCAAATTATAATGTAGATATCTAATGAGCCTTAAGCTTTGGCATATGCCTTAACATCTACTGAAACCATATTGGTAAAAGCATCGGCATATTTTTATCTACCTCTCTACAGTGTATATATAACATATGATACGTATAAATTCAATACATGTAAACAGAATGCATATAAATTATATGTGTATAAATATAGTGTATATAAACTATATATTGTTGTTTATATTTTAGTATGATCAGAAATGATTATATTACAGATTAAAAAGATTGAATTTTAAAATTTATCTGCTAATATATTGATGAAAATATTTTGAAATATGCGAGGATATACATACATGAAAGACCTTACAAAAGGAAAACCATCAAGACTCATACTGGCATTTGCCATTCCAATATTTATGGCAAATATACTCCAGCTCACATACAGTATAGTTGACACGAGAATAGTCGGATCATATCTGGGAGAAAACTCACTGGCAGCAGTCGGAGCCACCACGACACTAAGCAATCTGATGATAGGCTTTTTGATGGGCTTAGCTAATGGATTTGCCATAATAACAGCCCAGAAATTTGGCGCAAGGGATTACGCCGGTGTAAAGAAATCGTTTGCACTGTCAATTAAAATGGGATGCATAATAGCGCTTGCTATAACGGTATTGTGCCTGTTATTTTTGCGTAAGATTCTTGGATTTTTAAATGTATCAAATGATTTGATGGGAATGGCTGTGTCATATATTTTTATTATAATAGCAGGGCTTGTAGCGACATTTTTGTATGATGCATGTGCGGCGGCACTCAGGGCACTGGGCGATACAGTTACGCCGCTTGTCATACTAGCCGTCTCGGTCTGTCTGAATATGGCAGGTGATATTTTCTTTGTGGTCGTACTGAAGGCAGGAGTGGCGGGCGCTGCGATTGCCACTGTACTTGCACAGGTTATTGCGTTTATTGTGTGCTATGTATATATGGTAAAAAGATATGAGCTTTTGCGGTTGTCCCGCAGTGATTTATTTGACAGTCATTTACTGCGAAGACACCTGAAATCTAGCGACGAAAATTGTGATACCGAGGGAACAGAATGTAAAGACAGCGAGAATAATATGACTCCTGAAGTAATAGCCGTGATGAAAATGACAATGCTTAAGGCAGGTCTTTCTATGGCATTTATGAGTTCGCTGGTAAATATAGGCTCGCTGACCCTGCAGACAGCCATAAACCGACTGGGACAGGATATTATAGTAGCACACACGGCAGCCAGAAAGATATCGGAGATATTCATGGTCATGTTTACCGTGTTCGGACAGACAATGGCGACCTTCTGTGGGCAGAATATAGGAGCGGGAGAAGTAGACAGAGTGAAAAAGGGCATAAAACTGGCAATATTCTATACCTGCATATGGTGTACGATGGCAATTATCGCAAGCTACACTATAGGCCCGTGGCTGGTGAAGCTTGTAACAGGCACTAATAATCCTATTGTTATAAAAAATGCCACAAATTATCTCAAATTTGACACTCTGTTTTATTATGTGACCGCTGTTATATGTATAGTGCGAAATGCAATGCAGGGGCTTGGAGAGCAGATTACGCCGCTTGTATCAAGCTCACTTGAGATGGTGGGAAAGATAATCATTGCATTTACACTTGTGCCGCTGCTTGGCTATACAGGAGTGATAGTAGCAGAGCCGCTTGTATGGTTTATCATGGTGATACCGCTTTTGGTGAAGATATACAACATGCCGGTGCTTAGGAAGCAGCCGGTTTCAGTGAGTTTGAAAAAATAAAGAGAGAAGCAGGCTATAAGGTGCCTGAGACTGTATCACATCCGACTGTTATTGTACTGCGCTATTGCATCGGCATCGCCTAACAGCTGTATGATAAGTATAGCCCCAATCCATGGAAACAATATCGTAAAAATTCCAAACCATGCGCCAAGTGAATCGCTACTATAGTCCCAGAAAGGCTTGTTCGGGTCATCAAGCCAGTACACATTTATGATAGTCCTAAGCTCAGAACGGGTGCTATGTCTTTTATCGCATGAAAAACGCTTGCGGTACTCCTTTCCGTCTACAGTATATGTGTATCTGGCAGCCCAGTAGCTGTAAGCGGATTGTGAATTATTGACAACGAGCCTCTTTGCATCCTCCTTCACAATCATGCCTCTCGCCACATGTCCGCGCTCCTTTGCAAGTGCTATCTTGCGCTGTAAACCAATATTTAGTTTGCAGAAAAACTTAAAATCTATGATGTACAGTGGTATTAGTGAAAGCACCCCACATTTACCTGCCACGGGTAGCTTGCGATAGCCTTAAAAACTTCTGAAAAAGTGTCCATTGAAAATCCCCTTTCTTAATATGCTGCATTTGAATATATGGTATGTTAATATTATAGAAATAAGGAAGGGGATTGGCAATGGGAAAAGATATTTCTTTCACTTATGTTTTACTAAATTTAATCTTTACCCCAAATTTACATCCACCCCATTTCGACTTTACAACTTTAAGCTATAGTAATTTCAGCAGCTGTGAAATACACTAACTTATTTTTGTGGAGGAAAATATGAGAAAGAACAAGAACATACTGAAGAAGGGCATGATCCTTGCAGCAGTTTCAACAATGGTAGTTACCATGGCACCGGCAATTCCGGCTTATGCTTATGGTGAAGCGGATTCAAAAACAGGTCAAGCGAAATTTAATGCAGCAACAACAGAATCAACGGATTATCAGAGCTGGTTAACCGGTACATGGCAGGGTGGTACACAGGACTTTGCCAATACCAATAAGATTGCACTTACACCGGGCTCTACAGCCAAGGATCTGGGCTTTGCATGGTATTCAAATACCAAGGGCACACCGGCTGTGATGGTATGGAAGGATGGCTCAAAGGCAGGTGCGCAGATTGTAAAGGGTACTGCAACAGATATAAGCGCAGAAAACTGGCAGGGGGAAGTCTATGCTGCTTCAAATAAAGTAAGCATCAATGGTTTTTTTGAACCAGATACAAAGTATGTTTATCAGTATACAGACAATTATTCTGACAACGGTGATACCGTATGGTCAGCTGAGTATACATACACCACACACGCTACAGATACATTTTCTGTAATTCTTACAGGCGATCCTCAGATTGGAGCATCAGGCAGTAAAAGTGATAAAGATGCAAACGATATGAGCATTGCCCAGGATGCTTACAACTGGAACAAGACAATGCAGAAGGCTATGGAGATTGATCCGGATGCATCATTTCTTTTATCGGCTGGAGACCAGATAAATGAGTCAAATGCAGGATCGGAAGAGACGAAGAAGACAAGAGAGAGCGAGTATGCCGGATATCTTTATCCGTCAGTGTTCAGAAGTCTTCCTATTGCAGCTACAATCGGAAACCACGATAAGGATGGCTCTGACTATACTGCGCATTTCAACAATCCAAATTCAGAGGATAATCTGGGAAGCACCGGTGCCGGCTGTGATTTCTACTTCAATAACGGAAATGTATTGTTCATTTCTTTAAACAGTAATAATCGTAACCAGACAGAGCACAGAGAGTTTATGAAAAAGGCTATTGCAAGCAATCCGGATGCGGCATGGAGGGTAGTTGTATTCCACAGCGATATCTATGGCTCAGGACAGCCACATGCAGATACAGATGCTACTACAAACAGAATTATCTTTGCACCGCTCATGGATGAGTTTGATATTGATGTATGTCTTACAGGCCATGATCATACATATTCAAGAAGCTATCAGGTGCAGGACGGAAATGTTATCGACTATGATTTGAGCAAAGGTTCAGTTAACAATCCTGAGGGAACTCTTTATATCACAACAGGCTCAGGCTCAGGTTCAAAATACTATAATCTGTTAAATTACACACCATACTATATCGCAGAGAGAACCAATGCGTGTCTGCCTTCATTTTCTACTATAGATTTTTCAAGTGGAGCAATGACAATAAAGACATATGACTACAACGGAAATAAATATGCTGATGATTTCACAATCACAAAGACAACAGATGCGCAGAGTGCCGATGAGGTGATTGCGGCAGCAGATGCTCTGGTAAACAGCACAGATGTAGCATACACAGATGAGAGCATGGAAGCATTAAAATCAGCACTTGCCTCTCTTAAGGAGCTTAAGGCTTCCGGCACAACAGCAGATGATCCGATGGTAAGTGATATCACAACAAACTATGGAACAGCAAATGACCGTGTTAAGGGATATGGCTCTATAGCAAACGATGATGATAAAGATGGTGCAAAAAATCGTTTCAAGAAGGGAATTTCTACACTTCTTGACAAGACAATCTATACTCAGGTAGCTGAAGGCAAGGAGGAAAACCTTTCTGATTACAGTACTGATAAGGCTCCTGTTGTAAAGGGCATCGATGAGGCAAAGAAAGCAGTTGTAAGTGCAATAAATGCTTTACAGGTTAAACAGACTGCTCCAAATGGGAACCAGAATGGAAATGCTGACCAGAGCGGAAACGGAGCACAGGACAGCACAAACCAGAACGGAAACGGGGCACAGGGTGGCGCAGGCCAGCAGATTGCGGGAAACAATGCAGGCGGATCAGGAAGCCAGAATGTCAGCACAGCAAATACAGGTGCAAGCAAGTCTGATTCTGATGGCGTAAAAACTTCAAAGAGTGCTAAGGTAAAGACAGGAGATGTTAACCATGGCGGCATGTATGCAGCACTTGGAGTATTAGGCGCAGCAATCCTCGCAACAGTGCTTGGAATGAGAAAGAAGGGTAAGTTTTGGCAAAAATAATTGACACATTAGGCAAATACCTTATTGTGGCTCTTATTACACTGGCAATGTTTATATTCTTTCGAAGCGTTGAAAGAAAACCGCTTCTTGCAGATGACAATACATCGTTTGTGAGAGCGGTGGTTACGCAAAACGACAATGAAGACCTTCAGGCTGAAGCCTCACTGGATAGCGGTGACAGCCAGAAGGTTGTTTTGCTTATCAAGTCAGGAAGCCACAAGGGTGAGACAGTTGATGCATACAGCTTAAACGGATATTTATACGGTGCCAATTGTAAGGTAGGCACAAGGGTTATTGCGAGTCTGTCGGAGTACGATGGCAGTCTGTCAGCAAATGTTTATAACTACGACAGGGAAAATGAGATATGGGTGCTTTTAGCGGCGTTTTTTGGACTTATGTGGCTGGTTGGCGGAAAGAAGGGCTTTAATTCAATTCTTGCGCTTATATTTACCTTTGCTACGGTAATATTTTTGTATATTCCGCTCATGTATATCGGGGTTTCTCCGTTTATTGCGGCAACAGCTTCGGTCGTAATTATCACGGTTGTCACGTTCACACTAATAGCAGACTGGCAGATGAAATCTATAGGTGCTATGCTGGGAACAGTTTTTGGAGTTGTAGTTTCCGGAATAATCGCATTGCTTTTCGGACACTTCGGACATGTGACAGGCTACAATGTGGATGATATTGAAAATCTGATTTATGTTGGCCAAAATTCAAAGCTTGATATCGGTGGCATGTTGTTTTCCGGTATACTCATTGCATCGCTTGGGGCAGTGATGGATGTGGCAATGTCTGTAGCCACATCGCTTCATGAGATAAAAGAAAAAAGCTCTGATATATCTGCAAAGGAGATATTTAAGTCGGGCATAAATATAGGTCGCGATATGATTGGAACTATGTCAAATACGCTTATTCTTGCTTATGTGGGCGGAAGTCTCGGACTTGTGATGGTTATATATGCATACTCGTATCAGATGCACCAGATACTTAATATGTATTCTATGGCAATCGAGATAATGCGAGGCATATCAGGCACAATGGGAATTATCCTGACTGTGCCGATTACATCGCTTATTATGTCTTTTCTTTTGACAAGGAAAAACAAGGAGTGAGCAGCTGAAAATGCTAAACAATCACAAGCCCGTTACAACAAGGTATATCACACCAAGTACCCAGCTTGAAAATATGCCGTACAGTATCACAGGACCTGCAATCCTGAATATCTGACAGCCTATGCCAAATACCTGCCCTTCGACCTGGAATTCACATGCGGACGAGCATACTCCGTTTGCAAAGCCTGTTATAGGAACGAGAGCGCCTGCGCCTCCCCAGTTTGCGAGTGGTGCATACAGGTTTAGCGCTGTCAGTATGCAGCTTATGAGAATCAAAATCATGCTGCACCAGGCAGAGGCTTCATCGCTGCTTAACCCAAAGTATTGTGTGCAGGTATTTACTATGAGCTGTCCGATAGTACATATGATGCCGCCGAGTATAAATGCCTTTAGCATGTTTGCAGAAAGGCAGTGAGTAGGTGTGACGCGCTTTACATATTTGTTATATTCATCATTTCGTTTTTCTTTTTGGTCAGTAGTCATGTTTTCAGACCTCCTTTTTTATAGGATGACCGTATTTTTTAAATGTATTCATATATGTGATTTTAGTTATTTGATTTAGGTATAGTTACTTATAAGAATTAAATATGAAGGATATAACAAATAATCCTTGCCACTTTTTACTTTAAATAGTAGAATTGTAGCAAGGATTATTTTTATGCGGTAGCGCATCAAAGTAATAAATCACAGCAAAGCATATAATTGCGATAAATAATGCAAGTATTTTGCAATAAAGAAAAGGAGACACATATATGTATACACTTGACGACATCAAGAAAGAAGATCAGGAGATTGCGAGCGCCATCACAGATGAGTTTGAGCGCCAGAACAGCCACATCGAGCTTATTGCTTCTGAGAACTGGGTAAGCCCTGCTGTTATGTCAGCTATGGGAAGTATCCTCACCAATAAGTATGCTGAGGGATATCCGGGAAGAAGATACTATGGCGGCTGCGAGTGCGTGGACGAGGTAGAGGAGCTTGCCAGAGAAAGAGCCAAGGAGCTTTTCGGTGCAGAGTATGTAAATGTACAGCCACACTCAGGCGCACAGGCCAACATGGCAGTACAGTTCGCCATCTTAAAGCCGGGCGATACAATCATGGGAATGAACCTTGACCACGGCGGACACCTCACACATGGTTCACCGGTCAATTTCTCAGGCTCATATTTCCATGTAGTGCCTTACGGAGTAAATGACGAGGGCTTCATTGATTACGACAAGGTAGAGGAGATCGCCCTTGAGTGCAAGCCAAAGATGATTATCGCAGGTGCATCTGCATATGCGAGAACTATAGATTTCAAGCGTTTCAGAGAGATTGCAGACAAGGTAGACGCAGTGCTCATGGTTGATATGGCTCATATCGCAGGACTTGTAGCCGCAGGACTTCATCCAAGCCCAATCCCATATGCACATGTCACCACAACCACTACACACAAGACTCTCCGCGGACCTCGTGGAGGAATTATTCTCTGCAGTCAGGAGATGCAGGATAAGTACAATTTCAACAAGGCTATTTTCCCGGGAATCCAGGGTGGACCTCTAATGCACGTTATTGCTGCAAAGGCAGTCTGCTTCAAGGAGGCATTACAGCCTGAGTTCAAGGAGTATCAGAAGCAGATCGTAAAGAACGCACAGGCACTTTGCAAGGGTCTTCAGAGCCGTGGCATCAAGATTGTATCAGACGGCACAGACAACCACCTCATGCTTGTAGACTTAACTCCGTTTGGTCTTACTGGAAAGTCTATCGAGAAGCTTCTCGATGCGGCTCATATCACAGCCAACAAGAATACTATTCCTAACGACCCACAGAAGCCATTTGTCACAAGCGGTATCCGTCTCGGAACACCTGCTGCTACATCAAGAGGCTTAAAGGAGGATGATTTTGACAAGGTTGCAGAGGCAATCGCCATGATCATCAAAGAGGGCGAGCGCGCAGTTGAGCCTGCAAAGGCTATCATCAAGACACTTACTGACAAGTATCCTCTTGCATTTTAAGGGTTTTCAGAGTAAAATGTTATAAGTTATAAAAACATAATACTTTGGAGGAATTATGATAGACTTAAAGTTTTTAAGAGAGAATCCGGATCTCGTAAAAGAAAATATTAAAAAGAAATTCCAGGACCACAAGCTTCCGCTCGTTGATGAAGTAATCGAGTATGACAAGAAGGCCAGAGAAGCACAGCAGGAGGCAGATGATCTTCGTGCAAAGAAGAATCAGGTTTCTAAGCAGATTGGTGCTCTTATGGCACAGGGCAAGAAGGAAGAGGCTGAGGCTGTAAAGGCTGAGGTTGCACAGATTTCAAAGCGCCTCACAGAGCTTGAGCCGCTCGAGAAAGAGTATCAGGACAAGGTGCTTGAGGATATGATGAAGATTCCAAACATCATCGATCCATCAGTTCCAATTGGAAAGGATGATACCTTCAACGTGGAGAACGAGAAGTTTGGTGAGCCTGTTGTTCCTGATTTCGAGATTCCTTATCATACAGATATCATGGAGAGATTTGACGGAATAGACCTCGATGCAGCAGGAAAGGTTGCAGGAAACGGTTTCTATTATCTGATGGGAGATATCGCACGTCTTCACTCAGCCATGACAGCATATGCGCGTGACTTCATGATTGGAAAGGGCTTTACATACTGTATCCCGCCATTTATGATCCGTTCAAATGTCGTAACAGGCGTTATGAGTTTTGAGGAGATGGATGCCATGATGTACAAGATTGAGGGAGAGGATCTCTACCTTATCGGCACATCTGAGCACTCAATGATCGGTAAGTTCATCGATACAATAAACGATGAGTCAAAGCTTCCATACACACTCACAAGCTACTCACCTTGCTTCCGTAAGGAAAAGGGTGCACACGGCATTGAGGAGAGAGGTGTTTACCGTATCCATCAGTTTGAGAAGCAGGAGATGATTGTTGTCTGCAAGCCACAGGATTCAAAGGAATGGTATGAGAAGATGTGGAAGTACACAGTAGAGCTTTTCAGAAGTCTCGATGTGCCTGTCCGTACTCTCGAGTGCTGTTCAGGAGACCTCGCAGATCTCAAGGTTAAATCATGCGACGTAGAGGCATGGTCACCAAGACAGAAGAAGTACTTCGAGGTTGGAAGCTGCTCTAACTTAGGTGATGCACAGGCAAGACGTCTTAAGATTCGTGTAAAGGGCGAGGATGGCAAGAAATACTTTGCACATACTCTTAACAACACAGTTGTTGCTCCACCACGTATGCTTATCGCATTCCTTGAGAACAACCTGAATGCAGATGGCTCTGTAAATATCCCTAAGGCACTTCAGCCATACATGGGTGGTACAGAGAAGCTTATTCCAAAGCACTAGTTTTTGAAATAAATTAGTTCATGTAAATATAACAGCCGTAGCTGCGATTGAAAAAGAAAATCGCGGTTACGGCTGTTTTGTTTTTTCTTATCAGGTAAGGGAAGATTTTTAATGAATTTACAGAGAAGAAAATCCCTTGCCAAATACTTCACTGGTACTCATCACAGACATAAAAGCATGCAGCTTATTCTGATGTATGAAGCTTCTAAGCTCTATGGCCTGCTTCTTTGTGAGAGTGCTGAAAACGATATAATTTCTCTCACCGGTGTAAGCGCCTCGTGCCTCCACATAGGTGGCACTTTTTCCGAGAACATTTATAATATAATTGCATATCATATCCTTGTCATCGCAGATAAGCATTATGGATTTTCTGAGCATGATATTTTCGATGATTGCATCAATCATAAATGATTTCACAACAAGTCCGACAAATGAATACAGAGCAGTCTTTATGTCAAATACAAAGCAGGCGATGATAATCATGACGAGGTCGGTGAGAAATAAAGCCATGCCGATATTTTCTACATGTGCATATTTTTTTACAATCATGGCGATGACATCGGTTCCGCCACTTGAAGCCCCCACATAGAAAAGCAGTGCAGATGCGATTGCAGGAAGAGCGATGGCAAAAATCAGCTCAAGCATTGGCTCGTTTGAGAGAGGATGAGTGAGCGGGTCAAGTTTTTCGAGTACCAGGAGCTCAACAGACAAAAGTATTGTGGCATAGGTGGTCTTAATAGCAAAGCCTTTGCCAAGGAAGAAAAAGCCCACTACAAGCAGAAGCATGTTCACAATAGTAGAAAACATACTTGCCGAGAGCGGCGTTATCTTGCAAAAACAACTGCGGCACCGGTTACGCCACCGAAGGTGAAGTTGTTTGGGAACTTGAAATAGTATACACCGATTGCCATGATGGTGATACTGAGTGTCATTATCAGAAAATTTTTTATCTGTTTAAGCATTTATTGTTCTCCTTTATGATTTGACAGCGTGTCAGGTATTTATTGCAGTGCTGTGTATCATAGCTTTCTTTTGTATTATTAATCGTTCAAATCTAAATATTTATTTGCATGGATAGTGTAGGACGATGGATGTCTGATGTCAATATAATCCGTGAAATAAATTATAAGTATTATTTCTATAAAAGATATATTATATTAGTAAAACTAATAAGAATAATTACAATATATAATTGGAAAATTTAGCACTATGAAGGTATACTATAGGTATTGAACGAATTGCAGATTATTAGGAGGAACAATAATGGATTACAAGAATTCAGGTGTTGATATCGAGGCAGGTTACAAGTCAGTAGAGCTTATGAAAAAGCATGTAAAGGAGACTATGAGACCGGAGGTGTTAGGTGGTCTCGGAGGCTTCTCAGGAGCGTTCTCACTTGCTTCCATTAAGGATATGGAGGATCCGGTGCTTTTATCGGGAACAGATGGCTGCGGAACTAAGGTAAAGCTTGCTTTCATCATGGACAAGCATGATACAATCGGAATCGATGCAGTTGCCATGTGCGTAAATGATGTGGCATGTGCAGGCGGTGAGCCATTATTTTTCCTTGATTATATAGCATGTGGAAAGAATTATCCGGAGAAGATTGCTACAATCGTAAGCGGTGTGGCAGAGGGCTGTAAGCAGTCAGGCTGTGCACTTGTTGGTGGCGAGACAGCAGAGCATCCGGGTCTTATGCCTGAGGATGAGTATGACCTTGCAGGCTTTGCAGTTGGTGTGGTTGACAGAAAGGACATCATCACAGGCGAGGGATTAAAGGATGGTGATGTACTTATCGGAATGGCATCAACAGGCGTACATTCAAATGGATTTTCACTTGTCAGAAAGATTTTCAAGATGGACAAGGAGACATTAAATACATATCATGAGGAGCTTGGCACTACACTTGGAGAGGCACTTCTTGCCCCTACAAGAATCTATGTAAAGGCTCTTAAGGCTGTAAAGGACGCAGGAGTCACAGTAAAGGCCTGCAGTCATATCACAGGTGGCGGCTTCTATGAGAATATCCCACGTATGCTCATCGATGGCAAACGTGCCGTAGTTGAGAAAAACAGCTACCCTGTCCCACCAATCTTTAAAATGATGGCTAGAGAGGGAAATGTCGAGGAGCAGATGATGTACAATACCTACAACATGGGACTTGGAATGATCGTCGCAGTTGACCCTGCAGACGTGGACAAGACTATGGAGGCTATGAAGTCTGCCGGAGATACACCATACGTAGTCGGAAAGATTATTGACGGCGAGAAGGGTGTAGATCTCGTATAATTACATTCAAATGAGGGGCAAAATATCTTTTGACCCTCATATCATTATATTGTTAATAACGTATACATCGTTGCGAGGAAAAAGAATGAAAATTGCAGTATGTGTATCGGGTGGTGGCACCAATCTTCAGGCCATCATAGATGCAATAGATAACGGAACAATTACAAACACACAGATAGAGGTTGTTATCAGCAACAACGCAGATGCATATGCACTTGAGAGAGCAAAAAAAGCAGGAATAAAGGCAATATGCATCTCGCCAAAGAATTATGAAAGCAGAGCTGCCTTCAATGAAGATTTCTTAAAGCAGCTTAACTCATATCATGTGGATTTAGTCGTACTGGCAGGCTTTCTGGTAGTGATTCCACCTGAGATGATAAAGCAGTACAGAAACAGAATCATAAATATCCATCCATCGCTCATACCATCCTTCTGCGGCACAGGCTACTATGGTCTTAAGGTGCATGAGGGAGTGCTTGCACGCGGTGTGAAGGTGACAGGTGCCACATGCCACTTTGTGGATGAAGGCACAGACACAGGCCCTATTATTTTACAGAAGGCAGTCGAGGTAAAGCAGGGCGACACACCTGAGGTGCTTCAGCGCAGGGTTATGGAGCAGGCTGAGTGGAAAATCATGCCACACGCTATCGACCTGATAGCAAATGGCAGGGTGTCAGTAGAAGACGGACATGTTATTATAGATGAGAAGTAATGACAGTGCTGTAAGTAATTAGTATGTAAACATAGATAGATTATGATTACCGGACAATGAAAAGCTTATATATAGCTTAAGTATAGGAGGCAAAAATGAAGGTATTAGTAGTAGGAAGCGGCGGAAGAGAGCATGCAATATGCAGGGCTGTTGCAAAGAGCTCACGCGTTGACAAGATATACTGTGCACCGGGTAATGCAGGTATCGCTGCACTTGCAGAGTGTGTGCCAATCGGTGCGATGGAATTTGATAAGCTCGTATCATTTGCAAAGGATAATGCCATTGATTTTACAATCATCGGTATGGATGATCCGCTTGTAGGAGGTATCGTTGACGAGTTCGAAAAAGCAGGGCTCAAGTGCTTCGGACCAAAGAAGAATGCAGCTATTCTTGAGGGCTCAAAGGCATTTTCAAAGGACCTCATGAAAAAGTATAATATCCCTACTGCGGCATATGAGAATTTTACTGATGCCAAAGAGGCTCTTAAATATTTAGAGACAGCAAAGTTCCCTATCGTGTTAAAGGCAGACGGACTTGCTCTCGGAAAGGGTGTGCTTATCTGTAATACTCTTGAGGAGGCAAAAGAGGGTGTCAGAACCATCATGGAGGACAAGAAGTTTGGAACAGCCGGAAACACCATGGTAGTTGAGGAGTTCATGACAGGCCGTGAGGTTTCGGTGCTTTCATTTGTAGACGGAAAGACTATCAAGATTATGTCATCTGCGCAGGACCACAAGCGTGCAGGCGATGGAGATACAGGCCTTAATACAGGCGGCATGGGTAATTTCTCACCTAGTCCGTTCTATACCAATGAGGTCGATGATTTCTGCAAGAAGTATATTTATCAGGCAACTGTAGATGCTATGGCTAAAGAGGGAAGACCTTTTACAGGAGTTATTTTCTTCGGACTCATGCTCACAGAGGATGGACCAAAGGTGCTTGAGTACAATGCGCGATTCGGAGATCCTGAGGCACAGGTTGTGCTTCCTCGTATGAAGAATGATATCATTGATGTGATGGAGGCCTGTGTAGACGGAACTCTTGACACAATAGATCTTCAGTTTGAGGACAATGCATGCGTATGCGTGGTTCTGGCATCAGACGGATATCCTGTCAAGTATGAGAAGGGCTTTAAGATAACTGGCTTTGAGAAGTTTGACGGCAAAGAGGATTATTACTGCTATCATGCCGGCACCAAATTTGATGATGACGGCAATATAGTCACAAACGGAGGACGTGTGCTTGGTATCACTGCAACAGGTGCCACACTCAAGGAGGCCAGAGCCAAGGCTTACGAGGCAACAGAGTGGGTACAGTTTGATAATAAATACATGAGACATGATATCGGAAAGGCAATAGATGAAGCATAAGGGTATTATTTTTGATATGGATGGCACTCTCTGGGATTCAGCAGAGAATGTGGCAAAATCATGGAATAAGGCCATAGCAGATTATGGCTATGAGAGGGCACCTATCACAAAAGAAGATATGTATTCAGTAATGGGAAAGACAATGGATGTACTGGCATCCATTATCTTTCCTAATTGTACTTGCAGAGATGAGTTAATTAATGTATGCTATAGAGAAGAAAACGATTACCTGACCGCTCATGGGGGAGAGCTTTATCCTGATGTTGAAAATACACTTGATGAGCTGTCAGAAAGATATGACCTTTATATAGTCAGCAATTGCCAGCGTGGTTATATAGAGTCTTTTTTTTCGTACCACGGACTTGGCAGGTATTTTAAGGATACTGAGTGCTACGGTAACAATGAGCTTGAAAAGTCAGAAAACATAAAGCTTATTGTAGAGCGCAATAATATAGATGAGGCAGTGTATGTAGGTGACATACAGGGAGACTACGATTCCAGCAAAAAGGCAGGAGTAAAGTTCATCCATGCAGCATACGGGTTCGGCACAATAGATGACGATGTGCCGGCTATTCGCAAATTCTCTGAGCTGCCGCAGGTGGCTGACAGAGTATTTGATGAAATTGAAAAGCACTGATGAGAATTTAGTTTGAAGCCGTTTACACTTGATGTTTTCACGAGTGAGTTCGTGGAAAAAACAAGGAATCAATTGTGATTCACAATTTTATATACAATGCAGCTATTAACGGGCGCCTGTAGCAGGAAAGCGGATAACAGCTGCAAAAAAGATAAAAGGAAAGGAAGAAAAATGTTAGAGAAAATCTTTAAACTCAAACAAAACAACACAACGGTCAAGACAGAGATTCTTGCCGGTCTGACAACATTCATGACTATGGCATACATCATTGCTCTTAACCCAAACCTCCTCACTGGATTTGGTGCTGAGGGAACAAAAGCATTATGGAACGGAGTGTTCCTGGCAACATGTATTGCTTCGGCAGTCGGAATGTTTGTCATGGCATTTCTTGCCAACAAGCCATTTGCACTGGCTCCGGGTATGGGACTTAACAGCTTCTTTGCTGTAGTAGTTGCCAATATCGTAAGCATCACAGGCCTGTCATATGTTGATTCATTCCAGGCTGCACTGTGTATCATCCTTATTGAGGGTATTTTATTCTTCATACTTTCAATATTCAATATCCGTGACAAGATAGTAGATGCCATTCCTTATGGTGTCCGCATGGGTATTTCACCGGCTATCGGTCTTATGCTTTTAAATATCGGCTTTGGATCAAATGCCGGTGTTTACTCAAAGGATGGTGGACCATTTTATGTGATGAAGGATTTCTTCGGTGCACTCACACCGGGACTTGCCAAAACAAATATGACAGATGGATATTCTTCAATGGTGCTCACTGTTGTGACTATGTTCATCGGACTTTTTGTTATCATTATTTTAGCTCATAAGGGCGTCAACGGAGCAGTACTTTTTGGTATGCTTGCAGCCTGCGTAGTTTACTGGGCAGGAGAGGCTATATTCTTTGGAACAAATCCTTTTGCATCACTTGCAACAGCTTCATTTGTACCACAGTTTAAGGATATGGCAGATACAACACTGTTCAAGTTCGATTTCAAGGATTTCATCAGTATTGGATGGTTTACAGCAATTTCACTCATCATCACATTCTGTATCATAGATATGTTTGATACCATCGGAACACTTGTTGGTACTGCATCACGAGCAGGAATGGTTGACAAAGAGGGAAATATGCCAAACATGAAGGAGGCTTTGGTTTCCGATTCAGTTGCCACAGTGGTTGGTGCCGTAACAGGTACATCTACAGTAACAACTTTTGTTGAGTCTGCATCAGGTGTAGAGGCCGGTGGACGAACAGGTCTTACAGCTTTCACAACAGGTATCCTGTTCCTTGCATGCGTCTTTATAGCACCGCTTGCAGCAATCATTCCTGCCGCAGCAACATCATCAGCACTTATCTATGTTGGTATCCTGATGCTTGGCGGTCTTAAGAAGGTGGATTTCGAGGATCTCTCACAGGTTGCTCCGGTAGCACTCATGCTTATTGCAATGCCTATCTCCGGATCTATCGGACATGGTATAGGTCTAGGACTTATCACATATACTGTACTCAAGGTCTTTACAGGAAAAGCAAAGGAGGTTTCTATCCTTACTTATGCTATTTCGCTTCTCTTCCTTGTGAAGTTCTTCCTTGTAGTGTAGTGTTTTAAAGCTTAGTGATTCATAGTGGTTATTAGTACGAAAATGATATAATTAGCTTTTATGTGCCGTCCATGGCACATAACGCCTTGCCCCGCCATTCTTGGCGGGGCATTGTTGTGTGAGGATATAATTCACATATACAAACATATGTTCTTGACATTTTAGAGTAATCAATGTAAAATTGCAGTATGGACAAGCATAATGAAGAGCACATTTATGTGGCAATAGATTTAAAATCATTTTACGCATCAGTAGAGTGCAGAGAGAGGGGAAAGGATGCTCTGACCACTAATCTGGTCGTGGCAGATCCAACCCGCACGGAGAAGACTATCTGTCTTGCAGTATCGCCGGCTCTTAAGGCATATGGCATACCGGGCAGGGCGCGCCTTTTTGAGGTGGTACAGCGTGTGAAGGAGGTAAACAAGCTGCGTCTGTCGAAGCTTATGGCGAGTGGACATGCTGCCGGGACAGTGGAAAGAAGTCGACAAATTGAGGGCGAACAATCTGATAGAAAACAATCGGCAGGTGAACAGCAAAAAAGAATTCAGACTGAGGGCAATCCGGATGAGAGAAAAAAATATGTAACAGAAATTGATATAGCAGAAAATGATATAACAGAAAGCACAATGACAGGCTTTGATTATGCATCATATAATGCGAATCTGCTTGACGCACATCCTGAGTATGAGCTGACATACATTGTTGCACCGCCGCGTATGGCTTTGTATATGGATTACAGTACACGCATATACAATATTTATCTTAAGTATATCGCACCTGAGGATATCAGTGTTTACTCGATAGATGAGGTTTTTATGGATGTGACACACTATCTTCGCACTTATCACATGACGGCAAGGGAGCTTGCGTCTAAGATGATAGACGATGTCCTTAAGGATACCGGTATCACGGCAACCTGCGGCATTGGTACCAATCTGTATCTGTGCAAGATAGCCATGGATATTATGGCAAAGCATGCCAAGCCTGATGAGCGAGGAGTGCGTATAGCAGAGCTTAATGAAAATAGCTATAGGCGAAAGCTATGGGACCACAGGCCGATTACCGATTTCTGGAGAGTGGGAGCAGGTTATGCCAAAAAGCTCGAGGCAGCCGGCATGTATACAATGGGAGATGTGGCCAGGTGCTCAACAGGCGGTTCGAATGAATTTTACAATGAGGAAAAGCTGTATAAGATGTTTGGCATCAATGCAGAGCTTCTTATAGACCATGCATGGGGGTATGAGCCTGTTACAATAGCTGATATCAAGGCATACAGACCACAGACCAACAGCATCAGTTCAGGGCAGGTGCTTCAGGAGCCGTATGATTATGAGAAGACAAAGCTTATTGTGCGTGAGATGACGGACCTTCTTGTGCTTGATCTGGTAGATAAGAGGCTGGTTACAGACCAGATAGTACTCACTATAGGGTATGATATTGCAAATCTGTCTAATAAGGCTGATCGCTGTTTTGGCAATAATTATGACCACGCAGTTAATAAAAAAGGCAGAGACAGTATTGGCGGTAAAAAAGGTACACACAGAGATTATACAGGTGAGATTACCATAGACCGATACGGCAGAAAGGTTCCAAAGCATGCACATGGTACAGCAAATTTAGGGCGTTATACGTCATCCACGCGCATCATCATGGATGCTGTGATGGAGCTTTATGACCGTATCATAGATCCTTCTCTTCTGACACGAAGGATTACTGTGGTGGCAAACAGGGTCTGTGATGAGAGCAAGGTGCAGGAAAGTGAGCAGTTTGAGCAGCTTGATTTATTTACAGATTATCAGGAGAGGGATAAGGAAAAGCAGAAAGAGGATGAGGCGCTTTCCAAGGAGAGAAAGCTTCAGGAGGCTATGATTTCCGTCAAGAAGAAATATGGAAAGAATGCCATGCTAAAGGGAATGAATCTTGAGGAGGGTGCCACAACTATTTCAAGGAACAATCAGATTGGCGGACACAAGGCATAGCAGCAACCGCTGTGGTTCTTAATCGGATTTTTCTTAGTGGTTTAAAATAGTTACGAAAAAGTATATAAGGAGCATGGCATGGGAAAATATGATGATATTATAGATTTACCACATCATGTGTCAAAGGTACATCCGCAGATGTCTATATGGGACCGCTCAGCACAGTTTGCACCTTTTGCGGCACTTACAGGTCATGAGGAGGCTATTGCAGAGACAGCGAGGCTGACAAACGAGTGGCATGAGCCTGATGAGGACAAAAAAAGAGAGCTTGATGAGAAAATGAATGAGCTCATGATGCTTTATAGAAAGCGTAATTTCAATTCAGACGGTTTATATGACGAAAATGTCATAAACACCATGACAGAGAATTATTTTGAGGTGACATATTTTGTGCCGGATGAGCACAAGGAGGGTGGCAGCTATGAGCATGTGACAGGATATCTTAAAAAGCTTGATAGCATAGGGCACCTGATGATAGTTGTGGATGATAATGGTACAGAGACGGTAATTGATACAAGAAGAATATATGATATCGATTTGTGATGATTTTGTTAGGAATGCATTACTTGTAGATGTGGTATAGAAAGCAGGAAATTATAAAGATGGACAAGCAGATAGAAAGAGCCGGGGATGACAATAAAAATAATATTGGTGTGTTATATGGCATCGGTGTAGGTCCGGGAGATCCCGAGCTTATGACTTTAAAGGCTATTAATACAATAAAAGCATGTGATATAATTGCAATCCCTGCAGTTTCAAAAGAAGAATGCTATGCGTACAGCATAGTGCAGGCTGTTTTACCGGAGATAGAGAAAAAACAGATTATGTGCACTCCGTTTCCCATGATAAAGGACAAGGAAAAGCTTACTATATCACACAATAAGATATATAGTGACATAGTCTGTGAGCTTGAAGATGGGAAAAGTGTGGCAATGCTTACAATCGGCGATCCAAGCGTGTATTCGACATATATGTATATCCATAAGCGTGTCATGCAGGCAGGTTTTACGGCAGTGATGATAAGCGGTGTGCCGTCGTTTTGTGCAGCTGCAGCGCGGCTTGGCATTTCGCTTGGTGAGATGATGGATGAGATACATATCATACCGGCTTCGTATGATGTGAGGGATACTGTGGGCTATGGTGGAACCTGTGTATACATGAAATCCGGAAAGAAGCTTGCAGAGCTTATAGAGGTGCTTCGCACAGGAGATGCTATCAGAAAAAAGAAAATGACAGTGTATGGTGTGACAAACTGTGGCATGGAGTCTGAGCGTGTGTACAGGGGGCTGGATGAGCTTACCGAAGCAAAAGGATATCTGACAATAGTTATAGTGAAATATAGCTAAAATGGGAGTTTACTTTTTGTGCATAATTGCTATAATAGTATAATGAACCGAATGTTTATATATATTTGAATATAGAAAAGAGCTGAAATATCACATGAGTATAGTGGATAAATTTGGAGAAAAAGTAGGCGAGATAGCAGAAAAAGATCCTGTCAAGGCGAGGAAGATTTTACTTGCAGGATATAGATTACAGGAAAAAAGATTAGCATTATTTCCGGACAGAAAGCTCCCGATGTCAGGGCAGTATGTGGCAAAGATTGTCATGAATAATATCATACAGGCACTTGCAAAGCCTGAAAATGCCGCCATGGTCAGTATTTTTGTACCGGGCGAGCTTTTGACGGCGGCAGGTCTCACACCGTATTCGGTTGAGGCATTATCGTGTTTTATGGCAGGAACTAAATGTGAGCAGACCTTTCTCAAGCAGACTGAGAAGGAAGGCTTTCCGGAAACTATGTGCTCGTATCACAGGGTTTTTCTGGGCGCAGCCTTAAACGGTATAGTGCCAAAGCCAAAGTGCATGGTGTATACAAACCTGGCATGTGATGGCAATATGATGACATTTCCGTATCTAAAGGAGAGATATGAAATTCCAAGCTTTTATATAGATGTTCCATATGAGAAGAATTATGACTCTGTTATGTATGTAGCAAAGCAGCTTAGAGAGCTTAAGAGTTTTTTACAGGATGTCACCGGAAGAGAAATCACAGAGGAGTCTGTGAAAAAGGCTGTGGACAAGAGCAAAATTGCATCAAATAATTATTACAGGCAGCTTCACCTGAGAAAAGGACATGATATTGCGTCAACTCTCACAAATGAGCTGTATGCGCTTTTCATGTGTCATCTGCTTGCAGGAACTGATGAATCAGTCAGATATACACAGCTTCTGAGAGATGATGTGAGACGTGCACCGGCAGGCGATGGATTTCATGTACTTTGGATGCACACCATGCCGTTTTTGCAGGATGCAGTGAAGGATGTGTTCAATTACAGTGATACGATCCATATCAGTGCAAGCGATTTTATAGCAGATGGTTTCAGAAGCATGGAGTCGGATGATCCTTACGAGGCACTTGCCGAAAAAATGGTTTACTGCATTTATAATGGCAGCGTGAACCAGAGAATAGAGGAGGCAAAGGAGCTTGCCGACACAGTTGGAGCAGACGGTGCAGTGCTTTTTGCGCACTGGGGCTGTAAGAATACAATCGGTGCATCAAGCCTTATAAAGCGCTCACTCGAGAGGGAAGGACTTCCAACTATGGTTTTAGACGGAGACGGCTGCAACCCGGCAAATGCCAGTGACGGACAGATTTCCACAAGGCTTCAGGCATTTGTGGAGATGCTTACAGAGCAGTAACGTAATTAGAAATAATACACCGGTTATTGCGTGCGGTGTGTGGATATTTACTATAAATCAATTTCAGAAAGTGGAAAACAGATGATAAATTATGTTTGTAAATATGCTCCGGTAGAGCTGTTTAAGGGCTTTGGACAGGAATGTGCTGTGCTTGAGGAGATGCCGGAGAATTTTGATAAATCAGATAAGATAGCTCATGCGAATCTCTGCGGATTCGGCAAATCAGTCATACAGGCTGTGCTCGAGGGCAAGGTAGAGGAGCTTGTGCTCGTGAACTGCTGCGATTCAATGCGCAGAGTCTATGATATCATAGAGAATACAAAGAAATGCAAATTCCTGTATATGCTTGATCTGCCTCATGAGGATAACGAGTGTGAGAACATAAAATTTGCACAGTCAATTCTTCGTTTGAAGAAAGCATATGAGAGATATTCGCACAGGACATTCGACAGGGAGCTTTTTATAAAGTCATTTGCAAAACCTCAATCTGAGCGCAAGCCTTACATAGGTCTTATGGGGGTGCATGTGAGCAGTATTCTTGAGAAGACAATACGTGAAAATATGCAGATGGATGTGGAAAATATGACATGCACATCCGGCAGAAATCTCATTATTTTACAGAATGATCTTAGAAATATGGATGATGAGACTCTCTTTGTAGCATATGCAGAGAGTCTGCTCGGACAGATGCCATGTGCCAGAATGAACAATAATACAAGAAGAAACCAGCTCTTTTTAGACCCAAGCCTTAAGGGCATCATATATCACACGATAAAGTTCTGCGATTACTATGGTTTTGAGTATGCAAGCATAAAGAATAATATTAAGGTGCCTCTTTTAAAGCTTGAGACGGATTTTACAAGCCAGAGTGCCGGGCAGCTTCTGACAAGAATACAGGCATTTGCAGAGACAATAGAGGGCTCAGATGATATGGACCCTACAAAAGGCATAAGCGAGGAGGCAAGAAGAAGGATGGAATCAGGAGTCTACTATGTAGCAGGAATTGACAGCGGCTCAACAAGCACAGATGTGGTGATACTGGATCAGGACGGAAAAATTAAATCGACAATGATTATTCCGACAGGTGGCGGCGCTATGATGAGCGCCGAAAAGAGTCTGGAGAAGGCTGTCGAAAAGGCCGGTATATCAAAGGATGATATTGTAAGGATTGTAACAACAGGATATGGACGTGCATACATCAACAGCGGCGATGACAGCATCACAGAGATTACATGCCATGCAAAGGGCGCGCATTATCTGAATCCTAACGTGCGCACAGTTATTGACATAGGCGGACAGGATATAAAGGCAATCAGTATAGATGAAAATGGTGCTGTGAAGAATTTCCTGATGAATGATAAATGTGCGGCAGGAACCGGACGTTTTCTGGAGATGATGGCAAGGACACTCGGACTTTCACTCGAGGAGATGAGCACCATGGGACTTGAGTGGAAGGAAAACATTGTGATTTCAAGCATGTGTACAGTTTTTGCAGAGTCTGAGGTAGTATCGCTGGTGGCACAGAACAAGGCTGTTTCTGATATTATCCACGGACTAAACATGTCTGTAGCTTCAAAGGTAGGCGCACTTGCAGCAAGGCTTGGGCAGGACAATCCGGGAGAGTATATGATGACCGGCGGAGTGGCAAAGAACAAAGGCATCACAAATGCACTTGAAGAAAAGCTAGGCGCAAAGCTGTATATTTGCGATGAGGCACAGCTTTGCGGAGCGCTTGGTGCAGCACTTTTTGCATATGAGAAGTGCAGGGAGGCTTAATAGAGGGGCTATAGCAAACCACCAGTTGAACTGGTGGTTGCTGACTTTACTCCATGATTTTTCCGTCAATACTTATTGTTACAACTTGCCATGGTATGAATTTTCCACTAGCTTGAAGGGCTTTTTTTGCCGCAATTTCCAGGCCGCCACAGCAAGGGACTTCCATTCGGACAATAGTTACACTTTGAATGTTGTTATTTTGAATAATAGCAGTCAGCTTTTCACTATAATCCACCTGATCTAATTTAGGACAACCAATTAAAGTTACCTTGTTTCGAATAAAATCCTGATGAAAGGCGGCATAAGCGTAAGCAGTACAATCAGCTGCGATTAAAAGCTTTGAGCCGTTAAAATATGGTGCATTAACAGGAGCCAGTTTAATCTGCACCGGCCAGTTTTGAAGCTTTGATCCTGAATCTGCGGTTGAAGTGGCTTTTACAGGCTCAGATGTTTCAGTTCGTCTGATCTGCATGATTTTAGATCCAGGACAGCCGGAGTGAGAGGTCATTGCCCGGTTTTTGGCAGCTATTTTTTTCTGTGCTTCTTTTACGGCTTCTTCATCATATGCAGGTGCGTCTCTCTCCTCAAATGAGATGGCTCCGGTAGGGCATTCAGGGAGACAATCTCCCAGTCCGTCGCAGAAATGTTCTCTCACCAATTCTGCTTTTCCGTCAATGATATCAATGGCGCCTTCGTGGCAGGCAGATGCACAGGCACCACAGCCGTTACATTTTTCTTTATCAATCTTTATAATCTTTCTTATCATTTTTAACCTCCGTCAATAGTATTTAGCGTTTGTTTATGCTAGAATTATAGTATTATAAATACAACTAGTATGTTTGATTTCCAACAGGGAGGAACTATTTTGCAAAAATATTTATCAATCCTAAGAAACAGTCCATTTTTTAAAGGTCTAACTGATAACGAGATATTATCCATATTGCATTGTGTAAACGCAACAACAATTTCTAAAAAGCGAGATTCTTATATTTTCAGAGCAGGTGATATTACCGAAGTAATGGGGATTGTGGTGTCCGGCTGCGTCCTCATTATTCAAGAAGACATCTGGGGACATCGAAATATTTTGTCAAAATGTCACGCAGGAGATTTTTTTGGTGAGCCGTATGCAGCAAGCCAGAGAGCTGTCTTAAATATCAGTGTGGTAGCAGATGAGAATTGTGAGATTATTCTCTTAAATGTCAAAAGACTTCTGATTACCTGTCCAACTGCGTGTGAGCATCATCAGAAGCTGATCCGTAATCTGGTCAGTGTCCTGGCAAATAAGATACTGATTCTGAACGATAAGATCACACATGTTGGGAAGCGAACGACGAGAGATAAACTATTATCATATCTGTCGGCAGAATCTATCAGACGTTCGTCGTTATCTTTTGATATTCCTTTTGATAGGCAGCAGCTAGCAGATTATCTTTGTATTGATCGTGCAGCAATGTCTACAGAGATATCAAAGTTACAAAAAGAGGGCTTTATAAAAACAAATCGAAATCATTTTGAATTGCAATTGAGTATAATCAAAAAGAAGAACTATACAATTTAGGCAATGGTTGCATTGTTCGGAACGATAGGAAATAGCAATACAAGTTGTAGGCAGGTGGCTACTCAGGAGCAGATGGACCGATTTTGAAAAACTCTGTATCAATTTTCTTTACAGTGTTCATAGATTTATGGTATAATCAGTTTAAACGCTTGAATAAAGGAGATTATCCGGGAAGAAAATGAGAAGGCGCAGACGGAATGATTCTGTAATTCCGTCACTTCATGGGAGATAAATGTTATAGTGAATTTATAGTGAATAGAGAAACGCGATAGCGTAGTAAGCAATAATTTCAGATGATCCAGGTTTGATCAGAGAGGAGAAGAATATGAATAACTATTGTATGATCCAGAACTCCAAAACGTTTGCATTTTCCGCAGAGAATCCAACCGGTGTACGCGCAGGTGGTTCCCAGGGCGGTGACTGCACCAAGCTTCGTCCAACCGTGACGATTCATGCAGGGGAGACCGTAACTCTGGTAGATGCTGCAGGACCGGGTGTAATCCAGCATATGTGGTTCACCGGATATGTTGGGCACCATTTTATCATCCGTATGTATTGGGATGATCAGGAATATCCGTCTGTGGAAGCTCCGCTCTCTGCATTCTTCGGATGTGCCTATGATGAAAATTTCGTGGACAGGGATGGCAAATATCCGGTGTTGAATTCTGCCATGATGCTGGTAGCTCCTGGTCGCGGCTATAACAGCTATTTTGAGATGCCGTTCCATAAGAGAGCTCGGATCACGATGGAAAACCGTGGTGACAAGGATGAAGAGCTCTTTTATATTATCACCGGAGCTTATCAGGAGATTCCGGCGGAGGCTGGTTATTTCCATGCCACCTATCGCCAAGAGCACCCGGTTCAGAAGGGTCGTACCTATACAATCGTTGACGGAATCGAAGGCAGGGGACAATTTGTTGGTGTGACTCTGGCAACTGGTATGAATGGCAACAATACATGTTGGGTAGAAGGCGAAGCCCGCATGTATCTGGACGATGATCCGTATCCGTCTATCCACTATACCGGAACTGAAGACTACTTCGGCGGTTCCTATGGATTTGGAAATGACATCATCATCAAGAGCTATCAGACCTTCAGCGGCTTATATACCGGCATGTATGCAATCTATGGAGACAACCGGGAATTCTATAACGGACAGCAGAGATTCCTGCTGTATCATTTCCATATTGCAGACCCGATCCGTTTTGAGAATAAGTTTCGTATGACACTCGACAACATGGGCTGGACCGGACCGCGTTACGATGATTACACCAGTGTTGCTTATTGGTATCAGACCCTGCCGTCCGCACCGCTGATGCCACTGCCGACAGATGCAGAGATGTGTATGAGATAATAGAACCAGATTGGAGATGTCAGATAGAATGGTTTTAACCTTGCGATACGTCGCATCGGTTATATCGGACTGACATCAGAGATTTGCCAGAAAGGATAGAGGTATTATGTTACTGGAAGAGAAGTTTTTGGAATTTCATCGTTATGCCAGTAGCCACAATCTGCCGCTGGAAGCTATCAGTGTCGGAGATGAGAACAAGGTACTCTGTGAGATGCACTACGCAGCAAATGCACCGAGAAATATTTATTCACATACCAAGAGTTTTACGGTAACAGCAGTTGGACTCGCAATAGAAGAGGGAAAACTAAGCCTGGAAGATCATGTGGCGGAAGTGTTTAAAGATAAACTTCCTTCAAATCCGGATCCAAATCTGGAGAAGATTCAGTTGAAACATCTGCTCTGCATGTCCAGTGGCTTTGGTAAGGCACTTCTGATGAATGAGGACAGACGTCCGGGCGTCGGCGCACCGGATTATGAGAAATATATGATGGCGCAGCCGGTTCCTGTGGAGCCAGGCAGTGCATTCTGCTATTCCTCTGCCGACAGTATTCTGGCTGCTCATATGGTAGAACGGGCCGTTGGCAAGCGGATGGGAGAGTATCTGTATGAGAAGGTATTCCAGCCCCTTGATATGGGATGGCCGCTCTGGGAGCATGATCCACAGGGACATCCGAATGGCGGCGGAGGTATGTATCTGACTTGTACCGAGATGATGAAACTGGGACAGCTCTATCTGGCTGAGGGTAACTGGAAGGGCGAGCAGATTGTCAGCAGGGACTGGGTGCAGGAGGTGTCCACCCCGAAATTTACCTTCGAGCCATCTGCAGATCTCTGGCATGTAGGATATGGCTATCAGTTCTGGATCAGTCCATATCCAGGATCCTATCGTGCTGATGGCGCATTCGGACAGATTACAACGATTCTCCCAGAGAAGGGATTGGTTGTTTCCATCCAATGTCCGGAGCGAGGTAATTTCGATCAGGTTAAACGTGCGCTGCATGAACATTTTCTGATGGAATTGTAAGAATAGACTTGCAACAATATGCTATAATTTGCCCAGAAACCGTACTTTTGGCTGCAAAATAAAAATAGCAGAATATAAGAATAAATTACAATGGGGATGTGATAGAGGGAGAGGATCAGCTGGGCTGGTCCTTTTTCAGTGGAGTTAAACTTGTCTGAGTAATATGCTACAAACAAGTTTGTGGACTGAAAAAACCAAAATAAAAGTGCCGAAAATACAAGACGCAAAACATTAAGCAAACGCAATAATTAAACGCAAAATATCGAATTGATTTGACTTTTTGCGTTTTACTGAGGTATAATTTGCGTAAGATGAGGAATAATATTGCGAATGACAGGAGCTGATATATATGAAAACTTGTAAAGAAAAGGCTTTAGAGTGGAATGTTTCTCCACGTTCCGTAAATGATATGTGCAAAAAAGGAAGAATACAGGGTGCAATAAAAGAAAAAGGATCTTGGTTAATTCCAGACGACTCTCCAAAGCCAATGGATGGAAGAGTGTCTAATGGAAAATACATCAAGAAAAATATGGTTGCGAAAGCAGAAGTTAAATCATTACCAATCGGCATCTCTGACTATGTTCGTGCGCAGGAAGAATATTACTATGTCGACAAGACGTTATTAATCAAAGAATTCTTGGATCAAAAGCCATTGGTATCTTTGTTTACAAGACCAAGGAGATTCGGAAAGACCTTGAATATGGATATGCTCAGAGTGTTCTTTGAAATATCAGATAAGAATACTAGTAAGTATTTTGTCGATAAAAATATTTGGCAATGTGGAGAAGAGTATCGTTCACATCAAGGAAAATATCCAGTCATATTCTTAACTTTTAAGGATGTTAAATTTGATACTTGGGACGCAACAATAGATAAAATAAGGGGACTACTTCAAGAAGAGTATGGAAGACATCAAGAGCTACTAAATAGTGATAAGCTCTCACAATATGAGAAGGAGTATTTTACAAAGATTATTAGCGCTACAGCTAATGAAGTGGAGCTTACTTCTTCGCTAGAAAGACTATCTAAAATGCTTGCTTCACATTATGATAAGGCTCCAGTAATCATTATTGATGAATATGATACTCCGATTCAAGAGGGATACTCTAAGGATTTCTACTATGAAATTATTGGATTCATGAGAAATTTCTTTTCAGGAGCATTTAAGGATAATAAGAATTTATCCTATGGTTTCCTAACAGGAATTTTGCGTATTGCTCAGGAAAGTATCTTTAGTGGTCTAAATAATTTAACAGTGAACTCCGTAATGGATGAAGAATACGATAGCTTTTTTGGATTTACAGAATCTGAGGTGAAAGCAATGCTCAGTTACTATGGAGTATCAGATAAAGAGGAGGAACTTAAAGACTGGTACGATGGATATTTGTTTGGTAGCGAAGAAATATATAATCCATGGTCTGTAATCAACTATATTTCCAAGGGATGCCTTCCTCAAGCATATTGGGTAAATACAGGAAAAAATGAAATCCTTGATGATGTACTAAGAGTGGCTACAGATGATATTACAGAAAGATTATATGACCTTTTGCAAGGAGAAAGAGTAGTTGCAAGAATTGATCAAAATGTGGTGTATAGATCGCTTGCGGAGGATCCAGCAAATATTTATAGCTTATTGTTGGTTGCTGGCTATTTGAAAACTCCTAAAAAGGAACTGCAAGCAGATGGTTCATATTTATGTGAAGTATCAATTCCAAATAGAGAGATTGCAGCTGTATATAAGAGTGAAATCTTGTCACATTTCTTGCAAACTGGAGCAATTACAAGGACTACAGCAAATAAGATTGCAGAAAGTCTTTATGCCAATGATTACAAGAAGTTGCAGAGCGCTATTGGGGAATATATGGATAAATCAATTAGCTTCTTCGATGGTGGAGCTGAAGGATTTTATCATGGTTTGATGCTAGGATTAATAGCATTAATGGATAATCAGTATAAGATTAAATCGAACCGAGAATCTGGAGATGGCAGATTTGATGTTTCTTTAATTCCAAGAGAAAAAAGGTATCCTGGTATTATTTTGGAATTAAAGTGGAAAGAAAAATTAAGCGATGTTGAGCTTGAAAAATGGTCTAATGAAGCATTAAAGCAAATTGGTGAGTTGCGATACGATTCTGAAATGAAAGAGGATGGAATTACGGAAATCTTGAAGTTTGGAATTGCTTTTTCGGGGAAGAAAGTATGTGTAAGAACTGAGTAGAACAAGAATTTAGTGCAAAGGAGGCGATAGTATGTTTCCAACAATTAATAAAAAAGAAACAGGTGTTAATCTTCGAAGAATTATGGATATGAGAGGAGTAAAACCAAAAGATATTCAAGAATATTTAGGGTTTGGATGTGTGCAGAGTGTTTATCGATGGTTGGATGGCGTTAGTATGCCAACAGTCGATAATCTGTATGCAATTAGCAAAATGCTTCAAGTTCCTATGGATTCAATTGTTTGCGGAAATGCTGGAAGAACAAAAAGTCAAATGGATGCATGTCTTACGGATCAGGAGAGAAGAGTTTATACCTACTATAAGAAAATGAGAGAATTAAATGCAGCATAATTTTTGAACTACAAGTTCAATGACATTACATGAATCCTCCCTTAGAATTATATTAAGAGATAATTTTAAGGGAGGATTTTTTATGAGAGAAAAGATGTTAGTAACACAGGCTCTTGACGAAAGAGACCTACTAGTAAAGAAGATATCAGATAAAATTGACAAAGCAAGTTTTGTGGATACCATAAAGCCAAATGAGGATAGAATACAAGCTGCAGGAGTGGAATGGCGGAAAAGTATGGGTTGAAGAAGCATATCCCAATATTCTCTTTGCAAAGGATGGAGAAATATATGATATAGCGGGCATGAAAACAATTGTAATTGGTGGGGCATATAGTGTTGATAAATTTTATAGGTTAAGCAAAGGCTACAATTGGTTTGAAGATGAGCAACCGTCAGATGAGATAAAAGCGTATGTAGAAAAGCAACTTAGTAATAATGACTGGAATGTTGATGTGGTCCTATCACATACTGTTCCGTATGATTATCGACCGGTGGATTTGTTTCTTTCAATGATTGATCAGAGTACAGTGGATGAATCAACAGAGCTGTGGCTCGGAGAGATTGAAAAGAAGCTGGATTACAAATGGTGGTATGCTGGGCATTATCATACATCAAGGGTAAGAGATAAGGTTCAGATAATGTTTGAGGATATAGAGGAGTTTCTACATAGAAAACTAGATTATCAATAAGCTTTGAAAAATAGAAAGTGATGGATTGGAATGAGAAGAAGCAAAAGCTATGAAGTAAGAGACCCAATGAATATATGGAATAAATATGATTTTGCTATGTCAGGTCTCGGAAAGAAAAGCAAAATCTTGGCAAAAATAAAACATTTTTTTAAATGCGTAAAGTGGAGTAAACAGCGTATTACAAGGGGCTATTGTGATTGTGATGTTTGGGAGATGTTTTCTTTTCTTCAGACGCTTATTCCGGATATGCTGCAAACACTGAAAGATACAAGAACGGGTTCACCAGGATATTTGGGAGAAAACTATACCAATGAAAATGGAATTCTTGTAAATGATACCTGCCATGAGGAGTGGAATTGCATTCTAGACAAAATGATATTTTTATGGCGAGAAGCGGAGAAAGATACATGCTCACAAAAGAATCCATTTGATGAAGCGCATTCCAAAGCAATGGATGAATTTACGGAACGATTTGGATTATTTGGAAATAAACTTCAAACTGAGAAAGAATTAGAGGAAAATAGAAAGCGCGGTGGCGGAGGAACAATTCATTTTATGGATGAGTTGCCTGAGTATAAAGAGATTTCCGATAAATATCGCGAAGAAGAAAAGCGTTTGGAAGAATATAGAAGAAAGTGTAAGGATGAAGCTATAGATATGCTTAAACAATATTTCTATGACCTGTGGGATTGAGTTATTAGTAAATCTTAAACCAAAAGTTTAATGCAATTAGTAATAGAATCCGTTATACTAATCATCTACAGGTAAACTTGTGATTCGAGATGGAAGAAAATTACGGAGGTACAAAGAGATGGAACCAATGTATTTGCAGGTCCTGCAAAAAGAAACAGGAAGACAGATTAAGAAACTGCTCGTGGAAAATGGTTATACCGTGAAAGACGTGCAGAATGCTATGGGATTTGAAAATCCACAAGCAGTCTACAAATGGATTTCAGGTAGATCATTACCGAGCTTAGACAATTTTGTAATCTTAAGCAGATTACTGCACACCAGCATAGAAGATATCCTCGTCATTGACGGGGATATTGTTCGTTTATGAGGATTTTCCTTTAAACTGTTAGTACAATGACAAACTTAGCGGAAGGCTTTATGCTGATATCAGAACAGGAGAAATCAGGAAAAGTAGAGAGGAGAAAAGATATGCAAACAATGACATCAGCATATGCAAATAAAATGCTTAAGAGTTTGGAAGAGGATAAGGCTTTCTGGCTGAACAAGGAGGAAGAGGCCTGCACATATGTTGCGGCAATTAATGAGGAGCCAGTTGTTCCTGATTATGATTATGTCGAGGTCGCAACGACAATTGCTGCGCTAGATGAGAAGATTGCTATTATAAAGCATGAACTTAATGTAACTAATGCAAACGCAAAGGTTCTAGTAGGGGATGTAACAATGAGTATAGATAGCATTCTTATTAAGATGGCACAGCTGAATAGAAGAAAAACGGTATTAGACGTAATGCGTAAACGATTGCCTAAATCCAGAGAAGAACAACGTTCTTATATGTCCCGTAATTCGGTTCCTGAGTATAGATACATTAATTACGATTTGGAACTAGTTAAAAATGAGTATGAACTTGTGTCTAAGTCGATTATGGAAATGCAAATGGCACTTGATAAATATAATCAAACGGTACAGTTTGAAGTAGACATCTAAATGAAATATCCGTACAAGGCTTCATGAGATTGATAGTTGATCCAGGAGGTTCGTGTTCATTGTTAAGGTATATTTGTTATTCGTTATTTGTTATCAGTTTTTGTTTAACGTGAATAACATCAGAAAGCATGATTTCTTAACAGTTGCGTTGTAGAAAACCTGCAGGAAACTGCGTGTGGAGGTTCGGTTCTAAACACAAAACTGTGGAAAGTCTTTGGATTTTCCACAGTTATTTTTATGTGAAGTTGATAGAACCCATACTAGTAATATTGGATAAGTGACCAGTCACAATATTTATGCTAGTTCAAACTGAATTAGAAGAATAGTAGGGGTGGATTGCATTAGCTAAATAAATATGTTTACAGCAGGGGCGGCTGTGCTAGGCTGTTCTACCGAAGGCTCTGATTGAGAGGGATTACCTATAATCGGGGCCTTTTCTATTGCCTTCAAGCACAGTTGCGGGTTCATGCTGTCAACATATAGAAAACTGTTCGCCAAACAGAATAAAAATTAATTGAAACTATTCGCGGTTAGGAATATACTAAAAGTGATGTAGTGTCGTATTTATTATGGAGGATACATATGAATTTTGTACCATCATCTGAAAAAGCAAAGGAATGGGGAATAAGCCAAAGACGTGTAGCTATTTTATGTAAAGAAGGCCGTGTTCCAGGAGCTGAATTAGTTGGAAATAGATGGTTTTTACCATCTGATGCTGTAAAGCCTCAGGATCCACGTAAAGCAAAGAAGGATTAATTATGTTTAAAATTATTGAGGGTGATTTTAAAAATAATAAATATAGTGATGAAGAGTATTTGGACAATTGGCCAATGCTTTATATTCTTGAGAATGGTCGCCAAGCGTATATTGGAGAGTCTAGCCATGTGAAAACCCGAATGACGCAGCATTCCTCTATAGAAGAGAAGCGAATTTTTGACAAGGTGCATTTCATTTACTCAAAGCTTTTTAATCAGTCGGTTACATTTGATTATGAGTCGAAGTTGATTCAGTATATCGCTGCGGATGAGCTTTATGAAGTGACTAATAAAAATAAAGGTATTGCGGATAAGCAATATTATCAAAAGCAGGAATACGACGAGAAATTTGCAACCCTTTGGAGAAAGCTTCAAAGAGAGAAGCTGGTAAAGCATTCCATCGAGGAAATTGAGAACTCTGATTTGTTTAAGTATTCGCCGTACAAAGAACTCAATGATAGTCAGAGACAAGCAGTCGAGGACATTGTGCAAAAGCTTAAAGAAGGTACTGTTGATAAAGTAGTTGTCAATGGAATGCCTGGAAGCGGAAAAACTATCGTTGCAGTATATTTGATGAAATATCTGGCTGATAGTGAAGAATATGCAGGAAAGCAGATAGGTTTTGTTGTACCTCAGACATCTCTTCGTAAGACGATGAAGATCATTTTTAGAAGTATATATGGCTTGTCTCCATCGCAAGTCCTTTCGCCCTCAGATGTTACCAAGAAGAAATATGACATTTTGTTAGTAGATGAGGCACATAGACTGCATCAATATAAAAACATTTCTTACATGGGAATATTTAAAGCAAATTGTGAGAAGCTTGGATTAACAACAGAAGCAGATGAACTTGACTGGATTTTGATGCAATCAAAGCAAGCGGTTTTATTTTATGACAGTATGCAGGTCGTTGGCCCGTCTGGTATTGATTTTGAGCGATTTGATAAGAAGATGGAGGACTCATTTAACCGAAGAATGATAGCATATTTCACCTTGATTACGCAAATGCGAGTGCAAGGCGGAAATGCATATATCGATCAAGTAAAGGATATGCTTGCGGGTAGTTGCAGTAGCAAATACGTATCTGAAAAATACGACTTCAAGCTTTATTCAGATTTTTCAAAATTTGAGAAAGATATGTATGCGAAAGAGAATGAAGTTGGTTTATCAAGAATGCTGGCAGGTTATGCATGGCCGTGGATTAGTAAGAATGACCAGGCGTTAAAAGACATAGAAATCCAAGATGTAAAGCGTATGTGGAACCATTGTACTGAAGGGTGGGTACATACCGCAGAAGCTATAGATGAAGTTGGCTGTATTCATTCTATTCAAGGATACGATTTAAATTATGCATTTGTCATTCTTGGAAAAGATATTGGGTATGATAAAGCTGCTGGGAAGATTATTGTACGCCCAGAATGTTATTTTGATAAAAATGGTAAACGTACAGCTAATTACGAAGAACTATTAGAGTACATAACCAATGTTTATTATGTCCTGATGACACGCGGAATCAAGGGAACATATTTGTACGTATGTGATGATGAACTAAGAGAATATTTGTCTCAGTACATGGAAGTGGAGAAATAAAAATGAAACAAGAAACTATAGATAGAATCAGAAAATTCACAGAAGACCGAGACTGGGATCAGTTCCACTCACCAGCAAACCTTGCAAAATCAATTGTGATTGAAGCGGCTGAATTGTTGGAATGTTTCCAGTGGTCAGATGAGGAATATGATTTGCAACATATTAAAGAAGAGTTGGCAGATGTCATGGTATATAGCCAGAATCTTCTTGATAAGCTTGGCTTGGATGCAGACGAAATCATTAATATGAAGATGTCTCAAAACGAGGCTAAGTATCCAGTGGATAAAGCAAAGGGAAGCGCAGCAAAGTACGATCAATTATAAAATGAGAGAAAAATGGCTGAATGCCAGTATATGTCTTAATCCCCAATTTCTTACCTGCCGATTCCCAATGGCAGATTTGCCTTTGGTACAGACTTGAAATTTACCAAAGTTTTTACCAAAATTGATGACAAAAATATGCAAAGATATGGTAAAATATGCCAGAATAAGTGAAAAATGAAGAAAGGTAAAAAGGCTTGAAAAGCCCGAAAATACTGGAAATATGAGAAAAATCAAGATTTTATTCATCTGCCACGGCAACATCTGCCGCAGCACCATGGCCCAAAGCATCTTCACCCATCTGGTCCACAGACAGCACCTCGATGCTGTTTTCGAGATAGATTCAGCTGCGACCAGTCGTGAGGAAATAGGCAATCCGCCGCACTACGGCACCAAAAACAAACTATACGAGGAGCATATTCCTCTTATTCCACACCGCGCGAGACAGATGACACGCGATGATTATTTGTACTATGACCTTCTGATTGGAATGGACACTGCAAATATCAGGAATATGACAAGGATTGCAGGTGGCAGTGACAGTCAGCAGAAGATATTTAAGATGCTGTCATTTGCTGATTACGGGACAAATCATAAGCTTACAGCAGCGCGCGATGTTGCAGATCCATGGTATACAGGTGATTTTGATGCGACCTTTGATGATGTAATGAGTGGATGCCTGGGCTTGTTAGAATACATAAAAGAGGTGTATAATCTATAGCTATAGCAATTAAAAGAGAATAATAGCAGCGGTTACGGTGCTGAACACAGCTGCGATAATTAATTTCAGGAGGCACAAATGCAATTACAGAATGGAAGACCGACAGATACCACAGGCAGACTGGATAAAGAAATTCGTACATACGAATTTTTGGACAAACTGGGAATCGAATATCAGAGAATAGACCACGAGGCGGCATTTACGATGGAGGTTTGTGAGGAGATTGACAAGACACTCGGCGCAACAATCTGTAAGAATCTTTTCCTGTGCAACCGCCAGAAAACTGATTTTTACCTGCTCATGATACCGGGAGACAAGACCTTTAAGACAAAAGAGCTCTCGCATCAGATAGGCAGTGCGAGACTTTCGTTTGCAAGTCCGCAGGATATGGAAAAATATCTGGATATCACACCGGGCTCAGTCAGTGTGATGGGACTGATGAACGACCATGACAATGCGGTCAGACTTCTGGTGGATGAGGATGTGCTAAAAGGTGAGTGGGTTGGATGTCATCCATGCATAAATACCTCCAGCCTCAGGATAAAGACAAAGGACATGTTTGGCCCGGTGATAAAGGCCATGCATCATGATATGACAGTGGTAAAATTAACAGGTGAAGCATAGTAAAGCCTGGCAGAACGTAAGGAGAAACAATGGTAAAAGCAGTAATATTTGACATGGACGGAACACTTATAGATACGGAGAAATATTATCGTATTTTCTGGCCGATGGCACTTAAGCAATTCGGCTACGAGATGACAGATGAGCAGGCACTTTCAATGCGAAGCCTCGGGCAGCCGTATGCACCGCAGCATCTTAAGGATATGTTTCATGATCCGGATATGGATTATAATAAAATCAGGGCTTACCGTCGCAAAATCATGGAGGAGCATCTGGAAAAGGTGGGTATTGAGCTTAAGCCCGGTGCAATTGAGATACTTACATATTTGAAGGAAAAAGGCATTCACAGAGCGATTTCCACAGCGAATGATATAGAAAGAGCTGAGAAATATCTTAAAAAGATAGGGCTCTACGGATATTTTGACAAGATCATCTGTGCACCTATGGTGGAGCATGGAAAGCCGGCACCTGATGTGTATGAGTTTGCATGCAGCGAGCTTAAGCTGGCACCTGAGGAGTGCATGGCGGTAGAGGATTCGCCAAATGGTGTCAAAAGTGCATATTCTGCAGGCTGTAAGGTTGTCATGGTGCCAGATTTGACACAGCCTGATGAGGAGCTGAAAAAGATGCTTTTTGCCTGTGTTGACAGGATAGATGAGATTAAAAGTATAGTATAATCACAGCATATATAAGTCGTGGAGGCATGATGAGCACAGGAAATGATTTACCGGGAATTTCATTAAAAGACGAGCAGAGACAGCTTCAAAATATCATAGGCATTGCACAGGATAATCTGGACCGTGCAAAGGAATCGGTAAAAAAGCTGACAGATGATTTAGAGGATTTAAGAGATGTCTACGAGGCGCAGGACAAGGAGGGACTTGCCCTGTGGAACAATGCGACAGCGCAGCTTCATGAGAACGAGAGAAATATCGTAAGATGTGAAAAGGCGCGGAAAAAGCCGTATTTTGGCAGAATAGATTTTAAGGATCCGCGTCAGAAGTCACAGGAGTCCTACTATATAGGCAGAGTCGGTATTGCAAAGAATGCATCAGAGCCTGTGGTCATTGACTGGAGAGCACCGATTGCATCCGTATATTATGAGAGCAGTCTTGGACTATGTAAGTACACGGTGAGCTCAGAGGGTACTTTTGAGATTGATTTAAACAGAAAGCGCACCTATGAGATTGCAGAGGATAAGCTCATCGACTTTTTTGATTCAGATGTCGTAGCAAATGATGAGCTTCTGACAAAGTATCTGGCTAAGAATAAAAAGGCAGTGCTCGGAGAGATTATCGCGACAATCCAAAAGGAGCAAAACCTTATTATCCGCCGTTCGCCAAAGACGAATATCATTGTGCAGGGAGTTGCAGGATCAGGAAAGACAACGGTTGCAATGCACAGGATATCGTACATTTTATATAATTATGCTGATGATTTCAGACCGGAGGATTTCTACATTATAGGCAGTAACCACATTTTGTTGAACTATATTACAAGCGTGCTTCCGGAGCTTGATGTGTACGGCATAAAACAGATGACTATGGAGCAGCTTTTTACAAGGCTTTTGTACGAGGATTGGGATGACAAAAAGTACAGCATACATGAAGTCAGCAAAAATGACAGTAGAAACAGCATAAAGGGCAGTAAAGAATGGTTTGAAGCTCTTGAAAAATTCTGCTGGGATTATGAGGAAAAGTGTATTCCAAGAGATGAGGTCTACATGGAAAAAACAGGCAATCTGCTTGTGGGAAAGGTGCTGATAGACACTTATCTGCATGATAATCCGCTTCTTTCCATGCAGAGTAAAATCCTCATGTTAAATGAGATAATTTACTCGAAGTATGAAAATGAGGTTCTCGGTAAGGAAGTGAAGTTCACTGCAAAGGAGCGCAGGGTGCTTGATAAAAAATACAAAACATATTTCGGTAAGGATGACTGGAAAGGCTCTGTGTATGATTTTTACAGGGATTTTCTGCTTAGTCAGAAGGAGAAGGAATATGATATAGATATTCCAAAGGACTCGTTTGATGTGTATGATCTGGCAGCGCTTGTGTATATTTATAAGCGCATCAAGGAGACAGATCCGGTTCGTGAGGCGAGTCATGTGGTTATTGATGAGGCACAGGATTTTGGTATGATGGCATACTGCTGTCTGCATTACTGCCTCAGAAACTGCACATACACTATCATGGGCGATACCTCGCAGAATATACATTTTGAGTATGGCTTAAATGACTGGGAGGACTTGAAAAAGCTGATACTCACAGGCACATATGACGCATTCGGTCTGCTTCGAAAGAGCTACCGAAACACTGTTGAGATTTCAGAATTTGCAACGGAGATACTGCGCCATGGAGATTTTGCAATTTATCCGGTGGAGCCTATTATTAGGCATGGAAACGCAGTGCGCATAGAGGAGTATGCCAATGTGCGCTCACTGATTTCGGCATCGGTTGACACGATAAAAGGCTGGCAGAGTGAAGGCTATGAGACGATAGCTGTCGTGTGCCGTGATGAGGCAGAGGCTCTCAAGGTGTCTGCTGAGCTTAAAAAACATATAGAAATAGCAGATGATGATATTGAAACTGCACAGTTTGGTGCAGGAGTCATGGTACTTCCGGTCGCGTATACAAAGGGACTTGAGTTTGATGCTGTATTGCTGTTTGACCCATCAGAGAGAAAATATCCGGCTGATGACAGTCATGTGAAGCTTTTGTACGTTGCGGCTACCCGTGCACTTCATGAGCTTGCTGTATTCCACCGGGGCAGGCTGACACCGCTTATTGCAGACCCTGCTCCTTCCAACAGGCATCAGAAGGAGTTTTCTGCAGAGCCGCTTACTAAGGCAAAGGAATATGAAAAGCAGCAACTGACAGAAAAAGAGATAGAAGAGCAAAAGCGCGTTGATGGCAGACGCGATATGGATGAAAGAGAGTATTTTGGTCCGTCGCGCATTGCATTAAAGCCTGAGCAGTTGACAAATAAGGCTGAAAATGAGAAGCTTGATTTATCTGCATTTGTAAAAAAAGACAGGGAAAATCAAACACAATGTACTGCTACAGATATGGCAAATAAAATTAAGATTAAGGAAGTAAGTAAGGCTGCAAAAAAGAGTAGCCTCCCTCTAAATCCATCCCCATACGCATACGGCTCAATCCCGGACAACGATATACTTCATGTAAAGGGACATTCAAAGGGCAAGTTTGCGGTAAAATGGCTCAAAAAAGGTAAAGCGCATGTTGAAATCGCCACAGCGGACGGCACACTTTATGTGATACCAATAACACCGGAGATAGTACGCGTAATCTTTGTAAAAGGAATTGGAGTGAAGCCACACAAAACCTATTGGAAGCAAAAGGCCGATACAGCCTTCAAATGGGTGGCAAAGGAATCCAAATCGCTTATTGAAATTCAAACGGAGAAGCTGATACTAAGGATAGAAAAGAAAAACGGAGCCATACAGTATTTTGATGCCGACAGAAATCTCCTTGTAAGTGAAAATGCCATAGAGCCAAGGCTTTTAAATAATGGCGAGTGCTACACATTTTTTGACTGGGACAAATCGGAAAAGCTCAAATCCAAGGGAATACTTGCGACAGACCTTACTGATTTGACAAACAAAGCCAGATATATTACGTTCGGAGGCAGACAGCAGAGGCTGCCGCTTGTCGTGTCAAACAAGGGATATGGAATCGCTACTGCATCAAGCCGCACAGCACTCTTTTGCAATATAAATATGTACGGACAGTATATCTTTGTAGACGGTGACACTCAAAGCGACTATTATTTTATAGGTGCAGGCAGTGTAGGCCATACACTTGAGCTGTACGGCACATTATAAAATGCAAGTTGCCCAAAGCAAAATTATCTGATAAAATATCGGCATTAGTATATACGGAGGATAACAGATGAAATTCAGGACAGAAAACGAGTTTACACATTTCAAATTTTCGGATGTGCATGTGAGCGATATCATGATGAGCTTTGGCACCTTCAAAATATGCCTTGACAACGTAATTATAAAGGCAGATAATTCTAAAAACAGAGATATCCGTGATATGAGGACAAACGGCCTTATATTAAAGCTTTCAGATGCAAATATTATTTCATTCATACGCGAGGGCTTTAAGACATATGATGCCGATGGCAACCTAAAGAGCACCACGGCTGACGAGGAGATAGAGGAGACAGATTATATCGACACCTTCAACAATTTTCTTGACGGATACGCATATTTAATCGAGAAGGAGAATAAAAATTATACCTTCGTATTCGATGGAACAGATGAGCGCTCGTACACCTTGATTGTATCGGCATCAAAGGACGAGTGCGAGTGGGACAGATTCATGAATATTGAGGCATAGAGTATGCCATGGTGCATTTTTAGACAAGTCCAAGATGCACCATGGCATTTTTAAGCCCATCCTCTTTGATATCGTCTGTCACTATATCGGCAACAGCCTTGACTTCATCACTGGAATTGCCCATGGCAACACCGACATCACAGTAGCGCAGCATATCAAAATCATTCTGGCCATCGCCAAAGCCTATTGTATCAGCCTGACTCATGTGAAGAAACTCTACCACATCGCGTATGCCGGTTGCCTTGTTGACACCGCGCAATGTAATCTCACCGCTGTAAGGTTCAGGCTCTTTAAAGCTGCTCAGGGTTACTACAAATTCATCGCCGAGGAGCTTTCTTAAATCATCAATGTGGTAGTTGCAATTGCAGTAGATGGTGCTTTCAACATCGGCGTATCGATTAGAAAAGCTTGATAATTCATCATCAATCACGATATCCTTAAATGTCGGGTTGTCCTGTATTACATGCATGTCAAACTGCTTTGAGAATGCTGATATGAATTTGTCGGCCCACTTATGGTTGGTGATGCTTTTATCCTTTGTTTGGAAGATAAGTCCTGTGTCGTTGTCACCAACAGTGTCAAGAACCTTCTGTAACAGATTCTGCCCATAGACATGATGTGCAATTACCTTATCACCCACAGTGACATAGCCGCCGGCAGCAGCCACCACGCCGTCAAAATCAAAGGCTTTTAATGATGGATAAATCTGATTGTAACTACGTCCTGTGCAAAGAAAAATCATGTGACCGTTTTGTTTTGCGTTTATTAGAGCATCAGCGGTTGATGGGCTCATGGTGCTCTTGCCGAAATCAACGAGAGTGCCGTCTATATCAAAAAATAATAGTTTTTTCATAAGTGTTACCTGCCTCATTATTATTAATTAATTATATATACCAAATATACTCTACAATACGAATTCAATAAAGGCAATAGGGAATAGCCCAAATTTATTTAATAATTGTTGCAAAAGAAGGCTCTGTTATAACCACAATTAAGAAAAACTATAATATATTCCTATACTTTATTTTCTTAAGTTTTGGTTATGGTGGGTTGAAATAATAAGTTTATTGTGTTATAACGTTAAACAACAAAAGAACAATAAATGCGTTGAAGGAGACTTGGATCACCAGACACCGACAGGAATACAGCGTCACCGACTGAGAGCGCTGTTTGGAAGAGCTGATTGCAGGAACACTACCGGAGCAGATTTGTTGAACGATTGATATGGTTTATTGCATAGATAGGTTTATCGTATGTGAATTAAGCTTTTTATATATCAAAAGTAGGCAAATACGATTCATCCACGTTACGGATAAGAGTGGAGAAACAGGTACAGTCCTTTTTCTCAAAGCGGGTGGTACCGCGGAATATTTTTAGAATTTTCGCCCCGGAGCATTTCATTAATTTGATATGCTCCGGGGCTTTTTGGCGTATATAGCCCAGTTTCTACAGAGGCACATAGCAATTCGTGGGCTATATACAATACTACATAAATTTATATTCCGTCCCGCTTAAAAAATCAAAGGAGCACAAAAATATGGAATTCTTAACAGGAGCAGTTCAAAAGGAAGACCTCGGTATCGCAGAAATTCTTGCAGGCGACTACGAGGGCAAAAACATCAAAGTAAAGGGTGCGATCCACACCATAAGAGATATGGGTGAGGTTGCATTCATCGTCTTAAGACGCAGGGACGGACTCGTACAGTGTGTATACGAGCCGGGCAAATCCCAGTTTAGCGTCGATGATCTAAAGGAAGCAGATACCGTGGAGGTATGCGGCACATACAAGAGTGATGACCGTTCTCCAAACGGCTTCGAGCTTCGTCTTGACACTATCACAATTTTATCTGAGCCGGCGGAGCCTATGCCGCTTCAGATCAACAAATGGAAACTGAATACTTCGCTTGAGGCAAAGCTCAATAACAGGGCAGTGGCACTCAGAAATCCAAGAGAGCGTGCTACGTTCCGTATACAGGAGGGTATCACAAGGGGCTTTAGGGATTTCCTTTATAACAATGGATTTACAGAGATTCATACGCCAAAGCTTGGTGCAAAGTCAGCCGAGGGAGGCGCCAACCTCTTCAAGCTTGAATATTTCCACAGACCGGCTATATTACAGCAGAGCCCGCAGTTTTACAAGCAGATGATGGTAGGTGTTTTTGACAGGGTATTTGAGACTGCACCTGTTTTCAGAGCAGAAAAGCACAATACAAAGAGACATCTGAATGAGTATACATCACTCGATTTTGAGATGGGCTACATTGACGGCTTCGAGGATATCATGGAGATGGAGACAGGCTTTTTGCAGTACACCATGGAGCTTTTAAAGACCTCATACGCCAAGGAGCTTGAGCTTTTAAAGATTAAGCTGCCTGATGTGACAAGCATACCAAGAGTCAGATTTGACGAGGCAAAGCAGCGTGTCGCAGAAAAATATAACAGACAGTTCAGAAACCCATTCGACTTAGAGCCGGAGGAGGAGGTACTTATCGGACAGTACTTCAAGGAAGAGTATGGCAGTGATTTTGTATTTGTCACACATTATCCTTCAAAGAAGAGACCGTTTTATGCCATGGATGATCCGGCAGACGAGACATACACCTTAAGCTTTGACCTGCTTTTCAGAGGCCTTGAGATCACAACAGGCGGCCAGCGAATCCACGACTACAACAAGCTTATGGAAAAAATCGCAAAGCGTGGCATGGAGACAGAGGGTATGGAGAGCTATCTTTCAGCCTTTAAGCACGGCATGCCGCCACATGGAGGTCTTGGAATAGGACTTGAGAGACTTACAATGCAGCTTATCGGAGAAGACAATGTGCGTGAGGCTACGCTGTTTCCTCGTGATCTCAGCAGATTGGAGCCATAGAACCCCTCGCTTCTGTGGGGGGGGTGCGCATGCAGGTTTTGAGGTTGCATGTGTGTATATATTTTGCTCAGAAAATTTTTAAGCTTGTTCCGACATTTCCTGCGGATAGGTTATTGGCAGGAGGTATGCTGTGAGGTATTACAGGCTGTGAGCGTCGGAACTGTTAAAAATTTGTCTTCGCAATATATATACACCCATGCGTTGCAGGGTGTTGATGCGCACCCTGGGCAGATATTGGCACATTTCCATAAAAATAAAATATCAGGAAAGAGAGAAAGGATATCGTATGAATCATATAGGAACAAGAGAAATCGCCACAGAGCGGCTTACTCTTCGAAGATTTGAAATAGAAGATGCGGAAAATGTTTTTTACAACTGGTTTTCTGATGAGCAGACAGTTAAGTATCTTACATGGCCTGTTTACAAGAGTGTTGATGAGGCAGAGGATATGATAAAGAGCTGGATTGCACAGTATGACAATACAGAGTATTACAATTGGGCTATTGAGCTTAATGACCTTGAGCAGCCTATCGGCAATATTTCGGTTGTGAGCATTGATGAAAAGACGGAGAGCATTGAGCTTGGATATTGCTTAGGAAGTCAGTTTTTTAATAAAGGATATATGACTGAGGCGGTGACTGCTATCATCAGATTTTTCATTAATGAGGTCGGTGCCGGACGTGTATGGGCCAGACATGATACTGAAAATCCAAATTCCGGCAAGGTGATGGCTGCGGCAGGCATGGATTATGAGGGTACTCTCCGCCATGCAGGCTTCAACAATCAGGGTATATGCGATGAAGCGGTATATGCAAAGGTCAGAAGTGCAGCACTTGACGAGGAGCCTGAGGATGAGACTCCTGAGCAGCAGGCTGTTACCACAAAGGTGATGGGCGAGGACGGAGTCATGAGAAATGTAATCTCAGATGAGACTATGGAGTATGTCGGAATCCTTGCAAAGCTTGAGCTTTCACCGGAGGAGGCAGAGGCTGCAAAGAAGGATATGGCAGATATGCTTGATTATATCGATAAGCTTGAGGAGCTTGATACTTCGGGAATTGAGCCAATGAGCCATGTATTCCCTGTAAACAATGTATTCAGAGATGATGTTGTCACAAACGGTGACGGAAGTGAAGCTACACTTGCCAATGCACCGGTCAAGAAGGACGGCGGATTCAAGGTACCAAAGACAATCGGCGAATAACGGCAAGGAGGAGAAAAATGGATTTAATGTCTTTAACTGCCGTGGAACTCGGCAAGAAAATACAGGCAAAGGAAGTTACAGTGGAAGAGGCTGTAAAGGCTGCCATTGCTTCTATAAAAGCAAAAGAAGAAAAGATAAACAGCTTTGTCACAATAGACGAAGAGGGTGCACTTAAAAAAGCAGCAGAGGTTCAGGCAAAAATTGATGCGGGAGAGCTAAAAGGAGCGCTTGCGGGTGTGCCTGTAGCCATAAAGGATAACATGTGTACAGAAGGGCTTCTCACCACATGTTCATCAAAGATACTCTACAATTTCATCCCGACCTACACAGCGGAGGCTGTTAAGCGCCTTGAGGATGCAGGCTGTGTCATCGTGGGAAAAACCAACATGGATGAGTTTGCCATGGGAAGCACCACAGAGACATCAGCATTTGGAGCAACCAAAAACCCATGGAATACAGAGCACGTACCGGGCGGTTCATCAGGCGGAAGCTGTGCAGCAGTTGCAGCAGAGGAGGTACCGTTTGCACTCGGTTCAGATACAGGCGGATCAATCAGACAGCCAAGCTCCTTCTGTGGTGTGACAGGAATCAAGCCAACCTACGGCACAGTTTCACGATATGGACTCATTGCCTATGGCTCATCGCTTGACCAGATTGGACCTATCGCAAAGGATGTCACAGACTGTGCTACTATACTTGAGGCAATCGCTTCATATGATACGAAGGATTCGACATCAGTAAACAGAGACGATTTGAAGTTTACAGAGGCGCTTGTCGATGACGTAAAGGGTATGAAGATCGGTATTCCAAAGGATTATCTCGGAGATGGACTTGACCCGGAGGTAAAATCGGCAATCCTTGCAGCGGCAGATGAATTAAAGAAAAAAGGTGCTGTTGTGGAGGAATTTGACCTCGGACTTGTAGAGTATGCCATCCCGGCTTACTATGTAATAGCCTGCGCGGAGGCAAGCTCAAACCTTGCCAGATTCGACGGTGTCAAATACGGATACCGTACAAAGGAGTACACAGACCTTCACAACATGTACAAGAAATCGCGTTCTGAGGGCTTTGGACCTGAGGTAAAGAGAAGAATCATGCTCGGCTCCTTCGTGCTCTCATCAGGATATTATGATGCATATTACTTAAAGGCATTAAGGGTAAAAGCACTTATCAAAAAAGCCTTTGATGATGCATTCGCCAAATATGATGTAATACTTGGACCTGCAGCACCTACCACAGCTCCAAAGCTTGGAGAGAGCTTAAGTGATCCAATCCAGATGTACCTCGGTGATATCTACACCATATCTGTAAACCTTGCAGGTCTTCCGGGAATATCGCTTCCGTGCGGCATGGACAAAAACGGACTTCCAATCGGATTACAGCTCATCGGAGACTGCTTTAAGGAGAAGAATATCATCCGCGCAGCATACAGCTTTGAAAAAACAAGAGAGCTTAAGCGCAGCACTATTGCGGAGGAATACAGTAACAAAAATACAGCAGATACCAATAAATCTGCCGGTGCACAGTAGGAAGGAGGCAAAAAGGATATGAAAAACTATGAGACAGTCATCGGACTTGAGGTCCACGTAGAGTTAGCTACAAAAACAAAGATCTTTTGCGCCTGCTCCACGGCTTTCGGAGGCGCACCAAATACACATACATGTCCTGTCTGCACAGGACAGCCGGGCTCACTTCCTGTTTTAAACAAGCAGGTTGTAGAGTACGCAGTGGCAGTAGGACTTGCCACCAACTGTACCATCACACAGTACAGCAAATTTGACAGAAAGAACTATTTTTATCCGGATAACCCGCAGAACTATCAGATATCACAGCTTTATCTGCCAATCTGCCGCAACGGTTCAGTGGAGATTGAGACAGCAAACGGAAAGAAAAACGTCAGAATCCATGAAATCCACATGGAGGAGGATGCCGGAAAGCTCGTACATGACGAGTGGGAGGACGTATCTATCGTAGATTACAACCGTTCCGGAGTACCTCTTATAGAGATAGTATCAGAGCCTGATATGCGCTCCGCTGAGGAGGTTATCGCATACCTTGAGACTCTGCGTCAGACCATCCAGTATCTCGGAGCATCTGACTGTAAATTGAATGAGGGCTCAATGCGTGCCGATGTCAACATCTCAGTCAGAGAGGTGGGTGCAAAGAAGTTTGGTACACGTACGGAGATGAAAAACCTTAACTCCTTCAAGGCTATTGCACATGCCATCGAGGGTGAGCGTGAGCGTCAGATAGAACTTCTTGAGATGGGCAGAAAGGTAGTACAGGAGACACGTAGATGGGATGACAACAAGGAATCATCACATGCCATGCGTTCAAAAGAGGATGCACAGGACTACAGATATTTCCCTGAGCCTGACCTTGTGCCAATCGTCGTATCCGATGAATGGATTGCACAGATAAAGGCAAAGCAGCCTGAGCTTCGTCCACAGAAGCTTGCACGCTACAAGAAGGAATACGACATCCCTGAGTATGATGCAAAGATTCTCACAGAGTCAAAGCATATGGCAGACATATTTGAGGCTGCAACAAAGCTTTGTGGCAAGCCGAAGAAGGTTTCAAACTGGTTGATGGTTGAGACAATGCGACTGTTAAAGGATAATGATATGGATGCAGATGAGATAAAATTCTCACCTGTAAACCTTGCAAAGCTTGTAGATCTGGTGGATGCAGGCACGATCAACTCATCTGTTGCCAAGGAAGTATTTGAGAAAATATTCCGGGAGGATATCGATCCTGAGCAGTATGTCGAGGAGAACGGTCTTAAGAGCATGAATGATGAGGGTGAGCTTAAAGCCACAATCCAGGCTGTCATCGATGCAAATCCACAGGCTGTGGAGGATTATCACAATGGCAAGAAGAAAGCCATCGGAGCACTTGTAGGTCAGACTATGAAGGCTACAAAGGGCAAGGCAAATCCTGCTGTTGTCAATAAGCTTCTTATGGAGTTGTTATAATTGGATAGATATTAAGAAAATGGATCCGGCAGGTCTTTTGATCTGTCGGTTCTTTTTTTTCAAAAGCGCCTCAGCTTGCTTGCACGCATTTATTCAGTAGTGTATAATAGTTAAATGGCTGATAAAGCAGCTAAATGATACAAAGGCGGTAATTCACCTATGAATAATGATGATTTCAAGGAAGTACCTGACAATATTCAGGATAATAATGAAGAAACTACAAATAACATAGATAATACAAACGATAACAAGTCAAACGACTACGAGGATGTCTGCTATATCTGCCGCAGACCGGAGAGCGTGGCAGGCAAGATGATACATATCCAGCCGAACCTGTGCATCTGCAACGATTGTATGCAAAAGACCTTTGACTCCATGAGCAACGGTAATTTTGGCAACCTCGGAAATCTGGGAAATATAAGCAATATGGATTTTGGCAATATGCCCAATATCAGCATGATAAATTTGTCAGATCTGACAGGAGGCATACCAAACAGCCAGAAGCTTAAGAAGAAAAAACCAAAGGAAGAGAAAAAGGTCGAGCCGATTCTTGACATTCACTCAATTCCTGCACCGCATAGGATTAAGGCTAGTCTTGATGACTATGTGGTAGGTCAGGAGCATGCAAAGAAGGTCATGTCGGTTGCAGTATATAACCACTACAAGCGTGTCATGGCTGACAATAAGCATAAGGCGCAGGAAGAGAATACAACTGCAAAGCAGGCTTCAAATAAATATGATGGTGTGGAGATTGAGAAATCAAATATGCTCATGATCGGACCTACAGGTTCAGGAAAGACATATCTCGTAAAGACTCTTGCAAAGCTTTTAGATGTGCCACTTGCCATAACAGATGCCACATCACTTACTGAGGCCGGATATATCGGTGACGATATCGAAAGTGTGGTAAGTAAGCTTCTTGCGGCTGCAGATAATGACGTGGAGAGAGCTGAGCACGGTATCATTTTTATAGATGAGATAGACAAGCTTGCAAAGAAGAGAAATGCCAACCAGCGTGATGTGAGTGGGGAGTCAGTGCAGCAGGGTATGCTTAAGCTTTTAGAGGGCTCAGAGGTTGAGGTGCCGGTTGGTGCCAGCAGCAAGAATGCCATGGTTCCGATGACCACAGTTGACACGAGAAATATTCTCTTTATCTGCGGAGGCGCTTTCCCGGGACTTGAGGATATCATAAAGGAGCGCCTGAACAAGGAGGCTTCTATAGGCTTCAAGGCTGATTTAAAGGACAAGTATGATGGGGATGAGAACCTGCTCATGCAGGCAACTGTTGATGATATCCGCAAATTCGGAATGATTCCTGAGTTTATCGGACGACTTCCTATCATGTTCTCACTTGAGGCGCTCACCGAGGATATGCTTGTAAAGATATTGAAGGAGCCAAAGAATGCCATTATCAAGCAGTATCAGAAGCTCCTTGAGATGGATGAGGTAAGGCTTGAGTTCGACGATGATGCGCTTTATGCCATTGCCAAGATGGCAAAGGAAAAGAAGGTCGGAGCCAGAGCTCTTCGTGCGATTATAGAGGATTTCATGCTCGATATCATGTATGAGATACCAAAGGATGACAATATCGGCACGGTTACAATCACTAAGGACTATGTGGAGAAGAAGGGTGGCCCGCTCATTCAGATGAGAGGTACACCTGAGCTTGCAGACAGTCAGCACGTTTAATAGTTAAATGATTATGAAATTGTGAATTGGCTGTAAATGATGCAACAAGGCTATGCGTAATGAATCTATGTGTAGTCTGTAATGATTTATAAACGTTCATATATCAAGAGGAATTGGAAAAATGAAAATTATCCACTGTGCAGACCTGCATCTGGATTCGAAGATGACCTCGAATCTGTCAAAGGAGCAGGCAAAAGAGAGAAAAATGGAAATACTGCGTACATATTCAAGGATGATAGAGTACGCCAAAAATAACGATGTAAAGGCGATTATCATAGCAGGCGATTTATTTGACACGAGAAATGTGTCAGCGACTGCCAGAAATCTGGTAAAGGATTCGATTACGTCAAATCCGGATATCGATTTCTATTATCTTAAGGGTAATCACGACTCGGACAATTTCATATCGAAGCTCGATGAAATCCCTGACAACCTTAAGCTTTTTTCTAATCAGTGGACCTCATACAGCTATGGGAATATCACAATAACAGGTCTTGAGATAGACAAGTCTAACCAGGCTGCCATGTACAATTCTCTTGTGCTCGACAATGACAATTACAACGTTGTCACTCTCCACGGACAGCTCGGTGATGAGATTTCAACAGGCGACCTTAAGAATAAGGGCATTGATTATCTCGCGCTCGGTCATGTGCATGAGTATCAGAGCGGACAGCTTGACAACCGTGGCATGTACTGCTATAGCGGCTGCTTAGAGGGAAGAGGCTTTGATGAGTGCGGACAAAAGGGCTTTGTGGTGCTTGATATAGATGATGAGAAGCTCACGGCAGGTTTTAGCTTTGTACCGTTTGCGTACAGGAGCCTCTACACGCTGTATGTGGATGTGACAGGAGCCATGACCACACAGGATGTGGCTGTGAAGATGGAAAAGGCCATTTCGGACAGTGAATATTCATCGAGAAGCATGGTAAAGTTCGTGCTGGTAGGTGAGGTGGACGTGGATTGTGAGATAAACACAGACTTCCTCAAGGATATGTTCGAGGAATATTTCTACTATGAAAAGGTGTATGATGAGACAAGACTTCTCATCAATTACAGTGAATACGAAAAGGATGCATCACTTAAGGGTGAGTTCATACGGATGGTGCTTGGCTCAGATATGACCGAGGAGCAGAAGTCTGAGGTCATCAGGTGTGGTATATCGGCGCTTAGCGGGGAGGAGATTTAGAAATTGAAATTAATAGCTTGTCACATAAACAACTTCGGAAAGCTGTCCAATCTTAATATCAATTTCAATGATGGAGTCAATGTCATAAACCAGCCAAACGGCTGGGGAAAGAGTACACTGGCGGCTTTTTTGAAGGCTATGCTGTACGGCTTTGATACGAAAAAGGAGCCAGGCGCCTTTGAGAGGGAAAGAAAGCTCTATAAGCCATGGCAGGGCGGCACTTATGGTGGAGAGCTTGATTTTGAGGCCGATGGAGTGGAGTACAGACTTGTAAGGACATTTGGACTTACAGAAAAGCAGGATGATTTTCATTTATACAGGCTTGCAACCATGGTTGAGTGTGATGATTTTTCACCACTGCTTGGAGAGGAGCTTTTTGACCTCGACCGCAGCTCGTTCAAGAGAACGATATACATAGCACAGGCAGACTGCATGTTTTCATCATCAGACAGCATCAGCGCAAAGCTTGGCAATATGGCGGAAAATACAAATGACATCAACAACTTCGAGTCGGCGACAGCGGACATTAAGGACATGATGAACAAGATGTCCCCAAACCGTATCACAGGCTCTATCAAAAAGCGTGTAAATACACTCACAGCCTTAGAACAGGAGCTTAAGAAGTATCAGGCAGCGGATGAGGCGGCAGCACAGCTTTCACAGAAAATAGATGAGAAAACTGCCCAGAAGAAGGAGCTTACAGGTATCAGAGCCGAGTACGGCAGGGCGCTTCAGGTGGCATCTGAGGACAGCAGAAAGCAGGCACTTCGTGAAAACTACGAGCAGCTTTGTGCTGTTGCAAAGGAGAAAGAGAGCATTTACAATGCTGCAATGGCAGTCTTTGGAGACAAAGCACTGGATGAGGCAGAGCTTTTGGAAAAGACAAAGCAGGCCGGAGAGCTAGAAAGCTTAAAGGCTGTAGAAGATAATCTGAGCTTTACGCCTGAGGAGGAGCAGTATTTAGATACCCTTTCAGGTATGTTTAAGGATGGTGTGCCATCTGATGATGGTCTTGATGAGATGCAAAAGAAGATAGCAAACATCCAGAGCGTCAAGAATGAGTACAGCCATATGGAGCTCAAGCTCTCGCAGATGACCTCACTTGCAAAGATGGCAGATGATGAGGAGGAGCCGGAGACACCTGAGAAGACTAAGCTTGTACCTGCAGGTATTGTGCTTATGGTTATCGGTCTTTTGGCAGCGGCTGTTGCCACGGTATTCAGTCTGAATGAGAAGTACAATGTGAAGGAAATCATGTTTCTTGTGGTAGGCATAGCTGGAGTCGCTATGGCGCTTTGTGGTGTTGTCATGATGGCCTATGGAATCCGTCTGAACAACAAAAAGCAGAGAGCATACATCAGGCTTATGGCTGAGCGTGAGGAAAATATAAAGCAGAAGGAGATACCGATTCAGGAATTAAAGGAGCAGCTTGAGCAGATTCAAAGCGGCATTACATCAATGGAGCATGAGGTATCGCAGTTTTTTGACAGCTTTTCGATTGAAGCAGATGAATCGCAGTATCAGGAGAAGCTTTATGAGCTTCGCACAAAGGCTCATGACTACAGCCGTTTCAACGAGCAGATAGGAAAGCGCGCCAAGACAAAGGCTGACTATGAGAAGGCAAAGGCTTCGCTTGATGAGTATTTAAGTCTCTATGGATATGACAGTGCTGCAGAATATACACAGACACTTTCACAGATGAAAAAGCAGCTCGCAGAGGCCGGCTTTGCAAAGGAAAATATGGACAGTGCGCTTCAGAAGAAAGCGCAGTTTGAGAATGACAACGATATGGACAAGCTTCTTGCACCAAATGAGTGTCCGTATACACTTGATGAGCTCAATGAGATGATTTCAAAGGTGGAAGGCAGCCTCGATGAAATCAGGGCATCCTTAGTGCAGTACGGCAGACAGATGGATGATCTGCAGGAGCAGCTTGATATGAGGGATGAAAAGGAACAGGAGTACCGCAACTGTAAGCAGATACAGGCTGAGGAAAAGCATAAGTACGAGATACTTGGGCTTACATCAGACTATCTGACCAGGGCAAGGGAGCAGTTTACTGCCAGATACATGGCGCCTATTTCCAATGGCTTCCAGAAGTACTTCGGTATCCTGACAGAAAATACAGACAGAAACTGGCAGGTGGATGCCAATATTTCAATAAGGATGAAGGAGCAGGGGCAGCTTCGCGATGTGAGAACCATGTCGGCAGGCTACAAGGACCTGATAGGCATATGTATGCGTTTTGCGCTTGTGGATGCGATGTATCCGGGCGAGAAGCCGTTCCTCATACTTGACGATCCGTTTGTGAATCTGGATGATGAGAAGCTTGCTCGAGGCAGAAGGCTGCTTGCGGTGCTTTCGCAGGATTACCAGGTGATTTATTTTACATGTCATGGAAGCCGCGAGTAAATTTTGGTCGAAGCTTTGTTTATATTAGATAAATATGGTAGCATATTTTTATTTATAGAATATAATTATATGAGGGTCAAAATATCTTTTGACCCTCATATCTAAATATTATATCATATGAGGTAAAATATGCAGTTCATAGTATCAAAAAAGGAGTTCATTCCACCGGTAATAGCTCCTGATATCATAGAGACATTGGGCGATGATTACGAGATATGGACATATGAGGATTACGAAAGACTCCCACCACTTCTGGTGGGAGTTTATTCGTATTCGGCTATTCCAAAGTGTCTTGCTCCTTTATCCACGCAGGGACTTGTAAAGAGCGGTGTTTTCAGGCTTCAAAGGGAGTTTGTTCCGGGACTATACGGAAATGGTGTGTATGTGGTGGTTATTGACACAGGTGTGAATTATGCGCAGGAGGCTTTTATGACACCTGAGGGTAAGACGAAGATTGCAGTGCTGTGGGATCAGAATACGGATACAGTTTATTCTGAGGATGAGATAAATGCTGCTATTTTATCGGAAAATCCATATGAGAGCATACCGGGCGATGAGGATGGGCATGGTACGTTTGTGGCGAGCGTGATATGTGGCAATGACAGACCACAGGATGATTTTGCAGGGGTGGCACCACAGGCTAAGCTTATTGTCGTAAAGCTGAAAAGGGCACCTCAAAAGCTGTATGATTTCTACTTTATTCCGGATCGTAAAATGGTGTACTCGGAGGTTGATGTGATGAGAGCAGTGCATTTTGCAGATGAGTTTGCAGGTCAAAAGGGAGCACCGGCTGTCTTTTGCATGGCGCTTGGCTGCAATAACGGAAGCCACACGGGAGCTGAGGATCTTTCAGAGTATCTGGACTATATCACGGCAAAAAGAGGCAGGGCTGTGGTTGCGGCAGCGGGCAATGAGGCGAACAGCAGGCATCATTATAAAGGGCGCATAACAGATACAGTCGATGATATTGAGATAAATGTTGAGCAGGATATGGATGGGTTTTATCTGGAATGCTGGGCACTTTCACCTGAGCTATTTACGCTTTCTGTCATATCACCGAGTGGTCAGTCGAATCCGGCAGGGGTACCAATGCGAATAGACAGCGGTGAATACTCATTTCTGCTTGAAGGAACACAGGTGACTATTGACTACAGGCAGACCGGCAGACAGACGAGGGATTTGCTTATATTTATCCGCTTTGAAAAGGTAGTGAAGGGAGTGTGGACCATCAGGGTATTTCCACTTAGTACTATTGGAGGTGTTTTTAATATGTGGCTCCCGATGACAGGACTTCTTGATGCTGATGTGAGCTTTATTGTCTCGGAGCCTGATACCACGCTGACCATGCCTTCGGATGCTAAGCTTGTGATAACGGCGGGAGGCTATAATTCCCTAAATGATGCAATACTTTTAGAGTCGGGAAGGGGCTTTGACGCAGACGGTGGAATAAAGCCGGATCTCGTAGCACCGGCTGTGGATATCACAGGGGCAAATCTAAGAGGAATGTATATAGCACTAAGTGGCACATCGGCGGCTGCTGCAATCACTGCAGCGGTGGCGGCTCTCATCATGGAGTGGATGATAGTGAGAGGCAATGTTTTGCTCGCAAACGGAGTGGATATAAAAAATGTCATGGTAAGAAACTGCCGCAGAAAAGAAAAAACTGACTACCCAAATAAAATTTTTGGCTACGGATTCATGAATGGGTTTGCCAATTTCTAAGAAAACGGATATAATATATTCTAAAAGATAAAAAGGAAGGGTGAATGGATGACAAAAAGCAATAATTTATTAGCGGATTACGCTGCAAAAAAACAGGATATCTGTATTAAAAATGACACAATTTCAGATAGTCTTTTTAGGGAATATGGTGTCAACAGAGGACTTAGGGATGTAAACGGAAAGGGAGTTCTGACAGGTCTTACGAATATTTCGGAGATTGTTTCATTTAAGACGGGCGAGGATGGCAGCAGCGTGCCATGTGACGGACAATTGTGGTACAGAGGCTACAATGTAAAGACACTTACAAACAACTTAAGGCCCGGAGAGTTTGGTTTTGAAAAAATTGCTTATCTGCTGCTTTTCGGGCAGCTGCCATCTGAGAGTGAATTGGCTGAGTTTACAGAGGTTTTAGGAAGAAGCAGAACCCTTCCTACCAATTTTACGAGGGATGTCATCATGAAGGCTCCGTCAAAGGATATCATGAATTCCATGACGAGAAGTATACTGACACTGGCTTCATATGATCCTCTTGTAGCAAAGGCGGGCATCGACAACAATATCAGACAGTGCTTATCACTTGTTGCAATATTCCCGATGCTTGCAGTTTACGGTTATCATGCGTATAATCATTATGAAAATGATCAGAGCATGTATATTCACAGGCCGGATCCAAAGCTTTCGACAGCTGAAAACTTCCTTAGGATGCTCAGAGCTGACAATCAATATACAGAGCTTGAAGCAAGGGTGCTTGATATGGCACTTATTCTTCATATGGAGCACGGCGGTGGAAACAACTCTACATTTACCACCCGTGTGGTTACATCGGCAGGTACAGATACATACTCTGCTATCGCGGCAGCCATGTCATCCCTTAAGGGACCAAAGCACGGCGGTGCCAACATCAAGGTGATGGAGATGATGCGGGACATCCGTTCGCATGTGAAGCACTGGGATGATGAGGATGAGGTGAAAGCATACCTCAGAAAAATGATGGATGGTGAGGTGTTTGACCACAAGGGACTCATCTATGGAATGGGACATGCGGTGTATTCACTTTCTGACCCGAGGGAGCGTATATTCAGAGGCTATGTGGAGAAGCTTTCAGTTGCAAAGAAGAGAGATAATGAGATGAACCTCTATAATACAATAGAGAAGGTGGCTCCTGAGATTATCGCTGAAAAGCGCCATATCTTTAAGGGTGTTTCTCCGAATGTCGATTTCTACAGCGGCTTTGTTTATGAGATGCTTGGTATTCCTATGGAGCTTTACACACCTCTTTTTGCCATTGCGCGAATCGTTGGCTGGAGTGCCCACAGGCTAGAGGAGATTGTTGGCATGAACAAGATTATCCGTCCGGCTTACAAGAGCGTCATGAAAGAGATAGAGTAACGAGAGGATGTTACAGTCTATCGTTCATATATCAAAAATACGATATGTTGGGGATTAGACATATTTAAAAGAATCGAGGTATTATACAAATGAGTTTTACAAAGGTAAAAAAGGGCGTCTGTGCAGCAAAGGGCTTTGTTGCAAACGGATTAAACTGTGGATTAAACAGTGACAAAAACAAAAATGACCTGGCCTTAGTTTATTCAGAAACACAGTGTCAGGCAGCGGCTGTTTACACAACAAACAAGGTGAAGGGCGCGCCTATTCAGGTGACAAAGGCACACCTTGAGGCATCAGGACATACGGCAAAGGCTGTTATTGCCAACAGCAAAAACGCCAACACCTGCAATGCTGACGGAGTAGAGAAGGCTCAGAGAATGTGCGAGCTTGCAGCAGCAGAGCTTTCGATTGATCCAAACGAGGTTATCGTGGCATCTACAGGAGTTATTGGCCAGGTGCTTCCTATTGAGCCTATCGAGAGCCATATAAAGGAGCTTGCAAAGGGACTTTCGGCAGACGGCAACGACAAGGCTGTAAACGCTATCATGACTACAGATACCGTTCCAAAGCAGTATGCGGTAAAGTTCATGCTTGGAGACTGTGAGTGTACAGTAGGCGGTATGGCAAAGGGAAGCGGCATGATTCATCCGAACATGGCTACTACCTTAAACTTTATCACATCAGATGTTGCCATCTCATCGGAGCTCATCCAGAAGGCCCTGAGCGAGATTGTAAAGGTTACCTACAACTGCTTAAGCATTGACGGCGATACCTCTACCAATGATATGGTAAGCATCATGGCAAACGGTCTTGCAGGAAACACACCTATTACTACAGAGAATGATGATTATCAGATCTTTAAGGATGCACTGTACGAGGTGCTTTCAAATCTTACAAGAATGCTTGCAAAGGATGGAGAGGGTGCTTCAAAGCTTTTAGAGTGCACATGCGCAGGTGCGCCTGATCTTGATACAGCAATTATTGTGGCAAAGAGCGTTATCCGTTCACCACTTTTAAAGTGTGCTATGTTTGGCGAGGATGCCAACTGGGGACGAATCCTTTGTGCTATAGGCTATGCGGAGGCTGATTTTGATATAGACAAGGTGGAGCTTCACCTGCGCTCAACAGCAGGAAGCATCAAGGTGTGCGAGAATGGTGCCGGAGTTGACTTCTCAGAGGAGGAGGCAGCAAAAATACTGCATGAGGACGAGATTTACATCGACATAGATTTACACCAGGGAGATGTGTCAGCCAAGGCATGGGGCTGTGATCTTACATATGATTATGTAAAAATTAACGGAGATTACAGATCTTAATCTTGACAAGTAATATTGATTAATGATATTATTTTTCTAAAGTAATTAATTAAAAAAGTAAAGCGAACGAGGGCGTTCAGATATTAGGTTATCTGCGCCCTCTTTTTTGTTGGAAAAATCACATTTACAAAAGAGAGGTTAGGAGGCGGTACATTGACTAAGAATGCATTGGATATGATTGATGAGAAAATAGTAGAGCTGCTGCAGGAAAATGCACGTATAGCGATAAAGGAGATAGCGGCACAGGTGTTTTTGTCATCACCGGCTGTAACAGCCAGAATAGAGAGATTGGAGAGCAAGGGAATCATAAAGGGCTATCATGCCACTGTTGATTCGGTTAATCTGGGCTATAAGATAAAGGCTTTTGTCAATCTGGACCTGGAGCCTGTACAAAAGGAAGAGTTTTATCCGTTTATTGAGAGTGTGGAGAATGTCATAGAGTGCAATTGTGTGACAGGAGAGTATTCTATGCTCATAGAGGTGGAGTTTTTAGATACGGAGGATCTTGATGACTTTATCAACACTCTGCAGAAATTCGGCAAGACAAGTACACAGATAGTTTTTTCTACTCCTGTTGAGCACAGAGGCCTGCCTGTACATTCAGGTTTTGATACATAAGATGATATGAGAGTCAAAAGATATTTTGCATGATTGAATGAAGTGTGCTAAAATAATTTGCAAAAATACTGACTGTTAAACATGATTTTGGATGCTTTGAATAGTCAGATATATTGATTACGGCAGGAGGATAATATGAGTAAGAAATTAGGCTTCATAGGTTGTGGAAACATGGGAAAGGCAATGATACACGGAGTGCTTGCATCAGGCAAGGCACAGGCAAGCGATATTCTTGCATCTGCAAAGACCGAAAGCTCCAGAGAAAAGAATGCAGCAGAGCTTGGAATCAGGCTTACAGCGGACAATAAGAGCGTAGCAGAGTTTGCAGATATTCTGTTTTTAGCGGTAAAGCCACAGTACTATGAGGAGGTTATAGCAGAGATAAAGGACACTGTTAGTGACGATGAAATCATTGTTTCGATTGCACCGGGCAAGTCACTTTCGTGGTTTGACGAGATGTTTGGAAAGAGCTTAAAGGTTATACGTACCATGCCAAATACACCTGCCATGGTTGGTGAGGGCATGATGGGAGTCTGTGCAAATGAAAGAGTATCGCAGGCGGAGCTTGATACAGTGCTTGATTTGTGCTCGGGCTTTTCAAAGGCTGAGATGATAGACGAGAAGCTCATGGATGTAGTGACAGCGGTCAGCGGAAGCTCACCGGCATATGTGTTTATGTTTATCGAGGCTATGGCAGATGCAGCTGTAGCAGGCGGCATGCCAAGGAGCCAGGCATATACATTTGCAGCTCAGGCAGTGCTTGGAAGCGCAAAAATGGTTCTCGAGACAGGAAAGCATCCGGGCGAGCTCAAGGATATGGTGTGCTCACCTGCCGGAACCACTATCCAGGCTGTGCGTGTGCTTGAGGAAAAGGGCATGAGAAGCAGTGTTTTTGAAGCTATGATGAAATGCCTTGATATCTCCCGCAAAATGTAGTAGAATTATTGCATTGAGTTAAAGGAGAAAAGCAATGAGTCAGGCAAAGGTTGATAAATATAAGAATGAAAAGGCAAATCGTAAAAAGACAAATGCCAGAAATAAAGTAAAGCGTGTTATAGCACGAATTGTTGCAGCTGCGGCTGTAGTCGCATTGGTAGGCTGGGGCGGTTACTCCGGATATCAGTACTATGAGAAGAGTCGTCCGGTGAACTGCTATTACGCGGATATCAGTGCTGTCAGCGATTATCTACAGGGATTGTCTGCAGACAGTGAGCAGTAGATTATATTTTTGATACATAACATATATTTTACGATTTATATGATTAAGTTAAAATACCTCGCAGGTTACTGCGAGGTATTTTCAGTTTTTGAAGAATCCCCGGGCTCTTTTTGGGATTCAGATACAGTCTTTGCATTTTCTTCGGTATTTGAGGTGTCAGATTTTTTTGCTTTGGAGAGTGTGTTATCAATTGCGTTGAGCAGCACTTTGGAGGTGTACTGACTTGTGTTTGCGTAGGAAATATTATCGGTGGATTGATTTTGCACAATCTGCGATACGAGCTCGTTCATCGCAGGCTCAACAAGCGGATACATGGTTTCCACCGAATCAGTCATGTTTTCAAGGCTTATGGAGTTAATATTATTGCTGTCCACCGCCACAGACACATCGATAGCCGCCCCACCCAGCGCTACAGATGTGTTGTACACACCCGGTGTATACATGCCGGTTTCTTCCACCTTGGGCTTTGGTTCATCACCTGAAAAATAATATGTAGCAGCGAAAATTATCAGAAGAAGCAGTATGCCAAGGAGCACTCCGGTCAGAATGACATGCTTCATTTTTACAACAACGATTTTTGTTTTTGCACTCATATGCGCCTCCTGTGGTTGTTTTATATATAATATGTGTGGGGATGCAAAAGTATGACAGATATTCCTGTCTATAACGAAAAAGAGATATCCATCAAGGATATCTCTTTATGTTATAAGAGCGATAGACTGGCGCAAGACGTCCGGGGGACGTCTGTTCTGCGCCGACCGTTTCACGGCTTCCGGGGGGATCCTGAAATCCTTATGCAAATGTATAAGCTATACTAGGTACATAATCAATGATGCATCCGTTGATAAAAACCAACACAATTTAGGAGAAATTAAAGGTTGAGAACTAAAACAACTATCACTTTCCAGGAATTGATATGCAGGATGCCTTAGAGTGTTTAAACAAACGCAAATTTTCTTAACCAAATAAGTGGTTAATTAACCAAACCGTGCCAAGGCTAGACAAAGAAAAAACCTTGTAAACACTGGGTTTACAAGGCTTTCCGTAAAGAGCGATAGACGGGGCTCGAACCCGCGGTCTCGACCTTGGCAAGGTCGCGCGTTACCAACTACGCCACTATCGCATGTATTAGGTTGTGTGCTCTCTTGTGTCGAGCACGTGTTATATAATACACGATAGAGGAGCATCTGTCAACCACTTTTTTAGATTTTTTTGTAACTATTCAAAGCCAAATGTTTTAGTCTTTATTTACATTTGTGTGTCTAATGTATAAACAGTATAATTATACATTTCACGAATTGCGTATGCAATTAGAAAATCAAGTAGTCCAAATTCCATAAAATGAAATTTTAGGGCAAATTACAGACATTAGCTTGGCTGTAGTATTTTTAAACAACATGTGTTAGACTACTGTTATATAAATCGGAATATAGTGAGGGACTATAAATACCATTACTTCATAACGGGGAGGTGAGATTTTATGTATTATAGTAATCCTCAGAGGTACAAAAATGGAGATAGATAATTGGCAGACTATGATGCTAATTTTTGAGGTGGTGTGTAGAATTTTCAAAAAACAAGGAGGAAAATATGGAACGGTTTATTCGGAAATTATTTGGTTTAACCTTTAGTGCATTATTGGCAGGTGTGCTTTTAGTAGGTTGTATTTCGAAGGATTTAGGAGATGAAAAATCTATGAACATAAAGATAGATGGGATAGAACAGATTACAGTATCAACTCAAACTACCGGACAGAAACAAGATGTTATAATAGAAAAAGAAAAATATGAGGATTTGATAAGTAAACTTAATTCGTATTCGTTAAAAGAAATAACAGATGAAAAATATAAAGGATGGCAGTATTTGATTAAAATAGAAAAAAAGGGGGGAGAAATTACTCTAATATGTTTTATGGATAATAAAGTCAAAGTGAATGACATCGTTTATGAAGTTAGAGATTACAATATTGATGACTTTTCATATCTGTTTGAGTGAATTTTGAAACGAACGTAAAAGTGATGAATCAAAATAAAAAGCCCATGAGAATTTTTCTCATAGGCTGAACAAAGATAATGATAAATGATTTTTTACGAAAAAAGCGGCTATCTCAAAGGATAGCCGCTTCAACTGTAGACAGAAGTATTTCTATAACTTAATTTTTCAAAAACAGAAACCTTAAAAAAAGCAGTATTATTAAAATGATAGAAACATATTTTTCTGTTTTACTGACTGTTTGCATAGGAAAGTATTTCTCTCTACAGAAAGAGTAAATCATGCTACAAGCAAGTGAAATAGAAAAAAATATTTTAAAATTCATAGTATCTATGTGCTCAGGACAAAACATCATAATAGCCCAAAGAATCACGAGCCAAAGAACTATTATATAGTGGAAAATTTTTTGAATCTTATTATTATCCATATCAATCACTCCTTTCTTTAAAAGTGAAATAGACAGATGTCTTACTTGTTTCAATAACCAAAGGAATTACTTCTTTCTTAAATAGGTTTACATTAGTTTTGTGTCAACAGGCAAAAACTATGACTATAAAAGTCACCAATAAGTAATATTAAGTCATTAAAATGATAACACAAATCCTTTCTCTAAGTCAAATATTCAGAAGTATAATCGCTTCACAGCATCCATCGCAAGCATCGAGCGCTCACATTCTTCCGCCGAGAGTGTAATCTGCCAGCAAAGCGGACTATCTATCATATGCTTTGCCGCATAGCTTAGACCATAATTCCCTTCACCTGATTAGGTGTCATGTTCTGCGCTTCTTCTATTATAAGGTTATCTGAAAAAATTTAAAAAAATTTCAAAATAACTGTTGACAGATGCTCCTCTATCGTGTATTATATAACACGTGCTCGACACAAGAGAGCACACAACCTAATACATGCGATAGTGGCGTAGTTGGTAACGCGCGACCTTGCCAAGGTCGAGACCGCGGGTTCGAGCCCCGTCTATCGCTCTTATAACATAAAGAGATATCCTTAATGGATATCTCTTTTTCGTTATAGGAGTGAAGCGGAGCCGCTCGCTCGTGGCTTTCGCCACTTGCTTTGGAGTGTTTACAAGTGATAAACTTTCTCATTAAGTCCGGGAGGGCGCATGGTATGGGGATTTGAGGGCATGGATTAGCGCTGACTGCGTGAGATTAGGCTTGAATAACAGTATTTCCGGGAAATATAATGTTTCTTGTAAGTAAACTTTAACCAGAATTTTTGTAAATATACAGGAGGAAAACATTATGTCATTTAATTGGAAAGCTTCAGGTTTATTCGCAGCAGGTGTTGCTTTTGGTACAGCAGGTATCAAGATTTTATCAAGCAAGGATGCTAAGCGTGCTTATACACAGTGTACAGCAGCTGCGCTTCGTGCTAAGGATTGTGTAATGAAGACTGTTAATACTGTTCAGGAGAATGCAGAGGATATTCTTGCTGAGGCTAAGAGTATCAACGAGGAGCGTGAGGCTAAGGCAGAGGCTGCTAAAGTTGCCGATGCAGCTGAGGATGTCTGCGAGTGTGCTGAGGCTGATGAGCAGGAAGCAGAGCAGGCTGAGGTTACAGCAGAGACTGCTGAGGCATAGAAGATAAGAGGCGGTCATATGAAATTTACGATTAAGCATGAGTCAAGAGGCCGTATGCGTGTTCATATGGAGCAGTACCGCATGACATATGAGCAGGCAGACACTCTGCTTTATGTGATTCACAATCACAGGAATGTTACCTTTGTAAAGGTTTATGACAGGACTGCTGATGCTGTGATTGAGTATGTAGGAGACAGAGAGCAGATTATAGAGCTGCTACGCCACTTTCATTATGAGAGCGCCAATGTGCCACAGACTGTTATCAAGACATCAGGAAGAGAGCTTAATAATTCATATCAGGAAAAGCTTATCGGAAGTGTTGTCTGGCATTACAGTAAAAAGCTCCTGCTGCCTTTGCCAATCAGGATAGCGCTTACTATTGGACAATCTGTAAAGTATATTGGAATTGGGCTTAAGTGTCTGCTGCAGAGAAAAATTGAGGTGCCGGTGCTTGATGCGACTGCCATCACGGTTTCTCTTATTACTAAGGATTTTTCTACCGCAAGCTCTATTATGTTTCTGCTTGGAATAGGTGAGCTCTTGGAGGAATGGACGCACAAGAAGTCTGTTGATGATTTAGCCAGAAGCATGTCACTTAATGTGAGCAAGGTATGGCTCAAGACACCTGAGAATCAGGAGATACTCGTTGAGTCTTCAAAGATTGAAAAGGGCGACAAGGTTGTTGTCCACATGGGAAATGTCATACCGTTCGACGGAGAGGTCTTAGATGGCGATGCGATGGTCAATCAGGCTTCCCTGACAGGTGAGTCGGTTCCGGTTCAAAGAACTGTCGGCAATACTGTGTTTGCAGGCACTGTTGTCGAGGAGGGCGAGATTACTATCAGGGTCAAGGAGGTTGAAGGAAACAACCGTTTTGACCAGATTGTTACTATGATAGAGGAGTCCGAAAAGCTTAAATCTGAGCTGGAGGGAAAGGCTGAGCACTATGCTGACAAGCTTGTGCCGTGGACGCTTGGAGCTACAGGGCTTACATATCTTCTGACAAGAAATGTGACAAAGGCTATGTCAATTCTCATGGTGGATTTCTGCTGTGCACTCAAGCTTGCTATGCCAATCTCAGTGCTTTCTGCTATCAGAGAGGCAAGCCTTTATAATGTAACAGTAAAGGGAGGAAAGTTCCTTGAGGCTGTTGCGGAGGCTGATACCATCGTCTTTGACAAGACAGGTACACTCACAAAGGCACATCCGACTGTGGTTGATGTGGTGAACTTCAATGATGAGTATTCATCTGATGACATGCTTCGTGTAGCAGCCTGTCTGGAGGAGCATTTCCCTCATTCCATGGCAAAGGCAGTGGTAGACGCTGCTTCTAAGAAGGGGCTTTCCCACGAGGAAATGCATACAAAGGTTGAGTATATTGTGGCTCATGGAATTGCAACCTCAATCAATGGCAAGCGTACTGTCATCGGAAGCTATCATTTCGTCTTTGAGGATGAAAAATGTGTTGTTCCTGCAGGAAAGGAGTCACTGTTTGAGTTGCTTCCGCTGTATTATTCTCACCTGTATCTGGCTATTGAGGGTAAGCTTTCGGCAGTTATCTGTATTGAGGATCCTCTGCGTGATGAGGCAGCGGCGGTTGTTACTTCATTAAAGAAGGCGGGCATATCAAAGGTTGTCATGATGACAGGCGACAGTGAGCGTACAGCTTCTGTCATTGCGAAAAAAGTAGGTGTAGATGAATACTACGCCGAGGTTTTACCTGAGGACAAGGCTGCCTTTGTGGAGAAAGAAAAGGCTAAGGGCAGAAAGGTCATTATGATTGGTGACGGCATAAATGATTCACCGGCTCTTTCAGCGGCAAATGTCGGTATTGCAATCAGTGACGGTGCTGAAATTGCACGCGAGATTGCCGATATTACGGTGGGCTCTGACGATCTCTACCAGATTGTAACTCTTAAATATATAAGTAATGCTCTTATGAAACGTATAAAGAGCAACTATCGAAAGATTGTTGGTTTTAACTCAGGGCTCATTGCTCTTGGTGTGGCAGGTGTGCTTCCGCCGACTACGACAGCACTTTTGCACAATGGATCGACAATTCTTATCAGTGTGAACAGTATGAAGAATCTGCTTGAGTAGATTTTGGATGTAGTACGGGGCGCTGCCAGCGGCAGCGCCCTTTACATTGTGGTGGAAATAATGTAGGAATTGTGATAAACTAACTGATAAGTAGTGCAGATTATTTTTATATGAGGTTAGATTATTGAAGGTTGAAGAGGTTATAAGCAGGGTTGCAGACAGTATGGACGCAAAATTTGAGAGACGTTTTAAATCTTTTTGTAATTCACTAGATGCGTTAGCTGAGGCCAGGCAGAGAGACCTTTCCGATTCGTTTGTTTTGAGTGGGACAAGTGCTAAATTTAGCATTACTTTTGATTTATCGTGGAAGGTAATGAAAGATATTCTGGTACAATATTATTCGATAACCGGGTTTTTTACAGGTTCACCGCGAGAGGTGTTACGTGAATCCTTTAAGGCAAAGCTGATTTCTGATGATGCGTGGATGGATATGCTTAAGGTCAGAAATGAACTTGCACATGACTATGATTGTGAGGTTGTAAGGACACATTGTAATACAATTGTTGAAAAATATATTGATTTGTTTTATGATTTTAAGAATACGATAGATGAATTATTGAAGGTTGGATAAATTTTTACGTAGATATATTTAATGCACAAAATTAACACAATATAGTAATAAAAACATAGAATTAAAGATAGCGATGACAAATATAGAAGTTGAAATAAACGATAATTATATATGTGTATATGAGAGGCTTAATGATGATTGCATTAGGCTTCTTCATATGTATGGGAAAAATCCGGTGTGTGTGGTGCCGGATATGCTTGACGGCATGAGAGTTACGGAGCTTGCGGAGTATTGCTTTTCTTTCAAGAGTATGCCTGAAAAATTGAAAACAGAGCTTGGGATTGATGATATTCTGCGTCCTGATATGACGGAGCTGTGTGATGATTATATCGAGAGGGTCATATTGCCGGACGGAATGCAAAAGATTGGCAGGCTGTGCTTTTACAATTGTTCAAGGCTGTCTGTGCTTGAGCTGCCATCCGACATATGTGATGTGGATGGTGACGCTTTTATGAACTGCACAAAACTTTATATGCTTGTGATGAGAGGCTCACCGAAGAATAAGTCGTGTCTTAAGCAGATTCTTTCACAGATAAGCACTCTTGTGAGGGTTAGATGGGCTGACAGCGATGGAAATGCGATTGCGCAGGCATGTTTTTTCGAGTACGACCAGACATATGATGAGATTGGTCCTGCTCATATTTTTAAGCTGAACATGAACGGAGAAGGCTTTCGCGCCAGACAGGCTTTTATGGACCGCGTGTTTGTGTGGAAGCAGTATGATGAAATATTTTCAGAGGCGATTGCGCAGGAGAGTGAGGATGACCTTTTAAATATGGCTTTTTATAGGCTTATTTATGCGTATGAGCTTTCAAAAGAAGCTAGGCAGCAGTTTTTGGAGTATATTGTCAATCATAAAAAAAGGCTGTCTGAGCTTATCATAAGAAAAAGGGATTCGGGTTTGCTGCAGAGTTTTCTGGAGCTTAAAGACGGTGAGGAGAATTTTATCGCAGATGTTCTGGCTGTTACTGATATGCTTGCACTTTCAGCACAGGATGAATGGAGTGAGGGCAGTGTGATTTTGCATAGATTTAAGAAGGAAAATCTGTCGGTATCCAGGAAGAGGCGGTTTGAATTTTAAATTTAAGTGTAAATGCAAAGGTTATGTTATTACTAAAAATTATTTGACTTTTTTCAAAAATAAAAATATAATAGCCTATGAACGAGTAGCAGACTAGCGTAAATCCAGTTTAGCTGCTCGTTTTTTTGTGCACCTGCTGTCGCACATCATTAAAATATATAGTGCATTATAAAGTGTGTAGCTTATCAGCGTAAGTCCAGCTTATGAGATAAGAGCGCACTTTTTTTATGCAGAAAAGGAGGAATAAGTTAAGATGGCAGAAAGTAACAAGATGAAGGACATGCCGGTAAATAAGCTCATGGTACAGATGGGAATACCGATGATTTTATCTATGGCATTGCAGGCAGTTTACAATATTGTAGACAGCGCCTTTGTGGGAAATATGAGGTCAGGAAGTGAGGCAGCACTTAATGCACTGACACTGGTATTTCCGGTTCAGATGCTTATGGTAGCAGTTGGAATTGGAACAGGAGTGGGAACCAATGCACTTCTTGCAAGAACACTTGGTCAGGGAAATAGTAAAAAAGCTGCAAAGGTTGCAGGAAACAGTTTATTTCTAGGTGCAATAATTTATATAGTATGCCTGTTGTTTGGAATTTTTGGAGTTAAAGCTTATATTTCATCACAGACCGTTGATCCTCAAGTTATTTCAATGGGAACAAATTACTTGAGAATATGCTGTTTGATTTCATTTGGAATTATTTTCTTTTCACTATTTGAAAAGCTGCTGCAGGCAACCGGACGTTCTCTTTATTCTACAATTGGTCAGGTAGTTGGAGCAGTGGTAAATATTATTCTTGACCCTATTATGATTTATGGTATTGGACCGGTTCCGGAAATGGGAGTTAAGGGCGCCGCATATGCAACTGTTATCGGTCAGGTTGTGTCTGCAATACTGCTGTTTGTGTTTCATATGAAGCTGAACAGGGAATTTGAGCATGATACAAAGTATATGAAGCCTGATGGAGGAATAATAAAGGAAATTTATGCAATTGGACTTCCGGCTATTATTGCACAGGCTCTGATGTCAATTATGGTTTATGTGATGAATCTTATTTTGAAATTTAGTCCTTCGGCACAGACTGCATATGGTTTGTTTTATAAGGTGCAGCAGTTTGTATTGTTCCTTGCATTCGGACTAAGGGATGCAATTACACCAATTATAGCTTTTTCATATGGAATGCACAGCAAAAAGAGAATTAAGGATGGCATCAGGTATGGATTGCTTTATACGATTGTGCTTATGGTCATAGGAGTAGCGATTACAGAAATTTTCCCGGGAGAATTTGCTGCTTTGTTCAATGCAGGAGCATCAAGAGAATATTTTATCGGGGCAATGAGAATTGTTTCCATCAGCTTTATTTTTGCCGGAATAAATGTGGCATATCAGGGTATTTACCAGGCGCTTGATGGTGGTATGGAATCGCTTGTGATTTCACTGCTCAGACAGCTTATAATTATATTACCTTTGGCAGGCATCTTCTCATTTTTTGTAAGAGGCGGATATATTGGAGTTTCGCTGATCTGGTGGGCATTTCCAATCACGGAGGTGACTGCTTGTATTGTAGGATATTTATTTTTAAAGAGAATCAATAAAAACAAAGTGGAAAGCTTAAATTAAGGAGGCATAAGCCATGACAAAAAGAATCATTACGATAAGCCGAGAGTTTGGAAGTGGCGGACGTTTTATCGGAGAAGAAGTAGCAAAGAAACTTGGAATTAAATATTATGACAAGGAAATAATTGGACAGATTGCAAAAGAGTCAGGACTGGCACCGGAGTATATTAAGGAAAATGCTGAGCTGTCCCCAAAGAAAGGGATTTTTGCATATGCATTTACCGGTCGTGATATTACAGGAAAATCAGTAGAAGATATGGTATATGAGGCACAGAGAAAAGTGATTTTGGATCTGGCAGAAAAAGAGCCATGTGTGATCATTGGAAGAAATGCTGATTATATTTTGAAAGACAGGGATGATGTATTGAATGTGTATATCCATGGGGATATGCCGGAAAAAATACAGCGTATCTGTAAGCTGCATAATACTTCAGAAGCTGATGCAGTAAAAATGATAAATGACATAGATAAAAGGCGTATGACAAATTATAATTTTTACACGGATCAGAAATGGGGAAAAGCTGCTAATTATACGTTGTGCCTGAACAGCTCACAGCTCGGGTATGATAAATGTGAGAGTATAATTATTGAATGTGTATAGTGTAATAAACTTATAATCCCGGATAGCTTATGATTTTATCATGAACTATCCGGGATTACTTTTTAAATATACTTTTTAAGATGTTGTTTGTGAGTCACATTTTATTGAGAAAATAAGGTTACTATAGTATAATAAACTCTGAAAATATTGCAGCAGAATAATAGGGTTTGTGAAGTATATGGGAAAGGAGACAGCTTCATGAAAAAACATGTCCAGACAGATTCAGAGTGGCAGGAGGAAATGTCACAGAAAATAATAGATGAAATACAGTGCGAGTTGTATCTCGACATGCCTTTTATGAAGCTGGCGCTCTCTGCTCTTTCACCAAAGGTGAACGAGCAGCTTTATTCCATGGCTACTGACGGCACATATATTTATTACAATCCAATCAGGCTGATTGATATATTTAAGAAAAATGGCATGTATCTGAACCGGGCTTATCTGCACAGTGTGCTGCACTGTCTGTTTTTTCACCTGTGGACTAAAGGTGAGAGGGATGAATTCCTGTGGAATACAGCATGTGATATAATGGTTGAGTACACGATTGATACAATGGAAAAGAAAAGCACAAAGCGTATCCTAAGTTATATAAGAAAAACCACGTATGAGAGGCTTAAAAAAGAGCATATAGTGATTGCTCCCGGAGCCTTGTACGCATGGCTATACAAGCAGTATGCAGAAATAAAGGCTGAAGAAATCACGGATATAGATGATACTGCAAACACAAAGGATAAAAATGAGCTTGCACTTCTGGCACGGGAATTTTACACAGATGACCATGCCCTTTGGCCGGAGGAGAAAAACGACAATGCTATGCCACTAAGCTCATCCGAGGCTAAAAAGCAGTGGCAGAAAATATCCAGACAGACACGCATGGAGAAAAAACATTCAAAGGACAGTGAATCTGAGGGCGAGCAGGTAATGATGAGGGAACTGTCCGCAAAAAGAAGCAGACGAAGCTACAAGGAGTTTCTGCGCAGGTTTGCAGTGCTTCGTGAGGAGGTGCACGCAGATTACGATTCATTTGATATGGGGTATTACGCGTATGGACTTTCGCTTTATGGCAATATGCCGCTCATTGAGCCTCTTGAAACGAGGGAGACATACAAGATAAGGGATTTTGTCATAGTACTTGATACGAGCTATTCTGTGAGTGGGGAGCTGGTGGAGCACTTTTTACAGGAGACCTTTACAATTCTCACGGAGTCGGACAGCTTTTTTGTCAGGAATAAAATACGCATCATACAGTGTGATGACAGCGTAAAGACGGACAAGGAAATTACAGATGAAAAGCAGATTAAGCCGCTTTTAAACAAGTTTACGCTCGTAGGAGGCGGAGGCACAGATTTCAGACCGGCATTTTCGTATGTGAGAGACCTTCTGGATAAGGGTGAGCTTAAGAACATGTGCGGACTTATATATTTTACTGATGGCAAGGGGATTTTCCCGGCAAAGTGTCCATCGTACAAGTGCGCATTTGTGTCGGTTGGTGCATATGAGGGTAATGAGGTGCCGCCATGGGCGATGCAGGTGGAGCTGGAGGAAACAATATGAATATAAAACAGGCAAAAAACGAAGTGAAAAATACAGTGAAAGCATACCTGTCAAAGGATGCACATGGAGAGTACGTGATACCGCAGATAAGGCAGAGACCGATGCTCTTAATCGGACCGCCCGGCGTAGGCAAGACACAGATTATGGAGCAGATTGCAAGAGAGTGCAAAATAGGTCTTGTGGCATATACCATCACGCATCACACGCGCCAGTCAGCAGTAGGACTGCCGTTTATAAAGGAGCGTGAGTATGACGGAAAGAGCTATTCCGTCACGGAATACACGATGAGTGAGATTATAGCCAGCGTCTATGAAAAGATGGAAGCAACAGGGCTTAAGGAGGGCATACTTTTTATTGATGAGATAAACTGCGTGTCCGAGACACTTGCGCCTACGATGCTTCAGTTTTTGCAGTGCAAGACATTTGGTAATCAGGCTGTTCCCAAGGGCTGGGTGATTGTTGCGGCAGGAAATCCGCCTGAGTACAATAAATCAGTGCGCGATTTTGATATGGTTACGCTCGATCGTGTCAGATATATATCGATAGAAGCGGACTATCAGGTGTGGAAGGAATATGCCAGAGATGTGCATATCCATGATGCACTTTTAAGCTATCTTGAGCTTCACCCAAACAATTTTTACAGGGTGGAAACTGACGTGGACGGTATGAATTTCGTCACGGCAAGAGGCTGGGAGGATTTAAGCAGCCTGCTTAAGGTGTACGAGGCGGGAGAACTTGCAGTCACGGAGGATGTAATAGGTGAGTTTATCCACCATCCTGATATAGCAGAGGATGTGTACGCATATCTGGAAATCTACAGAAAATACAATGAGGATTACGGTATAAGCGATATACTTTCCGGAAACGTGAAAAAATCAGTATATAAACGTGTGTTTGATGCTGATTTCGATGAGAGAATCACTGTGGTGAATCTGCTTTTAAGCGGACTGACAGTTGTTTTTTCGGATGTGGCCAGAGAGCGGAAAATGGTGCAGCTATGGTATGAGTTTTTGAAGGAATACAGAAAGTCACAAAGAAGCCCTGAAGAGCAGCAGGAGCTGTACAACAGTGCTGTGGAGCAGTTTTCAAAGAATATGGAGATATTGAAGGAGAGCTCTCTTATTTTGCCAAAGGAGTATTATATCAGACAGGATGTATTAAGGCATATAAAGGGGGATTTTGATACGGTGATGGATGATTTTACCGAAGAATCAGAGAAGCTTTCAACTATGGAGGATGCGGCAGGAGAGAAGCTAAACCATGCATTTGATTTTGTGGAGGATGTATTCTCGGACGGCCAGGAGATGCTTGTCTTTGTTACAGAGCTGACCATCACACCGGAAATCAGCAGCTTTTTAGCTGAGAATGAATGTGAAAAATTTGATATCTACAATGAAAAGCTCATGGTTGGAAGCAACAGGACTAAGCTTTTAAAGGAGCTTGAGAGATAAATCCTGGTGATGTATGCAGGGAAGATTTGAAGGAATTATCTATGATTTATATATTTAGCGCTTTTTATGCTGAGGCAAAAAATATAATAGACCACTATGGCTTAAAAAAGGAAAAAAGCCCTGAAATGGTCAGATTTGATGTTTTTGTAAATGAGAGTATCAGGCTTGTGATAACAGGCGTAGGAGAAATCAATGCGGCGGCAGCGGTTTCAAATATCGGTGGTGCGTATGGGATTTCACCGGATGATGAGATTTTGAATGTGGGGTGTGGCGCTGGTTTTAGCAGTGATATCTGTTTGGGCAGCATATTTCTGGGAAACAAGCTCACGGAGCAGATGACAGGGCGTACATTTTACCCCGATATGCTGATGAACGCAAATTTCAGGGAGTGTGAGATAGTAACGGTCGCAAGGGCGCTTAATGAAGGGTGCGATTCGGTTGTATATGATATGGAGGCAGCCGCCGTTTATCAGGCAGCAGCGTTTTTCGTGGGACCGCATCGTATGCATTTTATAAAGCTTGTTTCAGATGCAGGTGAGAGAATTGATCAGTCGAAAATCACAGAGCTTTTTGCTTTGCAGGAAGACAAAATATGCGGCTATATTGATATACTTTTAAGTGTAGGTGGTAATAAAACTTCAATAGATGATAAGACTAAAGGCGAAAATATGGCAGACGGCAATGCGACAGATGATACTAAATCCGCTTGGAATATTAACAGGCTGACTAGCGATATGCGCTGTTCCAAGGTAATGGGAGATCAGCTGGCACAGCTTATAAAGTATTGCAGACTAAGTGGTATAGATTATAAAGCTGTTCTGGATGAGTACTATACAAATGGCTTGCTGCCGTGTGAGAGCAAGCGTGAAGGAAAGAAATGTCTGTTTGAATTGAAACAGAGATTGTTGTAAGAAGGAAATGTCAAATGTGCCAATACAATAAAATGTTTTCACATGTATATGTGGAAAAAGGCGTGGCCGAGCATCCACGTACAAAGCAGATTTTAGAAAAGCTGAATAATACAACAGTCATAGAAATTGACCACTACAAGGATGTTTTCTGCCGCAAAAAGCAGAGTATTTCTGCTCAAAGCAATGCCAAGGCGCTCATTCTGGCAGAGAATACAAGCGGCTGCATATATGAAGGTGCACCGGTGTGTCAGAGCTTTGGAAATGAGAATTTCTACTATTGCTCATGCATGATGAACTGCATATTTGACTGCGAATACTGCTATTTAAAGGGTATGTATCCGTCTGGTAATCTTGTGGTGTTTGTAAATTTGGAGGATATTTTTGCGGAGCTTGAAGCACTTCTGGCGCAAAAAAGTATTTATCTTTGCGTGTCATATGATGCAGACCTCGTGGCCATAGAGTCGCTTACCGGCTTTGTGAGGGAATGGATTGCTTTTACAAAAAAGCATGAGAATCTTACAATTGAAATCCGCACCAAGAGTGGCAGGTGTGATTTGTGGAGCAATTACGAAGCCTGTGACAGGGTAATTATTGCCTATACAGTTTCGCCTCAAAGGGTTGCAGCAGAGTATGAGCATTTTGCGTCCGCACCTATGGAGCGGATTCAGGCAGCAAAATGTGCTATGGATAGTGGATTTCCAGTGCGACTGTGCTTTGATCCGATGATATACTGCAAGGACTGGAGAGGTGAATACAGCAGGCTTGTTGATGACGTATTTTCACAGATAGACGGTTCTAAGCTGTGGGATGTGAGTATCGGAAGCTTCCGCATATCGCAGGATTATCTGAAGAAAATGCGAAAGGACATGCCTCGTAGTGCTGTGGTGAATTTTCCATACGACAATGTGAATGGGTATTACCAGTATCCGGAAAACATACGAAGTGATATGGAAGAGTTTATGATACAGGCTGTATCCGAATATGTGGATAAGGACAGGATATTTATGTGGAAGTGATATTATTGCAATACATTTTCAATATATATCACATAGTATAAAGGAGCAATCAGATGAACAAAGCAATTGTAACCGGGGCGTCTTCCGGCATCGGAAAAGCTATATGCAGGCAGCTTGCAGCAAATGGCTGGCTGGTTTACGGAATAGGAAGAAGCTTCAATCAAAGTGATGATATTGCAGGGATAGAGAGTATAGTATGCGATATTACCGATACCGCAAAGCTCATCAAGACAATAAAAGAAATTAATAAAAATCATGACATATCACTTCTCATAAACAATGCAGGCGTCGGCTTTTACGCGCTTCATGAGGAGCTTAATCCTGTAAAAATATCACAGATGGTGAGGACAAATCTTGAGGCACCGATGATTATTACAAATCTTCTGCTTCGCGATTTAAAGAAAAACAAAGGAACAATAATAAATATCTCATCAATCACTGCTGAAAAGACGAATCCGCACGGCTGTGCCTATGGTGCCACAAAGGCGGGGTTTACGAGCTTTTCCCACAGCCTGTTTGAGGAGGCGAGAAAGTACGGTGTGCGTGTGGTAAATTTAGAGCCTGATATGACCGATACCAATCTGTACAGGAATGCTGATTTTACAGTGGATGAAAATGAAGCTGCAAGAATACAGCCAAATGAGGTTGCAGACGCAGTGCTTTATGTTTTGGGGCAAAGAGAAGGCCTTGTGATGACAGATATCACCATAAGGCCACAGCTTCACAGAATTGCAAGAAAGTAAAGTGTTTATATTTTAAAAAGCATCAAATGCCATTCGAACGATTGACTTATAGTCATTAAGCGTCTGGCATTTTTTAATTTTCTTCCAGAGCTTTTCAGAGTCAGAAAACAGCCCATGTATATATGCCCAGATTTCCTTCATGCGGAAAATGGCATCCTTTTCACCGGAAAAGATGGACAGATAACCGGATAAAATCTCATCATGCCAGTTCTTTAAGCGCTCGCGAAGCTCGGCTTTATCCATGCTTATACCCTTAAGCTCTGCGATAAGAGCAGGATTTGCAAACAGTCCGCGGCCTATCATGATTTCATCAATATCAGGGAAGCGGTCTGTTAGTGCTTTTAGGCTTTCGGTATCGGTGATATCTCCGTTGTAGCAGAGTGTTGTTTTATCAGGATTTATTTTCTGCACGGCGAGGGCAAAATCATCCATGCGTGGCGTATTTTTATAAAAATCCTTCTGGACTCTCGGATGTACGGTAAGCTCACTTATCGGATATTTACTGTATATTTCGATAAGCTTAGGCCAGAGCTCATCATCGTTAAAGCCCACGCGGGTTTTTATTGAAACAGGAAAATAAGCTTTTGTATACAGCTCATCAAGGAATCTATCCAGCATATCAGGATATGCGAGTATGCCGGAGCCTCGTTTCTTGGATACAACGGTGCCTGACGGACAGCCGAGATTTACATTTATCTCATCATATCCGTAAGGAACAAGCTGCCTGTGCAGGTCGATGACCTCGTCTGCTACTATAGACATGGCCTGCGGTATGAGAGTGATTCCATCGTTGTTTACCGGGTCTATGTCTCTTTTTATCTTGGCATTCATGCGCTTTGCGGCAGGGATGAACGGTGTGTAGTATTTGTCTATGTAGTCAAAATTGTGGTGGAATGCGTTTCTTACTGTATATCCGGTCAGCCCTTGCATCGGTGCGAGAAAAAATTTCATGTGATTGTGAATCTCCTCATTTATGATTAATCAGATTACTACATGCTACGCATTCGCGTAATCTGACTCTACCTTTTGATCCTTTAATCATAATATGGGAAAAAGCCTGAAATGTAAACCCCCATAACATGAAAAGAAGCCGAGGGAAGCGGCTTCTTTTCGAGGAGTTTAGTTTATGAAAAAATGTTTAAAAAAGGGAATTTGTAAAGGTGTATCTCCTTTACAGGTATTACTATACTAAATAAATTTGTCCAAATTGTGTCCTTAATCGAAAAGAATAATAAAAAACTTAAATAATTTATGAAGAAAAAAGCTAAAAAAATCATTTGAATTTGCACATTGAATATATTGAAAAAAAATTGATAATTAGATACAATAGACAGTAAACGGGTAATTGTATCGGTTGAATACTTATGGTTAGGGAGCAGATAATATGAGTTATGCAGATAAGGTTTTTGTAGCGATGTGTCAGGATATTCTGGAAAATGGCACAAGCACTGAGGGAGAGCTGGTGCGTCCCCACTGGGAGGACGGCACAAGCGCCTATACAATAAAGAAGTTTGGTGTCGTCAACAGATATGATTTGTCAAAGGAGTTTCCGGCTATCACTTTAAGAAAGACATATATCAAGAGTGCAACGGATGAGCTTCTTTGGATATGGCAGAAGAAATCCAACAATATCCATGATTTAAAAAGCCATGTGTGGGATGAGTGGGCAGATGAGGATGGTTCAATCGGCAAGGCCTACGGATATCAGCTTGGTGTAAAGCATCAGTATAAGGAAGGCATGATGGATCAGGTGGACAGAGTCATCTACGATTTGAAGCATACACCTTTTTCAAGAAGAATACTTACCAATATATATGTGCATCAGGATCTGCATGAGATGAATCTGTATCCGTGCGCATACAGCATGACATTCAACGTGACACAGAAAAAGGGTGATGACAGGCTCACATTAAATGGTATCTTAAACCAGCGCTCACAGGATGTGCTTGCGGCGAACAATTGGAATGTATGCCAGTATGCGGTGCTTATGCATATGCTGGCGCAGGTGTGTGATATGAGAGTCGGAGAGCTGGTGCACGTGATTGCAGATGCACACATTTACGACAGGCATGTGCCAATTGTGAAGGAGCTGATTGAGAGACCACAGTACGATGCTCCAAAGTTCTGGCTCAATCCTGACATAAAGGATTTCTATCAGTTTACGACGGATGATATCAAGATAACAGACTATGTGACAGGTGAGCAGATTAAGGATATACCTATTGCGGTTTAAAGAATGTGGATATGAAGCAGTTATAAGAAGGTTATTGTTCACTACTTTGTGTGAACAGCAACGATTACAACAGGGAGAAAATTATGAATTTAATAGCAGCAGTTGACAATAACTGGGCAATTGGAAAAAATAACCAGTTGCTCGTTCGGATACCTATGGATCAGAAGTTTTTCCGCGAGATGACTACAGGAAAGGTTGTAGTCATGGGCAGAAAGACACTTGAGAGCTTTCCAAACAGCAGACCTCTTAAGAACAGAACCAACATAGTGCTCACACATAACCCATCCTATGAGGTGGAGGGCGCTGTCGTGGTTCACTCACTTGATGAGCTTCACAAGGAGCTTGAAAAATACAATTCAGAGGATATTTATATCATTGGTGGACAGAAAATTTATGAGCAGCTCGTGGATGAATGCGATGTAGCCCACATCACAAAGGTGGACTTCGAGTATGATGCGGATGCATATTTTCCAAATCTTGACGAGAAGCCTGAGTGGCGGATTACGGGAGACAGCGAAGAGCAGACATACTTTGATTTGGAGTTTTATTTCCTTCGATATGAGAAAGTAAAATAAACTATTAAAATAGAAACGAGGATGACAGCAGTATGGACATCACAGGAAGAAAATTATTTGTAAAAGCATTGGAGGAGGAAGGCGTAGATACTATTTTTGCCTATCCGGGAGGAACAGTTACAGATTTATTCGATGAGTTATACAAGACTAATTCAATCAATCTGGTTCTGCCGAGACATGAGCAGGGCCTGATTCATGAGGCTGAGGGCTATGCCAAGTCTACAGGCAAGGTGGGTGTCTGCCTTGTGACAAGCGGTCCAGGTGCTACCAACACAGTTACAGGTCTTGCAGATGCGCATTATGACAATGTGCCACTTGTGTGCTTTACAGGACAGGTACCGCTTCCACTTATCGGAAATGATGCCTTTCAGGAAGTGGATATAGTCGGAATCACCAGAAATATCACAAAGTATTCTGTTACAGTCCGTGACAGAAAGGACCTTGGAAAAATCATAAAGATGGCATTTCATATTGCAAGGACAGGAAAGCCGGGTCCTGTACTGATTGACCTGCCAAAGGATATACAGACTGCATCCGGTCCGGCAGAGTATCCGGACAAGGTGGAAATCAGAGGCTATCGTGTAAATGATACAGTACATGTCGGACAGCTTAAGCGCGCCTACAAGATGTTAAAGAGCGCCAAAAAGCCGCTTATCCTTGCAGGAGGTGGTATAAATGTTGCAAGAGCCAATGAAAACCTGCGCCGTTTTGTGGAGGCAGAGAATGTGCCTGTTGTCACCACAATAATGGGTAAGGGCGCTATACCGACCACCCATCCGCTTTATGTGGGAAACTGTGGTATGCATGGCAAATATGCGGCAAACAAGGCAGTCAGTGAGTGTGATTTACTTTTTTCAATAGGTACACGATTTAATGACAGAATAACCGGTGACTTAAATGAGTTCGCTCCAAAGGCAAAGATTGTACATATTGATGTGGACACTGCATCTATTTCACGAAATGTAGTGGTTGATGTGCCTATCGTTGCAGATGCCAATGTGGCACTCGACAAGTTAAACGAGTGGGCTGAGCCGAAAAAGACTGCTGAGTGGCAGAAGCAGATTAAGGCATGGGATGAGGAAAATCCTCTTGGCATGAGAAGAGACAAGGGCATGACACCTCAGATGATTATGGAGCATATCAATAAGAACTATAAGGATGCAATCTACGTTACAGATGTAGGTCAGCATCAGATGTGGGCTACACAGTACTTAGAGCTTGACAGCAACAGCCAGCTTCTTACATCGGGAGGTCTTGGAACCATGGGCTTTGGTCTTCCGGCAGCAATAGGTGCAAAGATTGCAAATCCTGACAAGGATGTTGTATGCATAAGCGGTGACGGTGGACTTCAGATGAATATACAGGAGCTTGCCACCTCAGTTGTACAGGGAGCAGGAGTGACCATATGCGTGCTCAACAACTACTATCTTGGCATGGTGCGCCAGATGCAGCAGCTTTTTTATGGCAAGCGTTATTCTGCAACCTGCCTTCGAAGAAGAAAGGGCTGCCCGGATGAGTGCAAGGGACCAAACGAGGCATGTCCTCCATACACACCGGATTTTCTCAAGCTTGTTGAAAGCTATGGTGGACACGGAATCCGCGTGGAAAAGGAAGAGGATATCGATGCAGCCTTTGCAGAGGCCAAGAAATATAAGGATGTACCTGTAATTATTGAGTTTATGATAGCTACGGATGAGATTGTTCTTCCAATGGTCAAGAGCGGAAATCCTATGAGCGAAATGATTTTAAAGTAGGAGGTGCAGAAGATGAATAATATTGAAATGAAAAACAGATGGATTGCACTTTATGTTGAGAATGAGGTCGGTGTTTTAGCAAAGGTTTCAGGACTTTTCTCTGCAAAATCCTACAATTTACAGTCTCTTACGGTTGGAACCACAGAGGATGAGACTATTTCCAGAATGACTATTTGCGTTACAAGCGATGATATTACCTTTGAGCAGATAAAAAAGCAGCTCAACAGAATGGTCGAGGTCATCAAGGTTATTGACCTGACTGATGTGCCTCTGCATATGAAGGAAATACTCTATGTCAGGGTATCAAAGCTCACCCGCGAGGAAATCACCGATATCTTCCAGACAGCGCAGGTTTTTAATATTGACGTGGTAGACAAGAATGCAGACAGTGTGATCTTAGAGAGCAAGCTCACAGAGCACCGCAATGATGATCTTATTGCACTGCTCAAATCACAGTACAAGCATATCTCGGTTGTGCGCGGTGGTGCCGTGGCCATTGAAGCTATGAGTACCGGCTGCCGCTAGATTATGGTATTAATAAGGGGCAATATCTGTTGGCAGATATTGCCCCTTACGCCGTGATACATTTTAAAGAGTCGGCTAATCTCTATATATTACCAAAGAGAAAGGGACGAGAAGAACCCTAACATGTATTTATAAGCGATTACGAAGTGACTTAGATATTGTTAGAATTATGCCATGAAACACAGAAATGCCCTGCCATGGAAGGCAGGGCAAGGCGTTATGCGCCATGGACGGCGCATAAAAGCCGGTTTCGTCAAGCATAGAAAACCTTAAAGCATAATTCTTACAATTATCTTAGCCACGTAGTTTTAAGCGCATAAATACATGTTAGGGTTCTTCTCGTCCCGTAGTATTGTCATAAAATTAGCGAGCCGCAACCTCAATAATTTCACCAACATACATAGTGTGCATATCGTGATCGCCGTACCATTGATGCATAATGGCTTTGTCTGTAAATGAAGCCTCTTCAATAGGCACAGCAGCCATCTTGCGGCAGAGGAATACAAGATTTGCCTCATCCGGATATGGTATGCCATGGCGTGTAGCAGGAGTCAGACCGGCCTTTGACCATTTGTCTTCGCCGCGTCCTGAGTGAGCACCACAGTATTTTAAGGCATCGCGGTATTTCTCGCTAAGGAAAGAAAGTGAGAAAAACTCACCATTGTCTATGAAATCCTTAGTATATCTTGATTCCCTGATAAAAATAAATACGACATTTTTGCCCCAGAGGACACCGGTTCCACCCCATGAAACGGTCATGGTGTTTGATTTTTCCTTGTCGCCGGCTGTCACGAGAGCCCACTCCTTACTGAGCTTGGTGAATGGATTGATATCGAGCATGTCGATTGGATATGGTTGAAATGTATGCATAATTTTCCTCCTGAATATTAATAAAATTGACAAATGCTGCTAAGTGTGTCATACGCAGTGCAAGTCAGAAAAATCTGAGATTTTCCTGACTGTACGGGCAGTCGCCCTATCAAATTAAAAATATATAAAAAGTGCTCAGCAAGCTGGCATTTTTATATATTTTCAATTTGGCACTGCTCGTTGCCTACGCTCATTATATCATATGCCACTCACTTTGTGCATATTATTGTAAAAAGATATTAAGGTAATAATATTCATGAAAAATCTGCACATTTTACAACAGGAGTCAATTGATGAGGGGCGGCTTCAGGTGAGAGTACGACAGAAAAACATGGGGACGCCGGTTGCGGATGCAAGGGTGTCAGTCAGCTATTCCGGGGATCCGCAGGGAAAGATAGAGGAAACTGACACCAACGAATCGGGAAGCATAGAGGCAGTTGAGATTGCCACTCCGCCACTTGAGTATTCTATGTCGCCCAGTGAGTCACAGCCGTATTCGGAGGTGACGGTAACCGTTTCAGCTAACGGATACAGAAATATCACGGTTTCGGGCGTTGAGGTGATGCCCGACAGACTTTCCATACAGGATATTGAGTTGGAAGTACTTGATGCACCGGGAAATGATGTGGACAATATTGTTATTCCGGCACATACACTCTACGGTGATTATCCTGCCAAGATACCGGAGCCGGAGATTATGCCGGTTGCTGAGACCGGTGAGATTGTACTTAATCGTGTTGTGATTCCGGAATATGTTATTGTGCATGATGGGGCACCATCGGATTCCACAGCGGCAAATTATTATGTCAGATATAAGGATTACATCAAAAATGTAGCTTCCAGTGAGATATATGCGACCTGGCCTGATGCCACTATAAGGGCAAATGTGCTTGCGATTATGTCATTTACATTAAACAGGATATATACGGAGTTTTATCGCGGAAAGGGCTATAATTTTAATATCACTTCGTCCACAGCATATGACCACAAATTCATCTATGGCAGAAATATATATGACAATATCTCGCTGATAGTAAATGAAATGTTTGAAAACTATCTGTCGAGACCTAATGTGAAGCAGCCGATTCTGACGCAGTACTGTGACGGACAGAAGGTTTCCTGTCCGAGCTGGATGACACAGTGGGGCTCTAAAAGTCTCGGTGATCAGGGCTACAGTGCAATTGAGATACTCAGATACTTTTACGGCAGCAACATGTATATCAACACCGCGGAGGCTGTATCAGGAATACCGGCGTCATGGCCGGGCTACAATATAGGCATAGGCTCGTCAGGGCAGAATGTATACCAGATACAAAAACAGCTCGCCCGCATCGCAAAGGCATATCCGGCAATTCCGGCTATTGTGCCGGATGGAATATACGGATCAAAAACAAAGGCTGCCGTGGAAAAATTTCAGGCTGTATTCGGACTTCCGGTATCAGGTGTGGTGGACTACAATACATGGTATGAGATATCAAATATATATGTCGCTGTGACACGTATTGCGGAGCTTGCTTAATTGGATTAAAGGAGCAAAACAGTGCTGGCAAGAGAAAAAATGATGTGATATTATATAAAATAAAAGTAACTATTCACAACCCTATTTTTAGATAAAGAAAGACAATTTTATGAATACAGAAACCAAAAATTACAAGATAATTGTGGCATACGACGGCACACGCTACAAAGGCTGGCAGGTGCAGAAATCCACAGATGATACAATACAGGGAAAGCTTCAGCATGTGCTTTCCACGCTGGCAGGAAAGCCGGTTGAGGTCATAGGCTCAGGGCGCACGGATGCGGGAGTGCATGCGGTGGGGCAGGTGGCAAGCTTTCACATGCCGAAGCATTTTTCAAAGGATGAGATATTTATATGGCTGAATGAGCATCTGCCGGCAGATATTGCGGTGACAGATATTTCAAATGTGCCTGACAGATTTCATGCCAGGTACAATGCTGTGTCAAAGACATATGTGTATACAATACACACCGGTATTGTGTCAGATGTGTTCAGGAGAAAATATGTATACGACTATGATAAGCCGCTTGACACAGACCGGATGAAAAAGGCAGCAGCGTATCTTCTCGGAGAGCATGATTTTAAAGCTTTTTGTGGCAACAAACATATGAAAAAGTCAACGGTCAGGACAATTTTTTCTATTGATATAGAAAAAACAGGCGCTGATATTGTTATCAGCTACACCGGAGATGGATTTTTACAGAATATGATAAGAATCATCACAGGAACGCTTATCGAAGTGGGCGATGGAAGGAAAAATCCGGATACTGTGATGGAAATTTTAGCTTCAAAGGATAGGGCACAGGCAGGCTACACAGCACCGGCGTGTGGGCTGAGCCTGGAAAGGGTAGATTATGGCAAAGTGGTATGTTAGTGCGAAGAAGGCTGATTTTGCGGCAATCGGAGCAAAGTTTGGAATAGATCAGGTGACGGCGCGGATAATCAGAAACAGAGGTGTTATAGGAGATGACGCGGTAAATGAATTTTTAAACGGCAAAATCTCAGACATTGCAGACCCGGCTCTTTTAAAGGATGGTCAGAGGCTGGTTGACATTCTTGCCCAAAAGATAGCTGACAAGGCCAAAATCAGGATAATCGGCGACTATGATATAGACGGAGTGATGTCTACATATATTCTTGTGAAGGCACTTAAAAGAGCCGGTGCATGTGTGGATTATATGATTCCCGACAGAGTGAAGGATGGCTATGGTTTGAATGTGCATCTGATTGACAAGGCATATGAGGATGGGATAGACACTGTGGTCACCTGTGACAACGGAATTGCGGCGATTGAGGAAATCGCACATGCAAAGGAGCTTGGAATGACGGTTCTCGTAACAGACCACCATGCAGTGCCTTTTGAAGATATAAAGGGTATAAAGATTTACAAGGAGAGCAAAGCAGATGCCGTTGTAAATCCGCATCAGATAGAGTGCAGCTATCCGTACAAGGAGCTTTGCGGAGCAGCTGTTGCCTGGAAAATTGTCATATTACTATATAGAAAAATCGGCATAGATGAGAAAGAGGCCATGGATTTTATAGAGAATGTGGCATTTGCAACAGTCGGTGATGTCATGCCGCTGACAGGTGAGAACCGTATACTCGTAAAGGCCGGCTTAAAGAGTATTCATCATACGACAAATATCGGCATGAAAGCCCTGCTTGAATGTTGTAATATAGAGGCTGAAAATGTAGATGCATATCATTTTGGATTTGTTCTTGGACCCTGTGTCAATGCGACAGGCCGTCTGGATACAGCCAAAAGAGCACTTGAGCTGTTTTTATGTGACAGGAAAGAGGATGCCATGCGCATCGCATCAGAGCTTGTAGCGCTCAATGATGACAGAAAGGAAATGACTGCAAAGGGTGTGGAAACCGCAGTTGAGATATATGAGAGGGACAATTACGAAAAAGACAGGGTGCTTGTCATATATCTGCCGGATGTGCATGAGAGCATAGCAGGAATCATAGCAGGCCGTATCAGGGAGAGATACAATAAGCCAACCTTTATACTCACAAAGAGTGAGGACGGAGTAAAGGGCTCAGGGCGCTCGATAGAGGAGTACTCCATGTATGAGGAAATGTGCAAATGCAGTGAGCTGTTCACGAAGTTTGGTGGCCATCCGATGGCTGCAGGACTTTCACTGCCACAAGAAAACGTTGAGCCATTCCGTCAGAAAATAAATGAGTATGCATCGCTTACTGACGATGACCTCGTGCCTAAAATACATATAGATGTGCCGATGCCGGTGGATTATGTATCAATGAGACTGGTGTCTGAGTTTTCAGTACTGGCACCGTTTGGAAAGGACAATCCAAAGCCTGTTTTTGCAGACAAAAATCTACGTGTGAGCCGCTTGTGGGTGGTTGGTAAAAACAACAATGTGCTTAGGCTTTCTTTGATATCCTCATATGGCACGCCAATCAATGCAATTTATTTTGGTGATATAGAAAGTTTTTTTGACTATATCAGGCAAAGGTTTGGTTCGGACGCGCTTGAAGCTGCACAAAGAGGAAGGTTCAATAATATAGTGCTGTCCGTAGTATATTCACCAAAGATAAATGTATTCAGGGAAAATGAGTCACTGCAGTTTGAAATACAGTATTATAAGTGATATTATATTCTAAAAAGGTAACCGGTAAAGGAGAATAGATCAGTGTTTGGGAACAGAGCAAAAATATCCGCTGAGGAATTAGCGTATATGAAGGAACAATTGGATAATGACAGGGGATTTTTCGAGAATGTAAATGCAAAGTCAAAGCTTATAGAGGCTGATTTTGATGAGCTGGAGAAATCAAGACAGCTTGAGGAGTCATCCCTTAAGCAGCTGAATGATAATGCAAATAATGTGGTGGAATTTTCAAAGGACAGCATGGATGCCATATCAGCCTTAAACGACAGCTTTACAGAGTGTGTAAAGGCGGCTGCAGATAATCTTACAAGTCTTGAGAGTGCGGCAAAGGCAATTGCCACACAGCATGAGGATACATGTGCGCTTGTCGAAAACAATAAGCATTTTACAGCTCCGGCTAAGAGCTTGTCAGAGACATCGGACAGGCTTGAGGAGCATGTGGATAGCTGTGCGGATATAGCTGCGCAGATGAAGGAGCAGAATAAGCAGATGAGTGTTCTCTCACTCAATGCGGCTATAGAGGCGGGCATGCTTGGAGAGCAGGGAAAGCTGTTCGTGGAGGCTGCTGAGAGCATAAGGGAGGCATCTGTTTCATATGACAGTGCAATTGATGCTGCTAAACAGGAGCTTTCAGAGGCAAAAGCTGAGATTAGTGCACTTAAAGAGCAGGTGAGTCACCTTGTAGGGCTTCTAAAGGACAACAATGTTGCCACGACAAAGCTCATGAAGCAGGGAGTGGAGCTCAATCATGTGTTTTCACAGTGTGATGAGATTTCAGTTGACATGATAGAATCATGCAGACAGCAGATTGTGTCAATCCGCAATACACAGGAGGAGATTATCAAGTTTGAGGAGCGCAATAAGCTGCAGATAGAGGATGCATACGCAGAAATTTCGACTCAGAGGAAAAATTCAGTAGAAATAAAATCAACTGTGGACAAGGTGCTCGACTACAGCAGGGAGAGAGTAAGATAACAGGACAGATATGTAGACTGTGAGTGTCATGCATTCTTATGAGTGAAATATAAAAAGACATCAACCGGTGTAAATTCCGGATGATGTCTTTTTGAGTTGAAAGCTGCAATCATTAAATCAAACACGAACCTTGCGGTTTGCCGCATCCTGGAAGCTTCCGCTCTTCTGTGGCAGATGCATCCAGTTTTTGATGTAGACCACATTGTACATTACGAAAGCAAGCATAAAGGCTGTAGAAACGTCAAATACTGAGTGCTGTTTGATAAACATGGTAGACAGTATAATCAGAACACAAAGCACTAAGGATGCGTGCTGAACGTGTTTTTTATCCTTGAAATAGCTGCTGTGCATCACCGCAAAATGAATGCCGAGCGAATTGTATACGTGAATGCTCGGGAACAGGTTCGTCGGTGTGTCAGTGGAGTAAAGCCACTCGCAAAGCGCTGTAAACATATTGTGGTGCGTGAAATAATAAGGCCTTAAATTGTGACCATTTGGGTAGAGCGTTGATATAACCAAAAATACGGTCATACCGGTGTATAAAAACGCACACAGTCTGTAAAATTCTTTTTTGTCATGTAATGCCGTGAAAGCAATTCCAAAGGCCACATAGCCAAACCACATGATATAAGGAATAACAAAGTATTCACAAAATGGTATATAATCATCTATTGGAAGATGAATCAAGTGATAATGTGTGGTAACAGTGCGTTCTAAATATCCGAACCAGGTCAGATATATGATAAAGTATGATAAAATCCACACATGCTTGTAGCGGTTGAAAAGCTCTATAAGCTTATTCTGTATTTTCTTCATAAAACCACCTTTTTAATCCGCTTGAAATTATAACACTGAAAAATAATTCAAACAACACCAAAACAAAAGACTTAATAAATTTTATGAAAAAATTAATAATTAAGACCTTATATAATGAGCTTTTTGTGAAATATTTATCTGCAGCAAAAAGCATAGGATATAACCTGTGGGCTAATCTGCATAAAGAATGCTAAAATCCCATGGTGCAAGAGTTATACAATCGCCTGCTGATACTGTGCTGTCATCGCAAAGCTTCTTGAGACCGTCTGCATGGCAGGTAACAGTCTGCTCATCATCCGAGTAGTTAAGCAGATAAATGATTTCTTCGCCCTGCGTATTGGTGCCGCGCTTTATGACAACGGGATAAGAAGCATCAAATTCATTTTTTGGCTCGCCGAAGAAAAGCTTTAGGGCTTCTATCAGCGTGTCCTCATCAAAAAGTGTGGCAAGATACATGGCGCGTCCTTTGCCGTAAGAGTTTTCTGTGATAGCTGCGTGTACTCCCCAGTGCTTGTGCTCATACATAGCAACAGGTGTGGCAGTGGTACAGTCGACCATCTCCATCCAGTCACGCGCTTTTGATGATTTGCCACCACAGGTTACGGTGACATTGTCAGGCAGGGTGAACTCATCGTACTGTATGCCGAGAGCCTTGTTTATAATATAAGGCTGTACGTCATGGCGTATTTTAAGATGTTCATCCGAAAAAGCAGATTTAAAGGTCACCACCATATTGCCGCCGTTTGCAACAAATTCATTTAAGGCATTGAGCACATCATCTGTTGCGCTATAGAGTGCCGGCACAAGTATATTCTCATATGAAGCAAAAAGTGCCGGGTCGGCAGGGATCACGTCGTACTCAATGTTCATCAGATACAGGGCATCGCAAAGCCATCTGAAAACGGTATTGTAATTGGAGTCACTTTCGTTGTTCAGCTTAAATTCATTAAGCCCTGTAAGAGAGGCATTGTCAGCAATAATCGCAAACTTGTTTGTCTTTTTCAAATTTACCAGCCTGTGTCCGTATTTTTTTAGTTCGTTTCCGATGACACTGCACTCCTTATAAAGCCGGTTCGGTCTAAGATCGTGGGAGAGCACGCCCTTCCAGTAGCTTTCTATGGCATTGTGGATAGAATGCCAGTGCCAGTATTCAACCATGCATGCACCGTTTGCAATGTGGCTTATGGCCTGCAGGCGCAGTTGTCCCGGATAAGGAAGCCATGGGTGATTTCCGGCTGCCTCGGTCTCAAGTACCAGATAGTTATCGCCTTTTATGCCCCTTGCAATATTGCCGCAGGCGGTAATCTCGCGGCCGCTCAGACTGCTCTGGGAAGGGTGATATATATCGCAGCCTGCGATATCCATACACTTGGCAGCCTCGTACTGATTGACCTCCGGCTGCATGCCGTAAGAGTAATCGTGCCATTCAAAGTCGAAATTGTGAGTGATGAACTGGTCATCTCTCTTGTATTTTTTGACGATATCGGCCTGCCATGCAAAAAAGTCTGTCACTAGCTTTCTCTGGAATTTTTTGTATTCCGCATCAAGACTCATATTTATAGTGCCGCGGATATCAGGAAAGGCATCCCAGTCATCCACACGGTTGCTCCAGTAATCAAGTCCAAACTCCATGTTAAACCCGTCAATGTCAGGAAATTCATTTTTCAGATATTCTACAAATTTAGCCTGTGCGTATTTGGAACAGGTGTCATAAGGTTTTGTCTCATTGTCGAGCTGGAAGCCGATCACGCAGTCGTAGTCCTTTACCTGCTCCATGAGCTTTTCAATGATAATCTGTGCATGGTGCAGATAGTCAGGGTTTGTGATATCCATGTTCTGGCGGTGGCCGTAGAGCTCTTTGCCGTTATGTGTTACAGCGAGAATATCGGGATATTTTTTTGCAAGCCATGATGGAACAGCATATGTAGGTGTTCCGACAATGACCTTCAGCTTATATTTTGCTGCGCAGTCAAGCATGCGGTGCAGGTGTGTAAAATCAAATACTCCCTCCTTAGGCTCCCATGTGCTCCAGGTGGATTCGGCAATCCTGATAACATTCATGCCGGCATCTCGTATCATCTTAAAATCTGTTTCTATGCGGTCGTAAGGCATATATTCGTCGTAATATGCCACACCATATAATATTTCGTTAAAATTCATTTATATGTACCTCCAATAGTTACACTATAAATATACGTTAGTAAATGAATGGTGTAAATATTAAATCATCAGAAAACAAAATGTTGAGCGAATATGCGTGGAAGAATGAGTCAGTTGCGCAAAAATTGCATGTCTGGGATGACAAGTGTATGAAGATAGGTTATAATGAAAAACAATAGAGTTGCGCAACAAATAAAAGTTGTTCAGTGATTAATCACATTTAGATGAAAGAGGCGGCAGAATGAGTAACAATATCACGATATCAGATGTAGCAGAGGCACTTGGCGTTTCAAAGACAACAGTAAGCAGGGCTATATCGGGAAAGGGCAGGATAGGCGCTGCAACAAGAAAAAGAGTGCTGGAATATATACAGGAGCATGATTATAAACCTAATGTAATAGCCAGGGGGCTTGCACAGTCAAAGACATTTAATATATGTGTGGTGATGCCGGGGGATTATGCACTTGTCGATCTGCCATTTTTCCAGGAAGCTATAATGGGAATTCAGGAGATAGCAGGTATGATGGAATACGACCTTTTGCTTTGTATAGGCTCAGGCAATGATATGGCGGGGCTTAGGCGTATCATACAGAATCATAAGGTGGATGGAGTGGTGCTGCTTCGCACGATGGTAGATGATCCACAGGTGACATTCTTGCAGGAGCGCAGGATACCGTTTGTCACAGCTGGCTCATGCAAATATAAGGATGTAAAGCAGATTGACCATGACCATAGAAGTGCCTGCAGGGAGCTGACATCAATTATGCTCATGCGAGGCATGAAAAATATGGCGCTTCTCGGAGGAAGCGAGGATATTGTTGTAAATCAGACCAGATACGCAGGCGTAGTGGATGCCCATGAGCAGTTTGGAAAGAAAATAAATGAAAATCTTGTATTTTTAAACCTTGAAGGAAAAGCATATGTCGAAAAGGCTGTAGATGATGCAATTGACAGAGGCTGCGACTGTCTGCTGTGTATGGATGATGCAGTCTGTGCGCAGGCCATGAGACGGCTCCGCGAAAGGCATATAAAGGTGCCGCAGCAGGTGAAGGTGGCTTCATTTTACAACAGCTCAGTGCTGGAAAATAATGTGCCGTCCATTACATCGCTTTCATTTGATTCAAAGGAGCTTGGAGCAAGAGCCTGCAAGAATCTGCTCAGACAGATAGAGGGTGAAGAGACTGAGAACAGGACACTTCTGCCGTATGAGGTAGTGTTAAAGGAGTCCACACAGTAAATAGTAAAAGCCGGAGCCGACAAATTGTCAGACTCCGGCTTTTGCTTTATATGGTTTTAAAACTGTTAAATCATCGCCAGATAAACCGTTGCGAGTGACACAACAATCTGGATAATTGCAAATCTGAAAACGACCTGTGCATTTGACCAGCCGAGCTTCTTTCTGACGTGGTCATGGATAGGAGTTGTGGTATTCTTTAAAATATGTATCTTCAAAAATCTAAGAAGAGAAACCTTTACGAGTCCAAGTCCACCATCGATGATAAGCACTAGACCCGCCAGTATGTAGATGAATGGGCTTTGTGATTTAAGAGCACAAATAGCTATGAATATACCCATGGCTCTTGAGCCCGCATCACCCATCAAAAGCTTGCTTGGTGTGGCATTGTACCACAGATATCCGAGCAGACATACCGCAAATAATAAAATACAATAGTTGAAGCTGTCAGCTATTTTGAGCACTGAATCAAGCACGAAGAAGGTCATTATGGTAATGATGGTAAGTGTTCCTGAAAGACCATCAACACCGTCTGAACAGTTTGTGACATTGATTGATACCCAGACTAAGATGACTGTGAGTATTCCAAACACAACAGGTGGAATATTTACAGAGCCGCCAAATATGGCAAAGGTGATTGTGCTTGAGTTGAAATGCAGATACACAACTGCCACAACAATGGCAACCGCAAAATCAAGTGCGCCCTTTAAATACTCGCCCCATGGCTTTTCTGCCGCATCGTCAAAGTAGCCTGTGAGCATCTCAATAACTATAAGCACAAGATAAATGGCAATCTCCGCATTGATTTGTGAGAAAAGCAGTGCCGATATCACAAATGTGAATATAAAGATAATACCGGCTCCTCTCGGCTTCCCGGCTGAAAGCTTTCCGTCCACAGCAAACTGTCTGCCGAGGTCCTTTGGTAAAAATTTATTTAATTTTGCAATAGCAATACATGTGAGTGCGAATGCAAAAATCACTCCGATGAAAGCTATTATCGACATATCTGCCGAAGTCAAATAAGAAATCATATAGTCCTCCTTTGATATTGTATTACAACCTCATTCATTATATTAGTCTGACAAAAAAAAGTAAAGTTTTACTTGCAATTTTAAATAATTGTGTTATTATACTTATATGCTTTAAAGCGTTGAAGCATTAAAACTTTAAATTGTAACATCAACTACAGTAATATTTATATTTGTTACAATAATATTTATACTTGGAGGAAACAAAAATGGCTCAGAAAGGTGATTTAATGACAGCACGCCCTGATATCCGCGTGCTTGACGCTACCATTAGGGATGGAGGACTGGTAAACAACTTTATGTTTACAGATGATTTTATCAATGCTCTTTATCGTGCAAACGTAAAGGCAGGCATCGACTATATGGAGTTTGGTTATAAAGCATCTAAGGAGCTTTTTGATGTAAATAAATTTGGCAAATGGAAGTTCTGTGATGAGGCAGCTATCCGTGAGATAGTCGGGGACAACAACTCTGATATGAAGATTTCTGTCATGGCGGATGTCGGCAGATGTGACTACAAGAAGGATATCCTCCCTCGCGAGGACAGTGTGATTGACATGGTGCGTGTGGCTACATATGTACATCAGATGCCAGCAGCAATCGAGATGATTGAGGATGCCAAGTCCAAGGGCTACGAGGTAACCTGCAACATCATGGCAATCTCAAATACACAGGAATCAGACTTAGACCAGGCACTTGACATGGTTGCCAAAAGCTCTGCAGATGGCATATACATTGTAGACAGCTACGGTGCTCTCTACCCGGAGCAGATTCGCCGCACTGCCGATAAATACACAGAAATTGCTGAGGCAAACGGAAAGTTCGTAGGAATGCATGCGCACAATAATCAGCAGCTTGCATTTGCAAACACCATAGAGGCAGCAGCCCAGGGAGTCAGCCTGTTGGATGCAACAATGATGGGCATGGGACGAGGCGCAGGAAACTGTGCGATGGAGCTTTTACTCAGCTTCCTCAAAAATCCAAAATACAACGTATTCCCTGTACTCAAATTCATTGAAGAGCATATGCTTCCGCTCAAGGAGAGCGGTGCTGTATGGGGCTACGATATTCCATACCTGCTCACAGGACGCTTAAATCAGCATCCATCAGCAGCCATTGACTACATCAAGTCAGGCGAGACACATTACGCTGATTTCTACACAGATTTGCTTGATAAATAAAAATAGATAGATGTATATAAAACAATCCGCTATGCCAGATTTTGGTGTAGCGGATTGTTTTTATGCGTGTGAAGCATAATTCTTACAGCCTCTTGGCTGCGTAGTATTAGCGGATTTTGCAGCATATGCTCCTGCGAGACTCCGTCATTTTAGCCAATAAACTGAAACACTTTATTTCTTTTTCTTCCACGCAAGCAGTCTCTCAACATGCAGCGGTTTCCCCTGAATAGCCTGCACCTTCAATCTGTTCTCCTCACTGAAACCAACCAGAATATCATGATTAGCCTCAGCCAGATAATCGATGATACCATCGATATCAGACTTAGTGTTCTTCGGACAGTGAATATACAGATGCTTATTTGCGGAAATATGCAATGTATATGAGATGCTGAAATGATACCACAGAATCTTGTGCAGGGTAGAGTATTTGTAAATCCATAAAATCTCTTTGATAGGCACGATGGCATTGCCATAAGGCGAGGTCATGATAAAATAGTGCTCTGTGATAAACATATCCTCAGTGGCAAGCTGTGGCAGTGTCGCAAGTTCCTCCTCAGCCTCGGCAAGCAGCTTGTGTGGGTTGCCGAATACAACAAGATTCTGACATGCCGGTGCCAAAACAGGAAACCTGATGCACAGGATGTAGAATATCAGGCTGATAACAGCATAGATGAGAGTGCCAAAATAAAAAACAAACATAAAAATAGTAGTTTTCAAATGGTACTCAGGCTCATTAAGATAGCAGCCTGTTATGGTATCGGAGAGTCCCTTGGAATCCCAACTCAGATCCTTCGACAGTTTATTTACAAACTGTGTGTAGGTGCCCTTGCCTTTTACGATTTTACCGACCACCGTGAGCTTATCGATAGAGGGCAGACCCTCCTCACAGGTGGATGGTGCAAGCAGAACAATAGAGCAGTGCTCATCACGCATGCAGTAGTAGTAATAGCCCTTGATATCGTTGCCGTCCTTCATGGTGTAGCCGGTAAAGTAAAGCTTTTTAAGGGTGGTTTTTACATATCTGTCCGAATCCTTGTATGCAGCTTCAAAGCTGACAGAATCATCAATATGTATGGGCGATAAAATATCTCCGAGTGAAAATGCAAACCATAGCACGGTAAGCAGAATGATATATACAATCGGGGAGAAAAGACGCCTTTTGTAAAATGCTTTTATGTTTTTTGTAATGTAGTGTTCGTAATTATCAATCATATGCTTAGTATAATGGTTTTTGTGCCTTATATCAACCTTGATTTTGAGACATTTAATTGTTATTATATAATCAATAGTAACTATTCAGAACCACTGAGAACAAAAAAGCTGATGCGTCATGCTTGCATGTAAGCAGCAGGTTTTCTTGTTTTCAAGGTGGCTCGAATAGAGCCACCCCCACACATATGAGCAAAATTAGCTGCAAAGCAGCGGGAAAGCACGAGCATCGTGCGGTTTTGCGAATGTGCGAGGGATGGTTCTGAATAGTTACGGTAATCCTTAGAACCACTGAGAACAAAAAAGCTGATGCGTCATGCTCGCATGTAAGCAGCAGGGGTTCTGTAATATGAAATGAGGTAATTATGGAAGCATACACGAGTTTTGCCCAGGTGTATGACATGTTCATGGACAATGTGCCATATGAGGTGTGGGGCAGATATATTGTCGAAAAACTGCGTGCAAATGGCATAGACAGTGGATATGTCGTGGACTTAGGCTGTGGTACGGGAAAGCTTACCACGCTTCTTGCAGATGCAGGCTATGATATGATAGGCATTGACAATTCTTTTGACATGCTTGATATGGCGCTTGAGAGAGAGGATGACAGAATCCTTTATCTGATGCAGGATATGAGAGAGTTTGAACCGGGAGAAAAGGTGAGTGCCGTTGTAAGCGCATGTGACAGCATCAATTACATTCTTGAGCCTGAGGATCTTCAGGCAGTTTTTTTCTGCGTGAGCGAAAGTCTTAAAGAGGGTGGCATTTTTATATTTGATATCAATACTCCATATAAATATGAGGTGCTCATGGCTGATAATACCATAGCTGAAAACCGTGATGAGGGCAGCTTTATATGGGACAATTATTATGATGCCGATGAGAAAATAAACGAGTATGACCTGACACTTTTTATAAAGGAGCAGTCAGAGGATGAGGATGACATCTACAAGAAGTTTGAGGAAACTCATTTCCAGAGATGCTATGAGATTTCAGAGCTTAAGGAGCTTCTTGAGCAGTCGGGACTTGTGTTTGATGCGGTGTATGATGCGTACACAGACGATCAGGTGAAGTGTGACAGTGAGAAGGTCACTGTAATTGCACATAAAGCATAGAATTAGATAATGAGAGGTAAATTATGTCAGATTATATAGTAAGAGCAACAGCGGCGGATGCCAATATCAGAGCATTTGCTGTAACATCAAGGGAGATGGTGGAGACCGCCAGAGAGGATCACATGACAACACCTGTCATGACGGCGGCACTTGGCAGACTTCTTTCTGCGGGAGCCATGATGGGAGCTATGATGAAGGGCGATAAGGATATCATAACTCTTCAGATACAGTGCAGCGGACCTGCAAAGGGGCTTACCGTCACAGCAGATTCGCACGGCAATGTAAAGGGCTTTGCCATGAATCCACAGGTTGAGCTGCCACTCAATGCGGCAGGCAAGCTCGATGTGGGTGGAGCGCTTGATCTTGGTATACTCACAGTCATAAAGGATATGGGTTTAAAGGAGCCGTATTCAGGTCAGTGTGAGCTTAAAACAGGTGAGATAGCTGAGGATCTGACCTATTATTTTGCCACATCTGAGCAGATTCCGTCGGCGGTTGGTCTTGGCGTGCTTGTGGATAAGGACCAGAGCGTAAAGCAGTCCGGTGGATTTATCATCCAGCTTATGCCGTTTACACCGGAGGATGTTGTGGACAGGCTTGAAAAGAAAATCACAGAGATTGATTCTGTGACACAGATGCTTGACAGAGGGCTGACTCCGGAGCAGATACTTGAGGAAATTTTAGGGGATTTCGGGCTTGAAATTACAGATACGACAGAGACACGCTTCCACTGTGACTGCTCAAAGGAGCGTGTGAGCAGAGCACTTTCCACACTGAGCAAAAAGGATTTTGATTCCATTATCGCAGATGGTGAGAGCATTGAGGTAAAGTGCCAGTTCTGTAATAAGGCATATGAGTTTACGGTGGATGAGTTGAAGGAGATGCGCTAATTGAAGGACGGATATATAAAGGTCGCTGCAGCGACACCAAAGGTAAAGGTAGCTGATACTGTATACAACGGACAGCTTATTAAAGCTCTTATGAAGGAGTGCACTGACAACGGGGCAAAGGTGGTTGTTTTCCCGGAGCTTTGCATTACCGGATACACCTGTCAGGATCTTTTCTGGCAGGATAAGCTCATAGCTTCAGCAGAGGATGAGCTTATAGGAATAGCTGATTACAGCAGGAGCCTTGACGGCATATTTTTCATAGGGCTTCCATATGAGATAAACGGCATGCTCTATAATATGGCGGCAGTTGTATCGCGCGGAGAGGTGCTTGCCATGGTGCCAAAGACATTTCTGCCAAATTACAATGAGTTTTATGAGGCAAGGCATTTTGCATCGGGAGAAAACCTTAGCACATATGTCACACTGAAAAATGGACAGCAGGTGTCTGTAGATACTGATTTTATTTTTAGCTGCAAGCAGCTGCCAAAGCTTAAGATAGCGGTGGAGCTTTGTGAGGATCTCTGGACTCCGAACCCGCCGAGCATCAGACATGCGATGTCGGGTGCCACTGTGATTGTAAATCTGTCTGCATCAGATGAGGTGACAGGCAAGGCAATATACAGGAGAGAGCTTGTGAGCGGACAGTCTGCCAGATTAATCTGTGGATATATTTATGCGTCAGCGGGAGACGGTGAGTCCACACAGGATGTGGTCTACTCAGGACACAATCTCATCTGTGAAAACGGAAATGTGCTTGCCGAGTCAAAGCGCTTTACAAATGAGACTATATACAGCGAGTTTGATGTGGAAAGAATAGAGACTGAGAGGCGCAGGATGACAACATTTGTTGTCGAGGATGATCACAGATGGGCTGAGTTTGATCTTGAGGTAAAGGATACCACTCTTAGCCGCTATGTAAATCCGGCTCCTTTTGTTCCTGCAGACAAGACAGACAGGGACAGACGCTGTGATGAGATTCTTATGATTCAGGCTATGGGGCTTAAAAAGAGATTAGAGCATACCAACTGCAAGACAGCAGTTATCGGTATTTCAGGAGGACTCGACTCCACACTGGCACTGCTTGTCACGGTAAGAGCATTTGACCTTTTGGGAAAGGATCACAAGGATATAGCGGCAGTTACTATGCCGGGCTTTGGAACAACAGACCGCACATATGACAATGCGGTAAATCTCATTAAATGCCTTGGAGCTACATTTATCGAGGTGGATATAAAGGATGCCGTAAATATACATTTCAGGGATATCGGACAGAATCCGTCTGTGCATGATGTCACCTACGAGAATGGACAGGCACGCGAGCGCACACAGATACTTATGGATATCGCGAACAAGGAAAACGGAATGGTTATAGGTACAGGAGATTTGTCAGAGCTGGCACTCGGCTGGGCTACCTACAACGGAGACCATATGTCCATGTATGCTGTAAATGCATCGGTTCCAAAGACTCTGGTGCGCCATCTGGTAAAATACTATGCAGATACCTGTGGCAGCGATTTGCTGGAAAGTACACTTCTTGATGTGCTTGATACACCTGTTTCTCCTGAGCTTTTACCACCTGAAAACGGTAAGATTTCACAGAAGACAGAGGATCTTGTGGGGCCTTATGAGCTGCATGACTTCTTCCTTTACAATATGCTGCGCTGCGGCTATGCTCCTGCCAAGGTTTACCGCCTTGCAAGGATAGCATTTGAAGGAAAATATGATGATGAGTTTATTCTCAAATGGCTTAAGAACTTCTATCGCAGATTTTTCGCACAGCAGTTCAAGCGCTCATGTCTGCCGGATGGACCAAAGGTAGGAACAGTGGCGGTCTCACCGAGAGGAGACCTAAGGATGCCTTCTGATGCGTGTGGACGTATCTGGATGGATGAAGTTGATAAGCTGTAATAGTAAGAGGAAAACAATGGGAAAGACACATAAGAAAACTAATAGAAGGCAGGAAAGCATAGAACGTGCAAGGCACAGTGACAGGCGCATGAAAATAGGCGCAATAGTCATTTGTGCAGCGATAGTCATAACAATATTTGTGGCTGGGGGCATGCAGCTTTTGGTTCCTGATACAGAAGCAGCGGTAAGTGCTGATAATAAGACACGCTCAGGGAATGTTGATGTGCAGAAGAATAATAATTCACTCACTGCATCTAAAATGGACTCAGTAAAAAGGCAAAACAGCTCAGAAGATGATGTAAACGCTGCGGAGGAAAGCAGCGAGCCTGACAAGGAAACGAAGCTTGATGAGATACTTCAAAGTGCAGAGTATCCGGTGCAGCTAAAGGAGCTTGCGAAGAAGAATGATGAGGCAATTGACTTCATATATGAGTATCCTGAGGAGCACTCGAAAAAGCATGATATTGATCTGACTGCAGAGGCCTCGCAGGATACAGTACCTCTATTGCAGCAGTGGGATAAGAGATGGGGCTATGAAAAGTACAGCGGCAATTATTTTGCGGCGAGTGGCTGCGGTCCGACTGCACTTTCGATGGTTGTATTATATCTGACGCATGATGCACAGGCATCACCTCTTGCAGTGGCAGAGTATGCAAAGGAGGCCGGCTACAGTGTGGACGGCTCCGGAAGTGCATGGGATCTTATGAGCAAGGGCTGCAGGCACTACGGCGTAAATGCTAAGACTATAAAGGAGGATGAGGATACATTTAAAGAAAGGCTTGATGAGGGCAATCTGATAGTCGTAAATGTCGGTCCGGGAGATTTCACAGACAATGGACATTTTATGGTGATCACAGGCTATGATGATGAGGGCTTTACTATAAATGATCCAAACAGTATCATAAAGAGCAATACCCACTGGCAGTTTGAGAGGCTGAGTTCGCAGATCAGGGCTGCATGGAGGATGTTTGTGTAGATAATAGCAGCACATGAATTTATGCTGATGTTTGTGATGCATATGGAAAAATTAAAAAATAAGAAATAAAAAACCTGCTGTGTCATGTTTGTCTGACACAGCAGGTTTTTTATTAAATTCATGAATAATCATAAATGAGGGGCAAAATACCTTTTGACCCCTCATATCATTAGTATAGTGTACTAAATTTATACGGACTAATAATAAACAGTAAAGTATGGTATGCAGATTATAGCAATTGAATACCATGCTCCTCACATTCCTTAATTGTCTCCTCAGGCCACAGTGAGCTTTGTACCTCACCGATATGAGCCTTTCTGAGGAAGAACATACAGATTCGTGACTGTCCGATTCCGCCTCCGATAGTGTACGGAAGCTCCTTGTTGAGGATAGCCTTCTGGAATGGAAGCTTAGCACGCTCAGGACATCCGGCCTTGTCAAGCTGCTCCTTTAGGGCTTTTTCATCTACACGGATACCCATTGATGAAAGCTCAAGTGCGATATCAAGAACAGGATAGTATACGATGATATCAGCGTTTAAAGCCCAGTCGTCATAGTCAGGGGCACGTCCGTCGTGAGGCTCTCCGTTTGCAAGCTTGTCACCAATCTGCATTACACAGATTGCACCCTTTGCCTTTGCAAAATAATACTCGCGCTCCTTTGGAGTATTGTCCGGGAACATTTCCTCAAGCTCTGATGTGGTGATAAAGGTGATATCCTTTGGCAGAATCAAATCTATGTAGTCGTACTGTATAGCCATGTACTGCTCGGTCTTGCGCAGGCATTTGTATACTGTCTTTACTGTTTCCTCAAGGAAGTCTAAGTTTCTGTCCTCCTTGCGGATGACCTTTTCCCAGTCCCACTGGTCAACAAATATAGAGTGGATATTGTCAGTCTCCTCATCACGTCTTATGGCATTCATATCTGTGTAGATGCCCTCGCCGAGAGAGAAGCCGTATTTCTTTAATGCATATCTCTTCCACTTGGCAAGAGAGTGAACGACCTCAGCCTCCTTGTCACCCTGCTCAAGGATGCCGAAGGTAACAGGTCTCTCATATCCGTTTAAGTTATCGTTTAAGCCTGTGGTAGGATCAACGAAAAGCGGTGCTGAAACACGTGTCAGGGAAAGACGCTGTGCGAGCATGCCCTGGAAGAAATCCTTAACAGTCTTGATGGCAAGCTGTGTATCGTGAAGATTCAGTGCCGAAGAATAGTTCTTTGGTATTGTTAATTTGCTCATTTTCGATTAAACCTCGTTGTATTATTAATTTTTAAATAAAATTCCTTTAACCTGATTATTATATCACAATTTTTCTAGAAAGATAGTCCATAATATGATAAAATTAGATAGTTTAAAGAGAAACAATATCGTTTTACCTTATTTTTATGTGTTTAAGGTGTTAATGAAAGGTAGTAGATTTATATGAGAAAAAGAGATATGACCTTTGCTTCGGCGGTGCTTGAGGCAATAGATGCTATTTTAGCTCTTGCGTATATAGGCTTACAGATTTATTATGGAGTGTGCTATCACATACAGGTATTTAAGTTTGTGGCCAATATACTTGTGCTTTTGCTTGTATACATTGCAATCACATGGCTGCAGCATTATCCGGAAAAGCTCAATCACATAGCAGCGGAGCTGTGTGTGGGCAATATCAGAAAGTATTCACTCAGGCTTTTGATGTTTGTAAAGCTTGTTTTTACTGCGGGGCTTTTGGTGCCATGCGTGTGTGATGCGTTTGGAATAGCAATCCGCGATGTATACAGCCTCATTATGATAGGGCTCATCCTTGTGGTGTCGGCATATTATGAGTACAAAATATTTCAGGAAATAAAGTCATTGCGGAAATAATATAGGAGAAATAAAATGCAGCTTAGTATAGAAGAAGTTAAAAAGCTGGATAGTAACAGCTATCAGATAATAGATATAAGAAGTGAGGAAGAGGTGGCGCACGGTGCCATAAAGGGAGCACTCAATGTTCAGGCAGAGGAAATAGAGTCAGATGAGAGGGTGCCGCATGATAAGAAGCTTGTCATAGTCTGCAGCCGTGGTAAGACGAGTGTGGATGTGGCAGAGTATCTCACAGAAAAAGGTTTTGATGCGGCAAGCTTAAAGGGAGGCTATATAAGCTGGCTGCTTGATGCCATGAAAGAGGATGAGGTGGCAGAGCGCGATATAAAGGCAGATGTGGAGCAAAGCATCAGAAAGAAATTTAAGAAATCTATCTGGCGCAAGTTTACAAAGGCGATAAACACCTATGAGCTTGTAAAGCCGGGGGATAAGATTGCGGTGTGTATTTCAGGAGGTAAGGATTCCATGCTCATGGCAAAGCTGTTTCAGGAGCTTAAGCATCACAACAAGTTTGATTTTGATGTGAAGTTTCTCGTAATGGACCCGGGCTACAATGAGGCGAACAGGCATGTCATAGAGGAAAACTGCAGGAACCTTGGCATCCCTGCCACTATTTTTGAGTCAGATATATTTGATGCTGTATATGATATCGAAAAATCGCCATGCTATTTATGTGCGAGGATGAGAAGAGGACATCTGTATGCATTTGCAAAGGAGCTGGGCTGCAACAAAATTGCGCTCGGACATCATTATGATGATGTTATAGAGACGATACTCATGGGCATGCTCTACGGTGCACAGGTACAGACCATGATGCCTAAGCTTCACAGCACAAACTTTGAGGGCATGGAGCTTATCAGGCCTCTTTACCTGGTCAGGGAGGACGATATCAAGGCATGGCGTGATTACAACGGTCTGCATTTCATACAGTGTGCCTGTAAGTTTACAGATACCTGTACCACCTGCAATAATGAGGAAAACCGCTCAAAGCGTGTTGAGATAAAGCAGCTCATCGCTAATCTTAAAAAGGTGAATCCTTTTGTCGAGGCAAATATATTTAAGAGCGTGGAGAATGTAAATCTGGCTACGGTTGTAGCATATAAAAAGGATGGCATAAAGCACAGCTTCCTAGATCACTATGATGAATAAGACAGATATATTTCAGGAGGGCATTGTATGGCAGATATCATGGATTATATTGACTGGCGTGGAGATATAGGCTTTGATGAGGTGCATGTAAATGAGGTGGACGGACTGATTTTTTCACAGCTTATTTATGTGCAGATGAAGCCATATATGCCGGATGCAAAGAAGTCATACCTTACGATAAAACAGCTTTCAAGCCTTTACTGCGCGGACCACAGTGATGATGAGATTGAGCAGATGCCTAATCTTTTCCGCCACTCCGCGAGGCTGCTTCAAAAGCTGGCGCACTCAAGGCGCTATGCTGACTGCATTTTGAGATATTATATATACGATATTAGTGAAAAAGAGGAGTCGCAGTTTTCTGCGGTTACGATAGAACTGCCTGACAGCACATATTTCATTTCCTACAGTGGTACAGACCATTCCGTGGTCGGCTGGAAGGAAAACTTTAATCTAAGCTATCTCGATGAGACACCCGGACAGAACAAGGCGAAAAAATATTTAAAGCAGGTGGCAGCATATATATGCAATGATGATAGGGTCATAAATGAAAAAGCCATAAATGAAAAAGCTTTAGATGATGAAAATATCAACAATAAAAGCATCTATACAAGAAAGCTGTGGATAGGCGGGCACTCAAAGGGTGGAAATCTGGCAGTATTTGCCGCCATGCATGTGGATAAAGAGGTGCAGGATGTCATTATTAAGGTGTTTAATTTTGACGGGCCGGGCTTCAATCACAAGATGATATATACGGCAGGCTACAAAAGAATTTTTGACAGAATAGAGACATTTCTGCCACAGTCGTCTATTGTTGGCTTATTGCTTGAACATGTGGACGATTATGAGGTGGTAAGAAGCCGTAATTCGGGTCCGCTGCAGCATGATGCTTTTTCATGGGAGATAATGGGCGGAAGTATAATAAAGGCGGATGGGCTGGACAAAAACAGTGTGCGCCTTGACAAGACACTCAGAAACTGGATAGGCAGCATGGATGAGGCGCAGCGAAAGCAATTTGTAAATGTGCTTTTTTCAATAGCATCAGACTCCAATTTTGAGAACCTTGACCAGATGTCATTTAAGCAGCTCATTGAGATGATAAAGGCTGCCGATGAGCTGTCAAAGGCTGACTGGAGCATGCTTAAGGATACAGTAAGACTCCTGATTTCTGCCGGTGTCGGCGTGGTCAGGGATGAAAAGGAGAAATAAATGTTAAATCAGTTTTCAAGAACACAGCTTTTGCTTGGAAAAGAGGCGATGGATAGGCTAAAGGGCGCAAGAGTCGCAGTATTTGGAATAGGAGGAGTGGGCGGATATGTCTGCGAGGCACTAGTCAGAAGCGGCGTGGGAGCGATTGACCTTATCGATGATGACAAGGTGTGTCTTACAAACCTAAACAGGCAGATAATCGCAACCCGAAAGACCATAGGAAAATACAAGACAGATGTGATGGAGGAGAGGATTCATGATATTAATCCTGATGTCAGTGTCGTGACGCACAGGTGCTTCTTTTTGCCGGAAAATGCTGATGAATTTCCGTTTGAAGAGTATGATTATATAGTTGACGCGGTTGATACGGTCACAGCAAAGATTGCGCTTGTCATGAAGGCACAGGAGAAAAATGTCCCTATCATAAGCAGTATGGGAGCGGGAAATAAGTTGGATGCAAGTGCATTTAAGGTGGCTGATATATATAAGACCAGCATGTGTCCTCTTGCAAAGGTCATGCGCCGTGAGCTTAAAAAACGTGGCGTGAAAAAGCTTAAGGTGGTATACTCTGAGGAGAAGCCTACAAGACCGATAGAGGATATGTCTATAAGCTGCAGAACCAACTGCATCTGCCCGCCGGGTGCCGAACACAAGTGCACAGAGCGCAGGGATATTCCCGGAAGCCTTGCATTTGTACCATCAGTGGCAGGACTTATCATCGCAGGCGAGGTGGTACAGGACATAGCCTTTGACAGGGTATGATGAAGAATACAATTACGAAAAGAGAGGAATAAAAATGCCAGTATTTGATTTTAGCGATACACCGGTAGCAAACGAGCATCCGGAGTGTACATATGAGACATTTCATTCGACAGAGACCAAGGCATCGGCCGATAAACCGATTGTTGTGATAGACAATAAGCAAAAGGAATGGGCGCATCATGCGCTCGGTATGTTTACAAATCCGATAAAGCGTACATCCTTTGAATTTGAGGATGGTGATGGGGTGACCAGTGCAGATATCCTGCGCATTGATTCCCGCTTCGTTAGCCTTTTTAAGTGGCTTGGCGAAAATCACATAAAGGTACAGCTTTCAGGAGCCAATACACCTGACGGATACGCAGTATACAGGGTGAGGGAGGTGGCTCTCGGCAGAGGCACAAAGCTGTCTGCAGAGGACGGATTCCTGCAGTATATGATGGAAAGGCTCTTTGCCAGCACCATGCCTGAGGATGAACCTGACCTCGATGATTACGAGGAAGAGGGCGACAGCATGAAGCTCACCAGTATACAGAGCATCACAGATTTCATGACCTGTGCAGGCCGTACACTGCCTGACAATATACTGCTGTGGGCCAGAAGAAATCTGGCAGTTGCGCGTTCAAGCGAGGTATCACCTGAGGAGAGACGCCATGCACAGAGAGCACTTTCCATCATGATGAATATCCAGTGGAAGGGAAATTACTTTGAGGCAATTGACCCTGTGGAGGCAAGGCGCATACTCGATGAGGAGCTCTATGGCATGGAGAGCGTGAAGCAGAGAATCATTGAGACCATTATCCAGATAAACAGGACTCATACACTTCCTGCCTACGGACTGCTGCTCTGTGGACCGGCAGGAACCGGAAAGTCACAGATTGCATATGCTGTTGCACGTATACTCAAGCTTCCATGGACCACACTCGATATGAGCTCCATAAATGATGCGGAGCAGCTCACAGGAAGCTCAAGAATCTATTCAAACGCAAAGCCGGGAATCATTATGGAGGCATTTTCACAGGCGGGAGAGTCAAATCTTGTATTTATCATCAATGAGCTCGACAAGGCCTCAAGCAAAAACGGCAACGGAAATCCGGCAGATGTGCTTTTGACACTGCTTGACAATCTGGGCTTTACAGACAACTATATGGAGTGTATGGTGCCGACCGTCGGAGTATATCCGATTGCAACAGCCAATGATAAATCCCAGATTTCTGCACCGCTTATGTCACGTTTTGCGGTGATTGATATTCCGGACTATACCGATGAAGAGAAGAAGGTCATCTTCCAGCGATTTGCCCTGCGCAAGGTATTTGAGCGAATGGGAATGAAGGAGGAGGAGTGTGTTCTCACAGAGGACGGACTTGATGCAGTGATTAAGCTTCACGAGAACACATCGGGCATAAGAGACCTCGAGCAGGCTGCAGAGCATCTGGCAGCAAATGCACTTTATCAGATAGAGGTTGATAAGGTAAAGCAGGTGGTATTTGACGCTGAGGCTGTTTTTGAACTTTTAGGCTAGCAGGATATGATTACGGATACAGGAATTGTTACGAAAATAAAAGGAGATTGTCAGGATGAGAGAATTTGGAAAATCCAGAAAATTAGATAATGTGCTTTATGATGTAAGAGGACCGGTGGTGGATGAGGCGGCCCGCATGGAGGAAAACGGCACAAATGTGTTGAAGCTCAATATAGGAAATCCTGCACCGTTTGGCTTCAGGACACCTGATGAGGTGATATATGATATGTCACGCCAGCTCACGGACTGTGAGGGGTATTCTAACTCCAAGGGACTTTTTTCTGCAAGAAAAGCAATCATGCAATATGCACAGCTCAAAAAGCTTCCTAATGTGACGGTTGAGGATATCTACACCGGAAACGGAGTCAGCGAGCTTATAAACTTAAGCATGTCAGCGCTTCTTGACAATGGTGATGAGGTGCTGGTGCCGGCACCGGACTATCCGCTTTGGACAGCCTGCGTTACACTTGCGGGAGGCACGGCAGTGCACTATATCTGTGATGAGCAGTCAGAGTGGTATCCGGACATAGAGGATATCAAAAAGAAGATTACAGACAAGACAAAGGCAATCGTAATAATAAACCCTAATAACCCTACAGGAGCACTCTATCCAAGGGAGGTGCTGCAGCAGATAGTTGATGTGGCAAGAGAACACGAGCTCATGATTTTTTCGGATGAGATATATGACAGACTTGTGATGGATGACTATGAGCATGTGTCTATTGCGTCGCTTGCACCGGACCTTTTCTGTGTGACATTCAGCGGTCTTTCTAAGTCGCATATGATAGCAGGCTATCGTATCGGATGGATGGTTTTAAGCGGCAACAAGGCGCTCGGAAAGGACTATATCGAGGGACTCAACATGCTCTCAAACATGCGTCTTTGCTCGAATGTTCCGGCGCAGTCGATAGTGCAGACAGCTTTAGGCGGATATCAGAGTGTAGGCGAGTATATTGTGCCGGGCGGACGAATCTATGAGCAGAGAGAGTACGTCTACAAGGCATTAAACGATATACCGGGAATTTCGGCAGTAAAGCCAAAGGCAGCATTTTACATATTCCCAAAGATTGATACTGCAAGGTTCAACATCACAAACGATGAACAGTTTGCACTTGATCTGCTTCGTGAGAAGAAGATACTCATCATCCACGGCGGCGGCTTCAACTGGGATAAGCCGGATCACTTCAGAGTGGTATATCTGCCTCGAACAGAGATATTAAAGGATGCCACAGGCAAGCTTGCAGACTTTTTGTCTTCATATAAGCAGAAATAATTATTGGCATAGATAATTATAAAACATATGATATATAAGCTCCGGCACAGAAAACTTTTTGTTCTGACCGGAGTTTTTATATTATGCTGTAATATTTTTTAAAAGTAACCTACCTGTAACTTTACATAATGTATTATACACTTGTATCGCGGGGCGGCTGCACTTTAAAGGACAGACCGCACAGCACTCAAAAATGTATAGAGAAGAAAAGGAGAATTAAATGGAACTGCTTAGGGTAGAACACTTATCAAAAATATATGGAGCCGGAGAAAATCAGGTCAAGGCTTTGGACGATGTGTCATTGAGCGTGGAAAAGGGAGAGTTTGTGGCAATAGTCGGGGCGAGCGGCTCCGGAAAATCCACACTGCTTCATCTGCTCGGAGGTGTTGACAGGCCAACAAGCGGAAAGGTGTATATAAACGGCACTGATATTTTTGCAATGAATGATGATGAGCTTGCCATATTCAGAAGAAGACAGGTAGGTATCATTTATCAGTTTTATAATCTGATACCTATATTAAATGTGGAGGAAAACATGGCAATCCCGATGGAGCTTGATGGAAGAAAGGTGGAAAAAGCACAGATGGATGACATGCTTTTACGCCTTGGACTTACAGAGAGACGCACTCATCTGCCAAACGAGCTTTCAGGAGGCCAGCAGCAGCGCACATCTATAGGAAGAGCCCTGATTACGAGACCATCTATAGTGCTCGCGGATGAGCCGACCGGAAACCTGGATACCAAGGCCAGCAACGAGATTATGCATCTCTTAAAGACCTCAAACCGTGAGCTCAACCAGACAATCATTATGATTACACACAATATGGAGCTTGCAAAGGCGGCTGACCGCACAATAATGATAGAGGATGGTAAAATCAGATGAATTTGATGAAGACACTCACATTAAAAAACTTAAAGCTCAACAGGAAAAGAACTATTGTCACGATAGTCGGAATAATTCTTGCAACAGCGCTTTTGTCGGCGCTTGTCACACTTGTGTCAAGCTTTCAGTACAGTATGATTGAATACCAGAAGCAAAAGGGCGGCGACTTTCATGTGAAATTTTCGAATGTGAAAATGTCTGAGCTTTCGGAGTTTAAAAACAACAGAAATATTGAAAGCACATTTGAGACAATGGGAATGGGCTTTGCAAAGCTAGACGGCTGCAAGAATGAGGATAAGCCGTATGCTTATGTCATGGCAACAGATGAGGCAGGCTTTGAGAAAGGCTGCTTTAACCTGATAGAGGGGCGCATGGCAAAAAATGAGGATGAGATAGTCATTCCAAGGCACTTAAAGACAAACGGACGAATCGACATAAAGGTGGGAGATGAGATAACACTTGATATCGGAAAGCGATATGATTCAAACACCGAAAGTGTCATATGGGAAAATATCGCATATGAGCATGAGGCAGAGACACTTACCGATACTGTGACAAAGCGCTACAAGGTGGTAGGCATCATGGAAAGACCGGGCTATGGAATGGAGGACTATAGTGCCGCCGGATATACATTTGTCACATATTCTGATGAGCTGGCAGCAATTGATAACGGCACAAAGAGTGAGGTTAACGAAGCTGACACTACGCTCACAGTGTACAGCAGGTACACTCAAAAGGCTTTAAGAAATAAGGATGCTGTGACTGCAGATATAATTGGTGTGGATGAAAAGCTGTTTGAGAAATCAAATAATTCATCTGTTGAAATGTCTGCTGAGGAGAGCGACAGGTTTCTTAAAGAGATGGAAAATGCAAAATATGATATATATATAAATCGCTTCCTTATAAGCTATGAGTGTGTTTTCCCGATTGACGGCACATTTAAAGCACTGTTTACAGTGGCCGCTGTTGTGGCTTTGATAATTATACTGACATCAGTGTACTGTATCAAAAACAGCTTCAACATATCAATCACTGAAAAAATCAGGCAGTATGGCATGCTTGCAAGCGTGGGTGCTACGAGGCGCCAGATAAAAAGCAGCGTTAAGACAGAGGCAGCAATGCTTGGAGTGGTTGGTATTCCTGTAGGTACCATGAGTGGTATTTTGGCATCGTTTATACTTGTCAAGGTGGTAAATGCGCTGTCAGCAGGCTGGCTTAACTTTGCTTTGAGCTTTCACACATCACTGCCTGCACTTATTCTTGCTGTGATACTGAGTATAGCAACCATTTATTTCTCAGCAACAGGCAGTGCAAGAAGGGCCGCAAAGGTCACACCGCTTGAAGCAATAAGAAACACAAAGGAGATTAAAATAAAGTCAGCAAAGCTTAAGACACCGGCTATTATAGGCAGAATCTGGGGCATTGGAGGCGTTATCTCATATAAGAATATAAAGAGAAACAAAAAAAAGTACAGAACTACAGTGACGTCTATTGTTATCTGCTCAGTAACCTTTATTGTGATATCATACTTTATGTCTATGGCCTTTAGCGTTGTTGGGATGTCATATGCATCAGTAGATTACAATATTGGAATAAATATGTCATGTAAAAAGGACCTTGATATTGAAAAGCTCTCTGAGCTTTTGAGTGGCATTGAAGGAGCAAAGGATTATCTGGTTGGAGCAGGTTATTATTTTGATGTAGATAAGCCGGAGTATACAAAGGAATATGGAGAGTATTGCGGGCAGCTTTATGATGACAGAGAGGATGTCTCACAAGAGTTTTTTATCACGGTTTTAAATGACAAATCGTATGATAAGTATGCGTCTGACGCAGGCGTAAAAAATGCAGATACAGGAGCAATTCTTGTAAATAAATGCACATTTGATGTGTATAATGAGAAAAGCTCGAAATACGTCAAAGAAGAGATGGAGCTGTACAAATATAAAGCAGGAGATACAATCAGGTGCGGCTACAATGTGTATGATGATGCTTCTTCTGATGACAATGCTGTGGAAGGTGATACTGAAAGCAGTACGGAGGATAACAGTGGATACGTTGACGAGGAAACAATAAATAACGGTGTCAGAAAAACTGTAGATGTAACTATTGCAGGTGTTACAGACAAGGTACCAACATGTTATAATGGCTACGGCAATACCTCGCTTTTGTTTATGAACCAAAAAGGCTTTGAAAGCTTATGGGCTGACGGCAAGAGCGGTAATGAGCTCAAACCGGGGAATGCGATATATTCGGCATATGTGGTTGCAGAAAATGCAGATGAATATCAGGATACATTAGAAAAGGAGACGGCAGAAAATCCTGAGTATTCTCAGATTAGTTTTTATGTCAGCAATATGGATAAGCAGATGCGCGATGAAAAATCACTCTTTACACTGCTTGGAGTATTTGCATACGGACTTATTGTAGTCATTGCCTTAATAGGAATCACAAATATCATCAATACCTTAAGCACCGGAATGGAGCTTAGAAGCCGCGAGTTTGCAACACTAAGAAGCATTGGAATGACAGATAAGCAGTTTGCTGGAATGGTCAGGCTCGAGAGTGTGTTTATATCTGTGAAGGCACTTGTAATAGGAGTACCGCTTGGTATTTTAATAAGCTATCTCTTATGTGTTATGATGAACAGGATGGATGATGTAATCATTTATGAGCCGCCGTATAAAGCAATTATATTGTGTATAGTGGTTGTAATAATGCTGATTTATGCTATCATGAAGCTATCGATGACGAAGCTTAGACACAATAACATTATTGAGACGATCAAAAATGAAAATCTGTAGAAAATGCGGGAGCTGATATGAAAAAAATACTTCTCATAGAGGACAATAAAGGAATAACAGAGGGACTGTGTGATACCTTTACAGAACCTGAATATGAGCTTTTGACAGCAGGCAGTTTAAAGGAGGCTGGGGCGCTTTTGAGTGAGCACCCCGGCCTTGTGCTGCTTGATGTGTCGCTTCCGGATGGGAACGGCTTTGATTTTTACAGCGAAAGGCTGGAAAAAGAAAAAACACCAGTGATTTTTCTTACCGCAAGGGATGAGGAAAATGATATAGTAAAGGGACTTGAGCTTGGAGCGGAGGATTACATCACAAAGCCTTTTTCAGTAAGAGAGCTTGTGGCGAGAGTAAACCGCGTATTTTTACGAAGGAAAAGTGATGACAGCTCATCTGTCATACACGCAGGAAGCATAAGCTATGATTTGGACAAAAAGGAAGCAAGAAGGGCTGGACAGGTGATTGCTCTTTCAAGTCTTGAAAACCGTATACTTGATCTGCTTTTTACCAATCACGACAAGGCTGTGTCCAGAAATGCCGTGCTTGACTGCATCTGGGAGGCGACAGGCAACGATGTCTATGACCATACAGTGACTGTCTATATGAAGCGCATCAGGGCAAAGCTTGGTGAGGATGTGATAAAGACTGTGAAGGGAATCGGGTATCGTGTTGATTCAGATGAAGCTCTTTAAACAGTATCGGCCGACAGAGACAGTTCCCGGGGGAAAGCATGAGAAAGAAGAAATATAATTTAGAGAACAGAAAACATTTTGTGTATTTTGCAATAATATATACATGTATATGTGTGACGGTTATGGCTTTTACCGTCTTTTTTCAGTACAGGGCGTATACAAAAAACTATAACGTCACAGTGGCTAAGCTATGTGCGCTTATTCATGAAAAATATCCCGATGTATCAGATGGCAGTATAGCCGCGATTCTAAATGACAGCAGCTTCGATAGTGATTATACAAATTTAAAAAGCGCAGAGACGCTCTTTAAAAAATACGGCATTGATATGGAAAAGGATTCTGCGGTTTTGTCAAATGAAAAAGCGCTTAAAGGAGCGCTTTGGCTAGACATATTTCTTGTTGTGCTTTTTGCAGGGGGCTTTTGCCTTTACATTGTGCTTATAAGATTTAGCTTTAAAAGACAGGTCAGACAGGCTGCGGATTATCTGCGCCGCATAAATCAGGGAGACTACAGACTTGTTATGGCAGATAGCACAGAGGGAGAGATTTCTATACTAAAGGGAGAGCTTTACAAGACAGCAATCTATTTGAGGGAGTCTGCGGAAAATGCAAAGGCAGACAAGCTTTTGCTAAAGGATGCGCTTTCTGATATATCGCATCAGCTTAAGACACCGCTCACATCACTTTCGATAAATCTGGAAAATCTGGAAGGAAATCCTGATATGGCATCTGAAAACAGAAACAGGATAATGCGCAGGGCAAAGCGTGATGTGGATAATATATCGCATATGGTGCAGGCTATCTTAAAGCTTTCAAGGCTTGAAGCGGATGTTGTGGAGTTTGATGAGAAGGATACGCTGCTGTCTGAAATTGTGGCTGAAGCAGCTGACAATGTTATGGCACTTTGCGATTTGAGAGACATAAGGCTGTCCATAGATGAAGGCTCTGATAAGGATGCCTGTATACATGCTGATGCATACTGGCAGTGTGAGGCCATTACAAACATAGTAAAAAATGCAGTGGAGCACGCAGAGAGTGAGGTAAAGATAGGCTTTTACAGGTATGAGATGTATGCAGAGATAACAGTGCAAAACGATGGAGAGACAATAAGTGATGAGGACAAAAAGCATATTTTTACGCGTTTTTACAGCGGCAGCGGACAGCCGGCAGACAGCATCGGCATAGGACTTTCGCTCGCGGAAGCAATTGTGCGTCATGACAATGGATATATCCTTGTGGAGGATTGTAAAAAAGATGTATTAAATGAAAAAAATGAATGCAGTGGCACACGCTTTGTGGTAAGATATCTGTGATAAGTTGAGAAAAATTATCAATAAATACACTAGGAAGCGATAAAATGACACTAAAAGAACTTGGCATAGGACAGAGTGCCAGAATACTTACAGTAGGCGGTGAGGGCGCACTGCGCCAGCATTTCCTGGATATGGGAGTAATCCCAAAAGCCGAAGTGACAGTTATCAAATTTGCACCGATGGGAGACCCGATGGAGCTTCAGGTGCACGGCTATGAGCTCACATTGAGGCTTGATGATGCGGCACAGATTGAGGTAGAATTAATTGACAGCCGTTCAAGAAAACATGAGGGGCCTAAAAAGATAAGCAACACAGCCCATCCCGGACTTGGTGAGGAGGGCAAATACCATGTGAAGGGCAGTGGCAATCCCCTTCCGGATGGTGAGAAGCTCACATACGCACTTGTGGGAAACCAAAACTGCGGCAAGACAACACTTTTCAACCAGCTTACAGGCTCAAACCAGCATGTGGGCAATTTCCCGGGAGTGACGGTGGACAGAAAGGATGGCTCTATTAAAGAACATCCGGATACATCAATCACAGATTTACCGGGCATTTACTCAATGAGCCCATATACGAATGAGGAGATTGTGTCGAGAAACTTTGTGCTCGATAACAAGCCAAAGGCCATAATAAATATCGTAGATGCGACAAATATCGAGAGAAACCTGTATCTGACCATGCAGCTTCTTGAGATGGATATACCGATGGTTATCGCTCTAAATATGATGGATGAGGTGACGGCAAACTCAGGCTCAATCGATGTAAATAAAATCGAGGGACTGTTAGGAGTGCCTGTTGTACCGATTTCAGCCGCGAAGAATCAGGGTGTTGATGAGCTGGTGCGCCACGCGATACACATTGCAAAGTATCAGGAGCGCCCGGGCAGACAGGATTTCTGTGATGAGAATGATTTTGGCGGTGCCGTGCACAGATGTATACACGCGGTCAGCCACCTGATTGAGGATCATGCAAAGCTCGCCGGAGTTCCGATTCGCTTTGCTGCTACCAAAATTATCGAGGGAGATGCGCTTATATTAGAGCAGCTTCATCTTGATGAGAATGAGAAAGAGGCAATAGAGCATCTGATTGTCCAAATGGAGAAGGAGCGAGGCCTTGATAGAAGCGCTGCAATTGCGGATATGCGCTTTACATTTATTGAGAAAATATGCGAGAGCACCGTGGTAAAACCGAAGGAGAGCAGGGAGCGTATCAGAAGTGAACGCATCGACCGTGTTCTTACAGGCAAATACACGGCAATACCATGCTTTATAGTGATAATGCTTGCTGTATTTTATCTTACCTTCAACGTAATCGGAGCAGGCCTTCAGTGGCTTTTGGAGCAGGGCATAGGAGCACTGACCGCGCTTACGGATAAGGCACTCACAGCGGCAGGCGTGAATGAGGTGCTGCACGGACTGGTAATAGACGGCATCTTTCAGGGTGTCGGAAGCGTATTAAGCTTTTTGCCGATTATCGTGACACTGTTCTTTTTCTTATCCCTCATGGAGGACAGCGGATACATAGCGAGGGTTGCATTCTTCATGGACAAGCTCCTTCGTAAGATAGGACTTTCCGGACGAAGCATAGTACCAATGCTCATAGGCTTCGGCTGTACGGTGCCAGCTGTCATGGCGACACGTACACTGCCAAGTGAGAGAGACCGTCGAATGACTATACTCCTCACACCGTTTATGAGCTGTTCGGCAAAATTGCCAATTTATGCATTCTTTGTTAGTGCATTTTTCCCGAAGCATGGCGGACTTGTCATGGGAGGACTGTACTTCCTTGGAATAATTGTCGGAATACTTTTCGCATTTATCTACAGAAAGACTCTGTTCAGGGGTGACGCAGTGCCGTTTGTCATGGAGTTGCCAAACTACAGGATGCCGGGCGCCAAGAATGTGTGCCAGCTACTCTGGGAGAAGGCAAAGGACTTTTTGCAGAAGGCATTTACAGTAATACTTATTGCCACAATGCTTATATGGTTCTTACAGAGCTTTGACATACACTTTAACATGGTAACAGACTCAAAGGACAGCATGCTTGCTGCTATTTCAAGTATTATCGTGCCTGTCTTTAAGCCTCTGGGACTCGGAGACTGGCGTATATGCACGTCACTTATCAGCGGACTCATGGCAAAGGAGAGCGTGGTATCAACACTTGAGATACTGTTTGGCGGAACTGTTACGACAGCACTCACAACACTTTCAGCTGCATCTCTTCTGGTGTTCTCGCTGCTCTACAGCCCTTGCGTGGCTGCTATAGCATCCATAAAGAGAGAGCTGGGTGCAAAGTGGGCAGTCAGCGTGGTGCTTTTGCAGTGTGCGATTGCATGGGTGGCAGCATTTATTGTCAGGGTAATTGGACTGCTTGTGATGTAATTAAAAACAGACTATTCAGAACCACTGAGAACAAAAAAGCTGATGTGTCATGCTTGCATGTAAGCAACAGGTTTTCTTGTTCTCAAGGCGGCTCTGAATAGTTAAAAAAATATAAAAGGAGATATTTGATGGAGATTAAACTGGAAAATGAATCACTTGAGCTCACGATAAACAGCTTCGGAGCAGAGCTTAAAAGCATCACCGGCAAGCAAACAGGTACACAGTATCTGTGGGATGCCGATGAGAAATACTGGAAGAGAAGCGCACCGGTGCTTTTCCCGTTTGTCGGCAGCTTAAAGGACAAGAAGTTTACCGTTGATGGGACAGATTATCCGATGGGACAGCACGGCTTTGCAAGGGATATGGAGTTTGAGCTTGTGTCACAGACAAAGGATGAGGCATGGTTTTCACTTAAATCAAATGATGAGACTCTTGCAAAATATCCGTTTGAGTTTGTGCTCGAAATCGGCTATAAGCTCTCAGGCAGTGAGATAAAAGTGACCTGGAGAGTGACTAATCCTGCGAAAAAGGATTTACTTTTCTCAATAGGTGGTCATCCGGCATTTATGTGTCCGGTCGCAGAGCAGGGAAAACAGTCAGACTATTATCTGAAGCTTGACACAGACAAAGCAATCACCTACGGACTTATCTGTGACGGAGGACTTTTAGACAAGGATGACAATCTGCTTAATGTGGATGCGGATGGATACTGTCAGATAGATGAGCATATGTTTGATAAGGATGCGCTCATAATAGAAAACAGACAGGCTTCAAAGGTGAGCCTGTGTACACCGGATAAGAAGCCATACCTTACGGTGTCATTTGATGCGCCTTTATTTGGTATGTGGTCACCGGCAGGAATGGGAGCACCGTTTATCTGTATTGAGCCGTGGTACGGCCGATGTGACAGAGCAGGCTTTGCCGGAGAATTAAAGGACAGGGAGTATGGTAATTCGCTGGCACAGGGTGAGAAATTTGAGAAGTCATATACGATTGCAATTGAGATGTAGATTTTCTTGTTCTCAATGTGACTTAAGACTTAAATAGTTACAAACAAAAATATAAGATATAGTTAGAATCATGGGACTGCGATATATTGTAGTCCCATGATTTTTGTATTGACAAAATGCAAGATATGAAATATATTATACTTAACTAGTGACTAATAAACAGTAGAGTGTTAATCAGTAGAGAGGGTGTTATAATGCAAAAGCAAAATTCAAAAAAGAAATTTTTGGAGAAACTTTATATTAGCTTATCATTTTATTTTGGGGATGATGACTGTGATAGTTTAATTAAAGACTATGAAGAATGGTTCGAAAATGAAGAAATGGCTGAAAAAAGCGAGTACGAAATATGTTCCGGCTTAGGAAAACCGTTTGATATCGCGAGAAATTTATACAAAGATTCAAAAGAAGGAAAAGAGCATACGTTTCCATTGAAGAGTAGTGTTTTATTACAGACAATTGCCACGCTGGTTATATATTATGTGCTATGCGTCAGTTTGTTAAGATACTTTGATAAAAACGGCTGGAATTTTTATCCGGTTGCTCTGATAGCTAATGTTCTAGTATTTGTTGCAGGTTTGTTTATTCTTAAAAAATCAAAATTAACATGTGATATGCAATTTAAAAACCATCTGTTATTAATCGGATTATTCTTTTTTATTTTATTAACAGAGGTATTTCTGGCAATGAAAAATAATGAGGCTGGCTTAGGGAGTTATTATGTGGTATTAGTTACAACAGCTATAATTATTCTGAGTTGTATTATTATTTACATCATCTTAAAGAAATATATAATAAACAGGGAATTGGGTTTTATAACGATATTTCATATACTTGGTATTATTACCTGTTTAATGTATTTTATAAATCAGTTACATATGTTTTATATAGAAAGAACGTTTGGGCTTGAAAAAATAATAGCATATAGTAGTTTATTATATATTCAGACGCTGATTTTTGGGACAATTTTATTGTTAAAATTAAAATTTGAGAGGAAATCATAAATGGATTCACAGCTAAAAAGAGGAATCTTAAATATATGTATTTTACAGCTTTTAAAACAAGAAGACAGATATGGATACGATATAATTAAAATATTGAAGGGACTTTTCCCGGATACAGATGAAAGCACTATTTATGCCATTCTAAGAAGACTGAATAAAGGAGGGTTGACGGAAGTATATTACAGTGAAAAATCATTGGGACCACAGAGAAAATATTATAAAATAGTAGAAAAGGGGGAATTATATTTAAAAGAAAACATAGCTTCATGGAATGAGATAGTAAGGATTTTTCACGAACTTGAAATAATGTAATTGATGGAACATTTAAAATTACTTGTTCAGATGAAGGAACAATAAGCGATAATAATTAACTATACATGTATTTGAAAAGCAGGTGCATCGGCATATATAGCATAACGTTATATGTGCCTTGATGCACCTGCTTTCTTCAAGTTTGCCTGAAGCAGCCATTTCTGATCAATTTTCTTAAGATCTTCACCGAATCTGACATGCAGCCGAACTGAGCCTTCGAGCTGCTCGATATGTTCAATGGTGCCCTTGCCGAACTTTGGATGATTGATATCGTCATTGATATTAAATTTTACAGTACTGTTTTTCTTTTTGCGGTATTCCTGCTCGCGTGAATATGTGTCGCGGATAGGAATACTCTTGTCAGTAATTTTCTTTTTGAGAACCTTATCATAATCGTGCTTAATAAGTCCTTCACCGGCTTTGTAGTAAGGAGTGGGAGCTGCTCCGATAAGTGAGCAGCAATATTTCCACGCACTTCCGTGGATGCCGGGCTGCCAGTTGTACTTGTCCGGTATATCCATATTATATTGCATATAGTGGGCATATTCGTGCTTATATAAATCCATCCTGTCATCCTTTGACAAGGGCTTTGTCACACAGTAGCCGATGAAAAGCAGCGAAAAATGAAATTCTTCTTCATCCTGCCCAAAGCCCGGAGTGTATGCACCGAGCCTGTCCGTATCAAAGCCAAATGTGATAGGAACCCTTGCACCGTTAAGCCCAAGCTGTCTGTCGAGCTTCTGGTAGAGAAAGCGGATTTCCGCGAGATGTATTTTTGTTTCGTTTTCGAGTAGTTGTCGTAAATTGTTGTCTATGTTCATAAGTATATTTCTCTAAAAAATCAGTTTGTTTTCAACACAGTAATGATATATTCCGTCATTCTCAACTGATTGGCACACAAAATCAGCCTTAGCCTTGACTTCGTCCTTTGCATTGCCCATGGCAACACCCATGCCTACGGCCTCAAGCATTTCAATATCGTTATGTCCGTCACCGAAAGCAATTGCTTCATCCTTTGAGAAGCCATAATGCCTAAGCACTGCAGCAACAGCATTGCCTTTGCCACTGTTAAGCGGAATAATATCAGCGGCCTTATCCCACCATGCAGTTATCTGTGAGTGGGGCGCGCCGGATAGAATCTGTGAGTGCTCATCTTTTTTGCAGGAGCACATAATCTGATATATATCAGTCCTGCTTATCTCGTCAAAATTGTCAGCAATTTTAAGCTTTTCACTGCCAAAGGCAAAGTACTGCTCTAAATCAGGGTCGGTACCGTTTGTGACAATCATATGCTCGTTGCTGATTGCAATGGCGCGGTTCATCTGCTTTAGATTGGAAATTATCTGATATTTGTCGTGCTCATTAATAGGATTTTTGAAGATGATATCATTGCCTTTGGTGACGAATGAGCCGTTAAAGGTGAGCAGGACATCAAAATCAATTCCATCAAAATGAGGCACACCTGTGTAGCATCTTCCGGTAGCCATACAAAGGATGATGCCATTTTGGTGGAGCTGCCTAAGTGCAGCAGCAGTGTTTGCCGATAATTCTTTATGTCCCAGCCGAAGCAGGGTGCCATCCACATCAAAGAATGCTATTTTAATCATAATTCACCTGCCTGTTTTACTGAATTTCAATAATATTTCATTTACTTTAATCATAACATAATAAGCGCAAGATTAAAAACATTTATTTAAATTTCTGCCACAACGTAAGGTACGTAAGCCGGGGACTGAGGGGACACATGCGCTTTAGCAGGAGTTCATAGACAGATTTATTGAATGCACAACTACTAATAATATGGTTGATGGGCAGGAAATACAGAATTGCTCAGGAAGTCAGATTTCAAATGAATCAAGAAGTAACTATATACTCGGAAAATACCAGTATTACAGAAATCTGTACGGAGATCAGGAGATATAGAATATGATAATAGTGAACTGCTAGGTTATTCAATAGCTGAGTAGTTCACAAACATACTCTATATAGATTATAATTAATTGGAGGAAATATGAGCATAGGATTTAACGGTGACACATTTAAATGCAGGTATCCTGCTGTGGCTGGCTTTCCACAGCCAGCGTTTGAGTTCATCTTCAGCTTCATCTACGTTTGTAAGCTTTAGTAATAACCGGAGCTGTTCCCAATGCGTAAGCAGAGCCTTTTATCTCATCCGCCTTAGCTTTAGCTGTTTTTACAATAGGCAAATTCAGGATCATCCTTTCTTATCAGAGTAAAGATTACAATTTTTTATAACTGTGTTTTTAACATTAAGGACACTTTTGAATAATGTATTAACTGAAGCCACTTGTGAATACTCTTTTTGTGTTTTTCTTCGCAGTTAATACATTAAAGGACACAAGTAGTTTTTTCAATATGTTGTTGTTAATTTATGTTGTTGGGCTTCCACCATTATGCCAGAAGTCTCGCAAAAAGTAGCTGAAACTGCAGAAATCACCAAAACAGCACCACAAACCCAGCTCAAAAGCCGGAGAAAAGCCAGAAAAAAGTAGCTGAAACTGCAAAAAACCCAAAAACAGCACCCTAAACCCAGCCATAAAGCCGGAGAAAAGCCGAGAAAAAGTAGCTGAAACTGCAAAAATCCCAAAAACAGCTCCAAAAACCCAGCCGTAAAGCCTCATAAAAAAGGACTTATAGACATGTATTGATGGCTTAGTCGAGAATTAACTACTGTGGAGTGTACTAGAACTTGTGAGTAGCGTGTCATTTGTAACCGCCAAAGCGTACACAATGAAGCAGTAACTATAAACTGTGAGATTATAGCAAACCATCTAGCATATACATTTGTATAAGTTTCGACGGTTTCGTCGTGCATAGAAAACCTAAGAGCATAATTTCGTACAGAATCTTAGTCGCGAAGCGTAGCGAGGGCGAAAGTGCGTGTCCCCAACAGTCCCCGGCTTACGTACCGACCTACGATTGATGCGCAAAAGTTGCGCGTAAAAACGCGCACCCAATCCCTGGTTTGTGAAAAATGCTTGAAAACAAAAGTTAAAAAATGTCGAAATTGCACATTGACATAATCATAATACTGTAATATACTAAGTCTAGAACAAGCGGTTGCGCGAAAAACGCACCTAAGAAATAAATTAAATTACAAGCAAATGGAGGAAACAACGGATGGACAAATTTATTGTTAACATCATTCACCGCCCTGAGATGGTGCCTGAGTACTCAGCAACAGTGACAGGACAGGGAAAAGAAGAGGATATTGGAGATAAGAAGCTTATCACAGAGTCACTCGACATCTTCAAGACACAGCAGAGACTTGCACATGAGGCTGGACTCAAAACTACAATCCAGATGACATATGCTTCGCTTTTTAATGATGAGGCAGTAGAGCTTGCAAAGCAGGATCACGAGAAATACGGTGATGAGATAGCACTTTCACTCCTTGGACTTCCATGTGAGGAGTTTAGAGAGAAGTACAAGACAAAGGATTTCTGTATCTGGATGTTCTCAATGGAGGACAAGAAAGCTATCGTAAACGATGTTTTCGAGAAATTCCATGACAGATTCGGTTTCTATCCTGAGTCAACAGGTTCATACTATATGGATGCAGACCTTACAAACTATATCAAAGAAAAATACCCAATGGTAAAATGTGCAGTTGCAACATGCTGGGAGGAGGGTCCTAAGGCATACCACACATGTAACAACTCATGGTACACACTCTTCGACGGAGGCCCATGGGCACCATGGATTCCATCAAAGCAGAACACACATGCGCCAGCAGCAAATAAGGAAGAGGATAGCGGAATCGTAGCAATTCCACATCTCTCACGTGACCTTATTGCATGCTATGACGGAAACGGCTCAAACTTCGGAACACATCCACAGAACGTGCTTCGTGGAATGATTTATGATACAAAGACATGGGAGTATCCATATCTTTACAACCTCATCGACCAGTACAGAGACCTTGCAAAATACAATAACGGATATTCATACAACATGATGTTCGTAGGACCTGGCTGGATGAACAAGATGGGACGCTGGGAGCAGCCATATGAGCTTCTCTTAAAGTCATACACAGATGGCTGTAATTACTATGGCAAGTTAAAGAAAGAGGGTAAGCTCATCGACATGACAATGTCAGAGTTCGCTGATTACTTCAGAGAGAAGAAGGGTGTCAACGCAGGTAACTACAATGAGCCTGAGTGTGCACCATGGAGAGATATCCTTTACGGCTCAGACAAGCAGCTCTTCTGGTACTGTGACCCATACATGAGAGCATGCGTAAACATGGATCAGGGTGGAGCAATCGTAGACCTTCGTCCATACGTTGCAAAACTTGAGTGGCCTGTAGGAATCGGAACAAAGCATGTACAGGATGCATCTTATCCATTCCTTATTCAGGAGAAATACAGAGCAGGATACTTTACACACTATGCAGGAGCAGGAACAGTAAGAAGTGCCAAGCTTTCACACAACGGTGAGGAGGTTGACCTGTGTCTCTGTCCTACACACAGCCATTTTTCAGAGGAAGTTATTGATGGCAAGAAGACAAGAATCCTTACACTTGATCCTGTAGATATTGAGTTTTATGATGTTAAGCTTACTCTTCAGACAAAGGAATACTTTGAGGAGGGTTCATCAAACATCAAGATTGAGCGTAATATCCTTAGCATGAGTGATCCAGATGCAGAGGTTTATCTCGATGAGTACATCACAGCATGCTACGGAACAACAGAGTATCCTGAGGATATGACAGGCATCACACTTACATGTGAGGGAGAAAACCCACAGAGCATCAATTATGAGTACAAGTGTCGTGATGCAAAGCTTGACGGAGCAACTGCAGTAAGCGCAGTAATTCCTGCAATTCAGACAAAGGTTTCACTCACACCATCTGCAAAGGCAGAGGGATACATTGAGGAAGGATATGCATTCTCTCCAATGTTCAAGCTTGGTTACAAGAAACAGATTAAAGACAAGGAGGTATTTGCAACATGGCTCAACTTGGAAAAGGCAAATTAAATTACAGATGTCCTTTATGTTTTATGAGGGATCTTGATATTGATATGTTCTATAATAAGGAAACAGGTATTTATAGCTGCATCCGCTGTCAGTTCAGAGGTACAGAGGAAGAGGTACTTCAGGGCAACGAGGATGTCCGCAAGAAGTACAAGGCTATGTACAAGAGATTCGACAAGTTCGATTTTGATTAAAGTAGTGATTAGTACGCTGCTGCTATAATAGCAGCAGCGTATTTTGCATTTCGCTACAAAGGAGAGTATATATGGCGAAAAGAAAAAAAGACACGATGGAATTCAGATTTTATGAGCTGCCACAGGGAGAATCTGCACTTGTGCTGTGTGGAGAATCATGGAAGAGAGTGTATGGTCATGATGAATTACACCTGCATTTCCATAATCTGCTTGAAATCGGCATCTGCCGCGAGGGAGATGGAAATATGTATCTGGATGAGGATATTTACCAGTATCATGACGGCGATATCACATTTATACCTGAGAATTTTCCGCATGTTACAGTCAGCTATGGTGAGGTGGTAAATTTCTGGGAGTATATTTTCATTGACCTGCGCTCTGTGATAGAAGAAATGTTTCCAAACAATGCGGCATTCCAGAATGATGCAGTTTCGACCATCTCAAAAAAAGTATTTATGACCAATGTATACCAAAGCCCGGTTGTGGCCGGATATATAAATTCCATCATTAGGGAAACTAATGAGCACAAGGAATATTCCCAGAGAACAATAAAGCTTCTTGTGCAGGGAATTGTAATTGAATTGCTGCGCAAGTATGATGAGCTGCCGGAGGAAGATAATGATGTCGTAAAGGGCACTAATATGTCACAGATAGCCACGGCGCTTGACTATATGAATAAGCATTACAGTGAAACAATAAAGGCAGGGGAGCTTTCGTCACTGTGCAATATGAGTGAGACTCATTTCAGGAGACTGTTTGAATCATATATCAATATGCCGCCTATGGAGTATCTGAATCTGATAAGAGTGCAGAAGGCGTGCGAGCTTATGAAAAAGACAAATGAGCCGATGGAGCTTATTGCACAAAAATGTGGATTTACAACCCAGTCAACTTTTAACCGTAATTTCCGCAAATTTTTGAACACTTCGCCATATCAGTGGAAGATAAATCCTGAAAATTATGAGCATAAACTACTCAATTTTAGGATATCTGCACTAAAGGGATGGTAGAAAACATGTCTTTTCGCATATTTTTGTACATTTATGTTTGAATATGCATATAATTGTGTGGAATTTGTTAACACAGAAACAACGTATATGGTTATAATGACTATGTAATCAAGAAACGGACAAATATTCGTAGTCAAAATGCCCAATTAAAATAATATGATTATGAATGAATTGTAAACGTAGTATTGCAGAAACATCATTTTTATTAGGGAGGAAGAAAAATGAAAAAGAAAGTAGTTTCATTATTACTCGTAACAACAATGGTTGCCTCACTTGCAGCCGGATGTGGAGACTCATCTTCATCAGGAGATGGCACAGAAAAGACAGGTAAGAAGGTAGAGACAGTAGATGACGGCCATACACTTACAGCCTGGGCCTGGGATCCAAACTTCAATATCCCGGCACTCAAAGCAGCAGCAGAGGATTACAAGAAAAATGTAGATCCTGATTTTGTACTCAATATCGAGGAGCAGTCAGGGTCATCTGACATTGAGACAGCAATTACAACAGCAGGCTCAGCTGGGGATTACAGTACACTTCCTGACATCGTATTATTCCAGGATCACTACTTCCGGCAGTACCATACAAATTATCCTGATGCATGGGTATCAGCAAATGATGCAGATGTTAAGTGGGATGATTTCAGTCAGGAGAAGTTATCATTCTCTACAATCGACGGAGAGCACTTTGGATTCCCTGTTGATAACGGAACAGTAATCTTTGCTTACAGAACAGATCTTCTTGAGCAGGCAGGATACACAATCGATGATATGACAGGTATCTCTTGGAAGGATTTCATCGAGGTAGGTAAGAAAGTATACGAGAAGACAGGAAAATACTTACTTTGCATGGATGGAGACGGAAACGATTTATTCTACATGATGCTTCAGGCAGAGGGTGAGTCACAGTTCAAGGATGGCAAGCCAAAATTTGTAGACAATGCTAAATTAAAAGAAATCATGCAGGTACTTAAGGATATGATCGACAACAATGTTCTTTACCTTGCAAATAACTGGTCAGATTACACAGATCAGGTTATTCAGGGAGACATGGTTGCAGGCGTTATGAACGGAAACTGGATTATTCCTACAATCGAGAAGGTTACAGACAACAGTGGAAAGTGGGAGATTACATCTCTTCCAACACTTGAGGGTGGTGAAGGCTATGCATCAAACGGTGGTTCTTCACTTTACATCACAAGCAACTGCAAGCAGGCAGACCTTGCTAAGAAATTCTTAGCATATACATTCGGTGGCGGATCTTATACAGACAAGGGTGTATCTGAGACATATGACAATGCTCTTAAGAATGGTGGTGTTATCACTACATATACACCTGCAGGCAAGTCAGAGGTTTACAACGAGGGTGTTGAGTATTTCAACAACCAGCCAATTTACGCTAAGATCGTTGAGATGGGTGCAAATGTTAAGATAATCGAGCAGAGCGATTTCCACTACGATGCACGTAAGAAGCTTGCTACAGCACTTATCAATATTACTCAGAATGGTGCAGATATCGATTCAGAGATAAAGACAGCAGAGGATGACCTTAAATTCACAATGGGACTTTAATCTGTTAGCTTGATGGCAAATGTACAGGGAGCCATTAAATGGCTCCCTGTTTTTTCTCAAAGACTTATAGTTAGGAGGCCTTTACAGTGAAAAATAAGAAAAAAGGAATGAGCATAACCGGTAAACAAAGGGCAGCCGGCTGGATGTATCTGGCTCCGGCAACAATACTCATTTTCATAATGAGCTTCTGGCCTATAATCCAGGCTGTTATTACATCCTTTAAAACCGGCTCAAGCGCAAATATGCAGTGGGCAAATCCACTTACTTACAACTACACAAGAATGTTTCAGGATGCGGTTTTCAAGAGATCTATCGGAAACACATTCTTATATTTAATTATCGAAGTGCCAATCATGCTTGTACTGGCAATCTTACTGGCACAGTTACTTAACAATAAGCACCTTAAATTTAAAGGACTTTTCCGTACATGTGTATTCTTACCATGTGCAACATCACTCGTATCATATGCATTGATTTTTAAATCGCTTTTTGCAACACAGGGACTTATCAATACAATCCTTGTTAAACTTGGAATATTAGAGAACAACTTTAACTTCCTTGGTACAGGCTGGAGTGCTAAGATTATTATCATAGTAGCTCTTATCTGGAGATGGACAGGATATAATATGGTGTTCTTTTTAGCAGGTCTCCAGAATATTGAGTACTCTGTTTACGAGGCGGCAAAGATAGATGGAGCAAGCGGCTGGAGAACCTTCTGGTCTATCACGGTTCCTCTTCTTAAACCTACAATTGTTATGACAACTATCATGTCAATAAACGGTACATTACAGCTCTTCGACGAGTCTGTAAACCTGACAAAGGGTGGACCTGCAAATGCGACAATCACCATGTCACATTATATCTATAACGGCTCGTTTGGTGAAGGCGTTGCAAACTTTGGATATGCATCAGCAATGTCTGTTATCGTATTCATCATGGTTGCTATACTGGCATTTATCAATCTGAAAGTAGGTGACAAGCGTGACTAAGAAAAAACATGGATCATCAATACAAAAAAGGCTTATACCTTCATACATTTTTCTTGTAATAGTTTCGTTCATCTCAGTATTTCCGTTTTTCTGGATGATATCGGCAGCGACCAACAAGTCTATTGACATTGCAAGAGGTAGAATTGCATTTGGTGGCTATGCCCTTGAGAACTTAAAGAAACTGTTTGCATCACAGAACGTTGCACTTGGAATGAAAAACTCACTTATCAATGCAACAGTTCAGACAATTATAGCACTGCTTGTCTGCTCACTTGCCGGTTACGGCTTTGAGCTCTATCATGACAAGGCAAAGGATAAGCTGTTCTCAGTTTTACTTCTTGCCATGATGATTCCGCAGGTAGCTACACTTATTCCTCTGTTCAAGATGATGTCAAAGCTCGGCTTTATAAATACGGTATGGGGCTTCATGCTCCCGGCTATTTCAACGCCGTTCCTCATCATGATGTTCAGACAGAATTCGAGAAACTTCCCAATCGATATAATGGAGGCGGCACGAATTGACGGACTCAGTGAGATTGGTATTTTCTTTAAGATGTATATGCCTGTACAGAAATCAACATATGCAGCAGCTGCAGTTATTACATTCATGAATGCATGGAACTCATACCTGTGGCCAAAGGTAATCCTCAATAAGCCTGCTGCTATCACAATGCCAATGCTTATTGCAAACCTTGCAGCAGGATATACAGTAGATTACGGTGTACTGATGATGGGCGTTCTTTTCTGCTCCATCCCTACAATGCTCGTATTCTTTGTACTCCAGAAGCAGTTTGCAGAGGGAATTACAGGATCTGTTAAATAAAAGTAAAATAATATTGTTAAAAATTAAGAAGGCAAATAATGTTTATTATTTGCCTTCGTCTTATAAGAGGGCTTTGTGTTTAAAACAGACATGTATCAAATAATAAATACAGTAGATAGGAGTGTAAAAATATGAGTGATTTTGATTCAAATATCATTAAGAATCCGGAAATATTTGAGCAGAACAGACTTGCGGCTCATTCGGATCATGTATGCTATAAAAATGAACTGGAGAAAATTAAAGGGAAATCAAGCCTGAGATATGATATGAACGGCTTATGGAAGTTTGCATATGCAAAGAATCAGTCCCTGGCTCCTTGTGGCTTTGAGGCAGCTGATTATGATTGCAAAGGCTGGGATGAGATCAGGGTTCCGGCACATATCCAGATGGAAGGCTATGACGTGCCAATCTATACGAATACCACATATCCGTGGGAGGCTGATGAGTCTATAAAGCCGGGCGAGGTACCTGAGATTTTTAATCCGGTTGCAAGCTATGTGAAGTATTTCACAATCCCTGAGAATATGAAGAACAAGAGGGTGTGTATTTCGTTCCAGGGAGTGGAGAGCGGTTTTGCACTCTGGCTGAATGGACATTATGTCGGCTACAGTGAGGACACATTTGATCCGTCTGATTTCGAGCTGACTGATTATATTGTCGAGGGTGAGAACAAGCTTGCGGTCAGAGTATGGAAATGGACATCAAGCAGCTGGTGTGAGGATCAGGATTTTTACAGATTTTCAGGCATTTTCAGAGATGTATTTTTGTATGCCGTTCCTTGTGCACATGTGGAGGATCTGTCAGTTGTTCCTACACTTAATGATACCTTTGACGAGGGTACACTTAGTGTGTCAATAAAGGCAGATGGTGATGGTATTGCAAGTGTAAAGCTTTATGAGCTGGGCGATTTGTCTGTGGAAAAATATGACAGGGCAAAACTTTTATTGGAAGAGTTTGATATAGAGCTTAGGAATAAGGAAATTTGTGAGGGCTCATGTAATGTGAAAAATCCTCTGTTATGGAGTGCTGAAAAGCCGAATCTGTATGAGGTTAAAATTATAGTTAAAGATACGCATGGAAATGAGACCGAGTTTATCAGCCAGCTGGCAGGCTTCAGACAATTTGAGATGGTAGACGGACTCATGAAGCTAAACGGTAAGCGTATTGTATTTAAGGGTGTAAACCGCCATGAGTTCAGCTCAATAACAGGCCGTGTGCCAAACCGTGATGAGGTGATAAAGGATATTGTCACAATGAAAAAGAACAATATCAATGCTATAAGAACAAGCCATTATCCTGATGATTCCATGCTCTATAAGCTTTGCGATATTTATGGAATCTATATGATAGCTGAGAACAATCTTGAGAGTCATGGCACATGGGAGGCATATAATAAGGGCTATGTTGACCTTGACTTTGTTGTGCCAAAGGACAAGCCACAGTGGAGAGAAATGATGCTGGACCGTGCCAACTCATGCTATCAGAGGGATAAAAATCATCCGGCAATCCTTATCTGGTCATGCGGCAATGAGTCGTTTGGCGGCAAGACCATATATGAGATGTCACAGCTTTTCAGACAGCTTGATAAGCATCGTCTGGTGCATTATGAGGGAGTATTTAACGATAGAAGCTATAATGACACAAGCGACATGGAAAGCCAGATGTATACTCCGGCTGCAGGCATTGAAAAATTCCTGGCAGAGCATCCTGAGAAACCGTTTATCTGCTGCGAATATACACATGCAATGGGAAATTCCTGCGGTGCTATGCACAAATATACAGAGCTTACAGACCGCGAGCCTAGATATCAGGGCGGATTTATCTGGGATTATATTGACCAGTCAATCTACAAAAAGGACAGATACGGCAAGTGGTTCCTCACATATGGCGGAGATTTCGGCGACAGGCCTACAGATGGAGATTTCAGCGGAAACGGCATCTGTTACGGCGGAGAGAGAGAGGCTTCTCCAAAGATGCAGGAGGTGAAGTTCAATTATCAGAATATCTCGGTTGATTTTGACAGCGACTACATCTTTACAGTCACAAACAAAAATCTTTTTGTAAATACATCGGTTTTTGATGCTTTTGCCATTCTTCTTGCAGACGGTGAGGAGGTTTACAGGACAAAGCTTCAGATATCTGTTCCACCGATGGATAGGGCAAGCTATGAGGTGCCGGTGACTCTTAAAAATTCCATGATAGATGTGGAAAAAGAGTACTGTATTGTCGTATCATTTGTATTGAAGGAAAACACCATCTGGGAAAAGGCAGGATATGAGATTGCATTCGGACAGCATATGATAAAGAAGCCTGTAAGTGAGTATTCATGCGACAAATCAGTTGAGCTTGTTGTTGGAAACGGAAATATCCTTGTAAGAGGTGAGAACTTTAAGGCACTTTTCTCAAGAATGAATCTGGGAATGGTTTCATATGTATACGGTGGCGTCGAGATGCTTCCAAATACTATCCCACTGCCGAATTTCTGGAGAACACCTACCAACAATGATTCCGGCAATATGATGCCACAGCGCTATGCACAGTGGAAGATTGCCAGCATGTATGTGACCACCAGACAGGATCAGCGCTTTGCAGATACATCACCAAGGGTAGAAAAAAATGACAACAATATCGCCATCACATACACTTATTTCATGCCTACCACACCGCAGAGCTCATGCGAGGTGACATACAGAGTGTTTGGTGATGGAACAATCGAGACAACTCTGTCATATGACCCGGTAAAGGAGCTTGGCGATATGCCGGAGTTTGGCATGATGTTCAAGCTGGATGCCGATTATGATACAGTGAAATGGTACGGACTCGGACCACAGGAGACATACGAGGACAGACAGCATGGCGGAAAGTATGGTGTATACGAGAATAAAGTGGCAGACAACATTGCCGAGTACCTCGTTCCGCAGGAGAGCGGCAACAAGTGCAGAGTAAGATATGCAAAGGTAATGGATAAGAAGGGCAGAGGCATGCTGTTCTTTGGTGATGAGCTTTCGTTCTCAGCACTGCCATATACACCACATGAGCTGGAAAATGCTGCACATCATTTCGAGCTTCCACCTGTACACTATACTGTTGTCCGTGTGGCAAAGAAGCAGATGGGTGTAGGCGGAGACGACAGCTGGGGTTCACATACTCATCCGGAGTACCTGCTTGATGTCTCAGAGAAAATGGAATTCACATTCTGTTTCCGCGGAATCTAGCATTTTAAGGTTGTCAGGAATATTATTACGCATTTTGAGAGCAGGGACTACTACTGGTACTGCTCTCATGGTGTAAATAAACGATATAAGAATTAAGGAGAATTAAAATGTCAAAGTTTATTAAGGGTATGGATTTATCAACCTTGCTAGAGCTGGAACGCTGCGGAGCAAAATACTACGAGGACGGAAAGGAGAAGGATATTCTTGACATCATGAAGGAGCATGATGTTGACACAATCCGTCTTCGTCTGTGGAACGACCCAAAATCAGAGGATGGTGAGCCTTACGGTGCGGGTAACAATGACCTGGCTGAGACTATTGCTATCGGAAAAAAGGTTACAGATGCAGGCTTTGGAGTGCTTTTGAATTTCCACTACAGTGATTTCTGGGCAGATCCGGGAAAGCAGATTAAGCCAAAGGCATGGAGGAATTTCGGTGTGGACGAGCTGGAGCAGGCTGTATATGATTTTACACTTGAAAATCTGACAAAGATTATTGAGGCAGGTGTAAATGTCACAATGATTCAGGTAGGTAATGAGCTTTCAAACGGACTTTTGTGGCCTGAGGGAAAGGTACCTAACTACGATAATATAGCAAAATTTGTGAATGCCGGAATACGTGCCTGCCGCAAGGTAAATGCTGATATTCCGATTATGATTCACCTCGATAATGGTGGAAACAATGAGCTTTATGTCAGATGGTTTACAAACTTCATCGAAAGAGGAGAAGAGTTTGAGTATATCGGATTGTCATACTATCCTTTCTGGCACGGCTCACTCGATCAGCTTGAGTTCAATATGAACGATATTGCAAAGCGTTTCAATAAGGACCTTATAATCGCTGAGGTATCTATGGGCTTTACCATGGACAGCTATCAGGAGTATGAGAAGCTTGCTGATTCTGAGCGCAAGGGTTATGCGACAAAACCGGAGCTCGTTGAGAAGATAGATTATCCTATGACTATTGAGGGACAGGCTGACTTTACAAAGGATTTCTTAAACAGGGTGGCAAATGTGGTGGATGACCACGGAAAAGGATTTTTCTGGTGGGAGCCAGCGTGGATTCCTGTACCGGGCTCAGGCTGGGCTACACCTGCTTCACTTAAGTACATGAATGATCCGGGACCATGCGGCAATGAGTGGGCAAACCAGGCACTCTTTGACTATGATGGAAATGTGTTGCCGGCACTTGATGTTATTAAGTGTTTCAAAAAATAATTACAAAGAATATATGTAATTTTGTTGCATGATTTGACTTGTTATGTTGCATTTTCAGTTGGATGTATTGCAATGTAAAAATGTGCAGTTATAATAGAGTTATAAAGAAAAAACGAATTATTTTAACTATCAATTTAACGCAAATACAATCAGCAAAGGAGAAGAAAAAATGATACAGCAGAACGTATTAGACAAATTCAAGGAGCTTTTTGGAGCAGATGGGGATATCAGAGTATATTTTGCTCCGGGACGTGTAAATCTGATCGGTGAGCACACTGACTACAATGGAGGACATGTGTTCCCATGTGCACTTACCATCGGCACATATATGGCAGCAAGAAAGCGCGATGACAGGAAGCTTCGTTTCTACTCTATGAATTTTGACAATCTGGGTGTGGTTGAGTCATCACTTGATGAGTTTACACCTGATCCGGACGGACTTTGGATAAACTATCCAATGGGCGTTATGTGGGCCTTCGAGGGACGCGGAATGAAGCTTGAAAGCGGTCTTGATATTGTTTTATTCGGAAATATTCCAAACGGCTCAGGCCTTTCTTCATCAGCATCTCTTGAGGTGGTTACAGGATATATGTTAAAGGATATTTACGGCTTTGACGTGACAAATCAGGATATTGCACTTATCGGTCAGTATTCAGAGAACAACTACAACGGCTGTAATTGCGGTATCATGGATCAGTTTGCATCTGCAATGGGCAAAAAGGACAATGCAATTTTCCTTGACTGCAATACTCTTGATTTTGAGTATGCACCAATCGTTTTGGATGGTGCAAAGATCGTGGTTACAAACAGCATGGTTAAGCACAGCCTTGTAACAAGTGCTTATAATGACAGAAGAAATGAGAGTGCACAGGCTCTTAAGGATTTACAGACAGTATGTGACATCAAGACTCTCGGTGACTTGACAGATGAAGAGTTCGAGGCTCATAAGGATGCGATTAAGGATGAGGTTGCACGTAAGAGAGGCAAGCATGCGGTTTATGAGAACCAGCGTACCATCAAGGCTGTTAAGGCATTAAAGGAAAATGATATTGAGACATTTGGAAAGCTTATGAATGCCTCACATGTATCACTTCGTGATGATTATGAGACATCATGTCCTGAGGTTGACGTACTTGTTGATGAGGCATGGAAGATTCCGGGTGTTATCGGATCACGAATCACAGGAGGCGGATTTGGCGGCTGTACAGTCAGCATAGTAAAGGACGAGGCTATTGATCAGTTTAAGGCAAACCTGACAAAGGCCTATGAAGAGAAGGTTGGAAAGACACCTGAGTTTTATGTTGTTTCAATCGGAGACGGACCTAGCCGTCTGGCATAAAATTAGCAATATGAAATAACAGTAACGGATAAATAGGTTTTTCCCGACAATGATTAAGGAGCATGACATGATTCAGGAGAGAATATTAGAATTAGTAAAATATGGTCTTACAACAGGACTTGTTGACCCTGCTGATGAGGTATACACAGTAAACAGACTTCTCGAGGTACTCGGAGTGGACGACATCGAGGATGAGACATTTGAAAAGGTAGAGGCTCAGCCGGCATGGACACAGGAAGAGGCAGAGGAGAAGCTTGAGGGTATACTCGAGGATATGATGACATACGCATATGACAATGGCATCATGAAAGAAAACAGCATTGTATACAAGGATCTTTTTGATACAAAGCTGATGGGCTGCCTTGTAAATGCACCAAGCGTGATCAGAGCTCGCTTTAAGGATTTATACGACAATGAGTCTTCACTTGCGGCAACCGATTATTTTTACAAATTAAGCTGTGACAGCAATTATATCAGAAGACAGCGCATAAAGAAGGATATGAAATGGACCACAGACACAGAGTATGGCACACTTGATGTGACAATCAATCTCTCAAAGCCTGAGAAGGATCCAAAGGCAATTGCTGCTGCTAAAAATGCTAAGCAGAGCGCATATCCAAAGTGCCAGCTTTGTAAGGAAAATGAGGGCTATGCAGGCCGCGTAAACCATCCTGCAAGAGAAAACCACAGAATTATCCCTGTTACAATAAACAACAGCCAGTGGTTTTTCCAGTACTCACCATATGTATACTACAATGAGCACTGTATCGTGTTCAATTCAAAGCATACACCGATGAAAATCGAGCGTGCCACATTTGGAAAGCTGCTTGATTTTGTGACACAGTTTCCACATTATTTTGTGGGCTCAAATGCAGATCTGCCAATTGTTGGAGGTTCTATCTTAAGTCACGACCATTTCCAGGGCGGACACTATACATTCGCTATGGCAAAGGCTCCGATAGAGAAAGAAATTACATTCAAGGGCTACGAGGATGTCGAGGCAGGTATCGTAAAATGGCCTATGTCTGTTATCAGAATCAAGTCAGCAGACAGGGATAAGCTTATTGACCTTGCAGATAAGATTCTTCTTGCATGGAGAGGCTATACAGATGAAGAAGCATTTATTTTTGCAGAGACAGATGGAGAGCCACACAACACTATCACACCTATAGCAAGACGTCGTGACGGAGACTATGAGCTTGACCTTGTGCTCAGAAACAACATCACAACAGAGGAGCATCCGCTTGGCGTATATCATCCGCATGCCCACCTTCATCACATAAAGAAGGAGAATATCGGACTTATCGAGGTAATGGGACTTGCAGTGCTTCCGGCCAGATTAAAAGGTGAGATGGCAGAGCTTAGGGATGCAATCCTTACAGGAAAGGATCTGCATTCGACTGAGACTCTTGCATCACATGCTGACTGGGCTCTTAAGTTTATGTCTAAGTATGATAAGATTGATGAGTCTAATATTGATGGTATCATCAATGAGGAGATTGGACTTGTATTTAAAGAAGTGCTTGAGTGTGCAGGAGTGTACAAGTGCACTGATGAGGGACGTGCAGCGTTCCAGAAATTTATAGATGCGGTAAACTTATAATATATTTTTTATAAAAACTTGCCCCAGCGTCCATGCTGGGGCATTGTTGTATATGGACATAATTCTAACTGCTTCTAAGCTGCTTCGTAAAGCTCAATATATAGTATGTTCGCCGGTGCTTTCATTAGGTTGTGAAATAAATTAATTTTTAAATACACTATTAAATACATCATTGGTAATGACTTTTTTACTAAAGACTTGTAACTTGACTAGATTTTGCTTTCTGCAATTTATGCAGGCAGTGGATGAATGCAGGCACCAGGAAGGCATCTGCGAGAATCCATGCGAGTGGGCTTGCAAAGCAGGCGGCAGAAAAGCCGAATATCGGTACAAATACAAGTCCGATGAGTGAACGCGCAATCATTTCTGCTACTCCTGCAAACATCGCAAAGCCGGAAAAACCCATGCCCTGTATGGTGAAACGGACTGTGTTTACCAGAACGAGCGGGATGTAGAAAAATGCATTTATCAGCAGAAACTGATGAGCCTGTACGACAACCTCTGTTTCGCTTGGTGATACAAACAGGTAAATCAGATAGTTGGCTATAAACGGCAGTGCCACAAAAATCAAAACCGAATAGATCGATCCTATCACTGAGGCTGAAATAAGCCCCTTCTTTACACGTTCAAATTTGGTTGCACCGACATTTTGTCCACTGTAGGTGGCCATTGTGGAGCCGAGTGCGTCAAATGGACACACCATAAACATTGAAATACGGCTTGCAGCGGTCATTGAGGCAACTGCGATGGAGCCTAAGCCGTTTACGGCAGTCTGCAGTATGACGCCGCCTATAGCGGTTATCGAATACTGAAAGCCCATAGGAAGTCCCATGACCATCAGATTTCTGACATATGAAGAGTCAAGCTTCAAATCATTTCTGCTTACATGCAGCAGAGGTACATTTTTTGCTATGTGAATGCCTGCAAATATGACAATCAGATACTGGTAAGCGAGGTCGTAAATGTCGCTTGGCGTATTCATCCAGGTCAGAATGTGACCGCAGAGAAGCACAGTGAGTGCCGTCATGATTATTGCGATAATTACAGACACAATTCCTGCATTTCCTACATATTTTTTAAGTCCTTTTTCATCCTTGGCACCAAAGCGCTGGGCTATTGGAAGTGAAAAGCCGGCACACACACCCTGGCAGAAGCCGATGATGAGAAAGCAGATGCTTCCGGTAGAGCCGACTGCGGCTAAGGCCGAAACACTTAGAAAACGGCCGACGATTATTGTATCCATAAGGCTGTAAACCTGCTGGAAAAGCATTCCGAGAAGCAACGGAAGGGAAAAGCCCAGAATGAGCCCGGTAGGAGAACCTACGGTGAGGTCCTTTGAATTATTTTTAGTCATTATTTATAATCCCCCTTGATTAAAAATAGATAAAAATATATATAAAAAATAGTGATTAAGTGTAATATACAACCTTTACAAACATAAGTAAATGAGGTAAAGTAAAATTGTTAGCATTTTTTTTGGTGCATATTTTAAAGTGAATAAAAACGCTGATTTTATGTTTGATATCATGTTTTTTTGAGAAGAAAATTGAATGATCAGTAAATATGTATGGGCTGACATATAATTAAATTTGGAGGAAAAGAATGAGAGACTGGGAAAATAACATTCGAAAGGTTGTACCTTATACACCGGGAGAACAGCCAAAGAATACCTGTGTTATTAAGTTAAATACAAATGAGAATCCCTATCCGCCAGCACCGGGAGTGAAGGAAGTTTTAAGTAATTTCAATACAGATGATTTAAGACTGTATCCTGATCCAAGGGTTGATAAGCTGGTAAATGCAATTGCGGATTTCTATAAGATAGACAGCTCGAAGGTGTTTGTCGGAGTTGGCTCTGATGATGTACTTGCCATGATTTTCATGACATTTTTCAATTCAAAAAAGCCGATACTGTTTCCTGATATCACATATTCATTTTATGATGTGTGGGCAGATATGCTTCGAATCCCTTATGAGCAGCTTCCATTGTCTGATGATTTTTCAATAGTACCGTCAGATTACTATAAGGCAAACGGCGGAGTAGTATTTCCAAATCCTAATGCTCCGACAGGAAAGCTCATGCCTCTTGATGAGATAGAGGATATAATAGAGCACAATCAGGATGTAATTGTCGTGGTAGATGAGGCATATGTGGATTTTGGCGGGGAGAGTGCGCTTCCACTCATTGACAAATATGATAATGTCATCGTGGTACAGACATTCTCGAAATCACGCTCGCTGGCAGGATCAAGAGTTGGTTTTGCCATGGCAAATCCTGTGCTTATCAAGTATCTGAATGATGTGAAATATTCGTTCAACTCATATACAATGGACAGAATCACAATCGAAGCAGCTACAGCAGCGGTAAAAGACAGAGCATACTTTGAAGAGACCACAGCAAAGGTCATAAAGACACGTGAGTGGACAAAGAAAGAGCTTAAGAGACTTGGATTTACATTCTGTGACTCAAAGAGCAACTTTATATTTGCAAAGCCTGCAAATGTTTCTGCAACAAAGCTTTTTGAGGACCTTAAGGCAGACAATATATTTGTCAGACATTTCAGCTCACCTGAGCGAATCAACGATTATCTGCGCATATCCATAGGAACTGATGAGCAGATGCATACACTAATTAAATTTTTGGAGAATTATTCATGTTAAAAAAATATATTTACATCTTTTTAATTTCAATGATACCACTTATTGAACTCAGAGGAGCAGTTCCGGTTTCACAGGTGATGGGGCTGCCGATAGTGCCATCATTTATCGTTTGTATCATTGCAAATATGCTTCCGGTACCAATTATTTATCTTTTTGCAAGAAAGGTTCTCATCTGGGGAGCAGACAAACCAATTATTGGAAGGTTCTTCAGCTTCTGCCTTGAAAAAGGAGAGAAGGGCGGCAAGAAACTTCAGGCAAAGGCCGGAAGAGGTCTGTTTGTTGCACTTTTACTTTTCGTAGGTATCCCACTTCCGGGAACAGGTGCATGGACAGGAACACTTGCGGCAAGTATCCTTGATATGGATTTCAAGTCAACAGTTGCCGCTGTCATGCTTGGAGTACTGCTTGCAGGCATGATTATGATGATAGTAAGTCTGGCAGGTGTGACTATATTCCTGTAGAATTTATTGGGAGCTTTCTTCGTCCTTTGTTAAACAGTACAAATCCGGCTGTCAGTGAAACAATTGTAACAGCAATCACAATCACAGAGACCACTACACTATTACCGGGATCCGGGAAAAATCCTGAAAGTGTGCCCCAAAGGTTGAAAAGCAGATGAAGCCCTATAGAGTAGTAAATAGAGCCACCGCATTCGCACACATATCCGAGCACTATGCCAAGTGCAAAGGCATATATGCCTTGAATCCAGTTGAGATGGAACAGTCCGAAAAGTGCAGCCTGCATCAGATTGGCAAGAGCAAATGGCAAAGCCTTTCTGGCACAGCGCATGGTTACACCGCGGAATATAAGCTCCTCACAGATTGGCGCCAGTATGACAGAATAAAGGACGGTCACAAAGGTTGTATCTGTGATACCTGATGTCTCAAAAAGCTCATTGTACTGCTGCAGCCAGTCGGGACGGATGTAGCCGGTTAAGTTTGCGATGAAATTGGCAGCAAACTGTGTACCCGGCACGAGTATGACGATTGCCGCAAGCATCATGGGATTGAAGGTTTTCTTAGGGGATGGAAGGAAATTACCTTCGTATCTGGCATAGTACCACATGCTAAAAATCGCAATGGTAATGAGTGCATAGATGACCATAATCATCATGTTAAAATTTACAGAGGTAAATGTCTTTTCAAGGCGGTCAGATACGTTTGCAGACGGAAAAGCAAGCTTTCCGACAAAACCCTGTCCAAACATTCCCATACCCATCATAAAGAATAAGGCGATAGTCTGAATTGCCTCAACTGCAAGCAGTGGGACAAATGTGTAAAAGAAATATCCTACTTTTTTCATTTTCAATTTACTCCATTCTGATTTATTAGGCGATAGTAACATTAGTATAACATATCGGAATTTAATTGCAAGAAAGCTGTTTACTTTAAAACTTTAATATGTTAAAATTAAAAATAAATAAATCGCATGAAAAAGGAGAACACGATGAGCAAGAATCTTAAAACAGAAGCAGTAGACCATTTGTTTGATGCTATTTTGTGTCTCAAGGATAGAGCAGAGTGTTATACATTTTTTGAGGATGTTTGTACTGTAAATGAGCTTTTTTCTCTATCACAGAGATTTGAAGTGGCAAAGATGCTTAGAGAGCAGAAGACATATCTTGATATAGCAGAAAAGACCGGGGCTTCCACAGCCACAATCAGCCGAGTGAACAGATCATTAAACTACGGCAACGATGGATATGATATGGTTTTTTCGCGCATGGAGGATGGCTCTGACAAAGAGGATTAGTTTATCATAGGGGGAAAAAACAGGCTCATTAATTTGAGCCTGTTTTTTTACTTTCCTTTCCTGAATGTGTATTTTCATGGGAAGAAGCCTCTTTTTCTTCATTTAGGTTGTCAATCATGCGCTCAATCAGCATTTTTTTGATATAGACATCAAAGCTCAGCATGCAGATAAAGCTGAATGTGTGAAGAAATTTCTGATCCTCATCAGGAAAATCCTCAAATGTCTCACCTGCAATCTTGTATTTCTTGCCGAGATCCTTTAGGAGCTTCTGTGATTCCTCCGCCTCTAAGCTGAAAACCTCAGTATAGACATCCTGCATCGTAAATCCGTCATCATTGCCGAAATACTTCTCGGTAAGCGGATTAAGAATTGAGCGGATATCGTTGATGCTCAATATATTTTTGAAATAATATATAAAAAGCAGTGTGAGCACATGCTCCTTAGAATACTTTTTCTTGTCCGGAGAAGGGAGCAGATTGTTTTTGGCATAGTTGTTTATCATTGTCTTGGTAAGGATTTTGTCGCTTTCATAGCGCTTTGATGCAGCGAGCTGCTCGTCCATGAAGGTTGTGACCTGATCCATGTACAGATCAATATTTGGTATATCCTCCGGCTTTATGTAATCTATTGATTTAAGCTGTTTTAATAATTCTGATAAAAATTCTTTAACATCATTCTCCATATCATCACCTCAGGCTTTTATTATATAGTATTGAAAACTATATGACAAGTTTTTTTTGAATTTTCTCATATTGGGTTGTGCAAAACATATGTTTGTGATATGCTGTAAATAAATTATTTTTGTATTTATGGTATGTGTGCCTGTAAAAGACTGGAGAATTGAGAGGAAAACAGATGAACTTAGATATGTTGAATGAACAGCAAAGGGAGGCCGTTTTGACCACAGAGGGACCGCTTCTTATTTTAGCGGGGGCAGGCAGTGGCAAGACCAGGGTTCTTACATACAGGACTGCCTACCTGATAGATGAGTGTGGCGTCAATCCTTACAATATCATGGCAATCACCTTTACAAACAAGGCTGCGGGCGAGATGCGTGAGCGAATTGATGATATGGTGGGCTATGGTTCGGAAAGCATATGGGTTTCTACATTCCATTCGACATGTGTGCGTATACTGCGAAGGTATATTGACAGGCTGGGATATGACACGAACTTTACCATATATGATGCTGACGACCAGAAGGCTCTGATGAAGGACATCTGCAAGCGTCTTGAGATAGATACCAAGATGTATAAGGAAAAGATGTTTTTAAATGTCATTTCATCTGCAAAGGATGAGATGATTGATCCGATAGAGTTTGAAAACCGCTTCACAGGTGACTTTGTGAAGCGCAAGCAGGCACTTGTATACAAGGAGTATCAGAATGCCTTAAAGCAGAATAACGCACTCGATTTTGATGATTTGCTTGTGAAGACAGTAGAGCTTTTTAAGCTGGATAAAGAGGTGCTGGATTACTATCAGGAGCGCTTCAGATATATCATGGTGGATGAGTATCAGGACACAAACACCGTGCAGTTTGAGCTTATCAGGCTTCTTGCCATGAAGTATAAGAATCTGTGTGTGGTGGGTGATGATGATCAGTCCATTTACAAGTTCAGAGGTGCCAATATCTACAATATCTTAAACTTTGAGAAGCATTTTGAAGATGCAAAGGTCATAAAGCTTGAGCAGAATTACAGGTCTACACAGAATATCCTAGATGCCGCCAACAGCGTCATTTCCAACAACGTGGGTAGAAAGGACAAGCGCCTTTGGACTGACAATGGAGCCGGAGACAGGATTACATTTGAACAGCTTGAGAGTGGCTTCGAGGAAGTGGATTATGTGGCGCGTTCGATAGCGAGACTCGTGAGAAAGGGTGAGGCACGCTATAAGGACTGTGCTGTGCTTTACCGAACCAACGCACAGTCGCGTCTTTTCGAGGAGAAATTTATTGCTGCCAACATCCCATACAAGATTGTCGGCGGCGTGAATTTCTATGCCAGAAAAGAGATAAAGGATATCCTTGCATATTTAAAGACTATTGACAATGGCCATGATGACCTTGCGGTAAAGCGAATAATAAATGTGCCAAAGCGCGGCATCGGAGCCACGAGCATCAATAAGGTGACAGACTATGCCCTTGAGAAGGGGATAGATTTCTATACGGCACTGCGCTACGTCGATGAGGTGCCGGGCATGGCGAGGTCAGCAGGCAAGATAAAGCCGTTTGTGATGTTTATACAGTCACTTCGTGCGAGAGCCGAGATGGATTCGGTTTCGCAGCTCATACAGGCAATAATCGATGAGACCGGCTATGTCGATGAGCTGAAGGCAGAGGGCACGGATGAAGCAGAGCAGCGTATTGAGAATATTGATGAGCTTATAAACAAGGCTGTTGATTACGAGCAGGGGGAGGAGAATCCTACTCTCAGTGGCTTTTTGGAGGAGGTAGCGCTTGTAGCCGATATAGACGGTCTTGACGAAAACAGCGACTATGTGGTTCTTATGACTCTGCACAGTGCTAAGGGACTTGAGTTTCCGAATGTGTATCTGGCGGGCATGGAGGATGGTCTTTTCCCAAGCTATATGTCAATCACTAGTGATGATGCGGCAAGCGAGATAGAGGAGGAAAGGCGTCTTGCCTATGTTGGTATCACGAGAGCCAAGGAGCATCTGACCATCACATCTGCACGTATGCGCATGGTGCGTGGAGAGACACAGTTCAACAAGGTATCGCGATTTGTGAAGGAGATTCCACGCGAGCTTATGGCAGGCGAGGTTTATGAGCCAAAGCGCCGTGATGATGACCTTGAAAGAAATTCGCAGAGCACGTACAGAAAGGCTAAGGAGGCCTTCAAAAAGACGCCTACATACGGCACAGAGTATGCAACCACCTTTAATACACAGCGTACAAGGACACCTGTCTATACACCTGTGAGCAACCAGAAGTCTTTTGCCAGTGCCAATACCACCGGAGGCCTTTCATATAAGGTAGGAGACAGAGTATCGCACATCAAGTTTGGCGCGGGAGAGGTCATGGCAATTGTAGAAGGCGGCAGGGATTATGAGGTCACTGTGGACTTTGACAAGGCTGGTACCAAAAAGATGTTTGCTTCATTTGCCAAATTGAAAAAAATTGACTAAAATTATTGTAATTTTTATAGGAAAATTGGATATAATATGCTATAATGGATTTAACAAATAGCATTTGACAATTACTTTTGGAAAAGGAGCGGATTGAATTATGAGTAAAGTTGAAGAATTATTAAAGGACAACAAGCTTGCAGAGAAGCTCAGCATGGCAAAGCTTAATGACCTTCTCAAAAAAGAAGAGGAAGACAAGAAGCCTTCCAAGGCTGTTATCATATTTGCCATCATTGGTGTATTAGTTGCAGTGGCAGCAGCGGCATATGGTATCTACAGATTTTTCACACCGGATTATTTAGATGATTTCGATGATTTCGATGATGAGTATGATGATGAATTCGATGATGATTTCTTCGAGGATGAAGACGATGATGATGCTGAAGAGGAAAAAGAGGCACCAAAGACTAAAGAAGAGAAATAATCGTTTTTAGATAATGGGGGCTACATATGTAGTCCTCATTTTTCTTTATGTGTGAAGCAAGGCATTTGCAGTCAGGCATACAAAGGAATAATAAAGTATAAAGAGAGATAAGAATTACATGAAAAAAGGATTTAGAGGAACAGGAACCGTAGAAAGAGTAGACTTCCCAAACAAGGGAATAGCCGTTACAGATGACGGCGACAGGGTAATTGTGAAAAATACAATTCCGGGACAGAAGGTGGAATTTGTTGTAAATAAAGTAAAGCATCAAAGGGCAGAGGGCAGACTCATGGAGGTAATTGAGAAATCGCCTTTGGAGACAGAAGAGCCATGTCCTCACTTTGGAATGTGCGGGGGCTGTACATATCAGACAGTGTCTTACGAAAAGCAGCTAGATATGAAGCTTACCCAGGTGAAAAAGCTCATTTCGGATGCCATCGGCACTGAGGAAGAGTCAGGATATGAGTTTATAGGGATACATGGAAGTCCGAAAAAGAGTGAATACAGAAACAAGATGGAATTTTCCTTCGGTGATGAGTATAAGGATGGCCCTCTTGCGCTTGGCATGCACAAAAGAGGAAGCTTTTATGACCTTGTGACAGTATCGGACTGTCAGATAGTGGATGAGGATTTCAGGACAATATTAAAGGTAACACTTGATTATTTTTCAAAAAACAATATCCCATATTTCCACAGAGCAACACACAAGGGCTACCTGCGGCATCTGCTTGTCAGAAAGGCAACAAAAACCGGTGAAATCATGGTCGACCTTGTCACCACCACACAGACAGAGGGCTTCAATGAGGAGGAGCTGCTCGCAGGTTTTAGATATGCACTTTTGACCAGGCATTATGACGGCATATTCAAGGGCGTTTTACACACAAAAAATGACAGCGTGGCAGATGTGGTCAAAAACGAGGGCACAGAGGTGCTCTACGGAGATTCATATTTCTACGAGGAGCTCTTAGGTCTGAAATTTAAAATCACACCATTCTCATTTTTCCAGACCAACTCACTCGGAGCGGAGGTGCTCTATGAGACAGCGAGAGAGTTTATCCTGGGAGATGACAAGGATTCGCTAAACGGTAAAACAGTCTACGACCTCTACAGTGGAACCGGCACCATCGCGCAGCTTATGGCACCGGTGTGTAAGGAAGTAGTAGGTGTCGAAATAGTTGAGGAGGCAGTTTGCGCAGCAAAGGAAAATGCAGCTCTTAATGGTCTTGATAACTGTAAATTTATCGCAGGTGATGTCCTCAAGGTGCTTGATGAAATAGAGGAAAAACCGGATTATATAATTCTTGATCCGCCACGAGACGGTATCCATCCGAAAGCTATTGGGAAAATCATAGAGTATGGTGTTGAGAATATGGTTTATATTTCATGTAAACCGACAAGCCTGGCAAGGGATTTGCAGATATTTATGGACAGAGGGTATAGAGTGGAGAAGATATGCTGCGTGGATATGTTTCCGAATACTTATCATATAGAGACGGTAGTTCTTTTATCCCACAAAAAAGCCGACAGTTATATCCACATTGATGTGGAGTTTGGAGAGGGCGAGGGCAAGATTCCGGTAGATAGTATTGCTAAAAGAGCCGAAGCGTATAAGCCCAAAGAAAAAGTGACCTACAAAATGATTAAGGAGTACATAGAAGCGAAATACGGCTTCAAGGTACATACCGCATATATCGCAGAGGTAAAGCGAAATTTGGGATTGCCGATGTATGATGCTCCTAATGCGGTAGAAGAATTGAAACAGCCGAGGAAACATCCGACACCAGAAAAGGTAGAAGCAATCAAAGATGCACTTCGTTATTTTGCAGTGATATAAAACTTTACTTACAATCGAATATTTCTTACATAGCCGTTTATTCATTTATTTGAGTAAGCGGCTTTTTTCATCCCTATTTTTCGGAATAGGGATATTTTTTGTAGAAGGAGGAGGTTTATTTGAACACGCAAATCATCGCCATCGCCAACCAGAAAGGCGGCGTTGGCAAAACAACAACCTGTGCGAACTTGGGAATAGGTCTGGCACAGGCCGGAAAGAAAGTGCTTCTGATCGACGGGGACCCACAAGGAAGTCTGACAATCAGCTTGGGAAATCCGCAACCGGACAAGCTGCCATTTACACTGTCGGATGCAATGGGCAAAATTCTGATGGATCAGCCTATACGCCCCGGAGAAGGTATTCTGCATCATGCAGAAGGCGTTGACCTGATGCCTGCGGATATTCAGCTTTCCGGTATGGAGGTTTCTCTGGTAAACGCCATGAGCCGTGAAACGGTTTTACGGCAATATCTGGACACACTGAAGGGACAATATTCCCATATCCTGATTGACTGTCAGCCCTCGTTGGGGATGCTTACGGTCAATGCGCTGGCGGCTGCGAACAGGATCATAATTCCCGTTCAGGCAGAGTATCTGCCCGCCAAAGGACTGGAACAGCTTTTATCTACGGTCAGCAAGGTAAAACGGCAGATCAATCCAAAGCTCCAGATTGACGGTATACTGCTGACGATGGTGGATAACCGCACCAACTTTGCCAAAGAGATTGCTGCTTTGCTGCGGGACACCTATGGAAGTAAAATCAAAGTCTTTGGAACGGAGATTCCACACTCTGTCCGTGCAAAGGAAATTAGCGCAGAGGGAAAAAGCATTTTCGTCCATGACCCTGGCGGTAAGGTGGCAGAGGGGTATCGAAATCTGACGAAGGAGGTGTTGAAACTTGAAAAGCAGCGCGAAAAAAGTAGAACTGGCATCGGTAGATGATCTGTTTTCTACGGAGGAGAGCCGTGCCGATGCTCAGAGAGAAAAAGTAGTAGAAATCCCGCTGTCGGAACTGCACCCGTTCAAAGGGCATCCATTCAAAGTCAAGGATGACGAAGCCATGATGGAGACCGCAGACAGTATCAAGCAGTATGGCGTTCTGGTTCCGGCGATTGCTCGACCGGACCCGGAGGGCGGTTATGAGCTGGTAGCCGGACACAGGCGGCACAGAGCCAGTGAGCTGGCAGAAAAGGAGACCATGCCGGTCATTGTTCGGGATTTGGATGATGATGCCGCCACGATCATTATGGTTGACAGCAACCTGCAACGAGAAAGTCTGCTCCCCAGTGAAAGAGCATTTGCCTACAAGATGAAGCTGGATGCCATGAAACATCAGGGAGAGCGAGTTGATTTAACTTCGTCCCAAGTTGGGACGAAGTTGAGAGCCGATGAAATATTGGCTCAGCAGGCTGGTTCAAGCAGAAATCAAGTTCAGCGCTATATCCGTCTGACAGAGCTGATTCCTGAATTGATGGATATGGTGGATGAAAAGAAGATTGCCCTGAACCCTGCCTATGAGCTGTCCTTTCTCAAAAAGGAGGAACAGGTAGACCTGTTGGACGCGATGGACAGCGAACAGGCTACCCCTTCTCTTTCTCAAGCCCAGCGGCTCAAAAAATACAGTCAGGAGGGGCATCTGACCCTCGATATGATGCGTGTCATCATGGGTGAGGAAAAGAAAAGCGATCTGGACCGAGTGACATTTACCTCTGACACCTTGCGGAAGTATTTCCCTAAAAGCTATACGCCCCAGCGGATGCAGGAAACCATCATCAAGCTGCTGGAGGCATGGCAGAAAAAGCGTCAGAGAGACCAGGAACGATGAAAGGAGCCGCCTATGAGGGATATTTCAGCCCGTGAGCTGAAAGGACACAACATTCTCGCCGTAGAGAGGTTTTGGGATAACACGCGCTGGATGATTGAGTTTTCCGTCCTGCGTCCCAGCACTGCTTACGGAAGCCCCGGAGATGAAATGCGGTTGTTTTTGACTGAGGACGGGTATCAGACCGCCCTGCAAAGCCAGCAGCGCCGGGAGATCAAGATCAAGCGTTACGCTCGTGTGATTGAGGGACATATCCTCGATTTCAAACCGGGAAAACGCCGCCGCTCATAAACCCATACAATGAAAGGAAAGGAATGACTATGTGTACGGTAAAGGAAATTCAAGAAGCAATCCGGGAAGATTGCAAATCTCAGCATGACATGGAATCAACGGATATTGACCGAGTGATGCAAACACTTCCTTTCGCCCAGGAGGAGCCATTTACAGAGGCGCGTCCTCGAAAGCCGCTGTTTTGGTTCTATGCAAGAAAATTTGAAAAGTGTTGAACACCGCAATTCTTTGAAATGAGGATTGCGGTTTTTTTGTACCCAAAATTCGGAAGGAGTGAGGTCGATGGCCGTTTTTCGCATTGAACGGACCCGTGATTATACCGTGATGAGCAATCATCATTTACGAAATGCAAACCTGTCGTTAAAAGCCAAGGGGCTGCTTTCCATGATGCTGTCTTTGCCAGAGGACTGGAATTACACCACCCGTGGCCTTGCAAAGATCTGTAAGGAGGGCGTGGATGCCATCGCGCTGCGCTGCGGGAACTGGAAGCCGCCGGATATATCGTGCGGCATCAGAGACTGCGATGACCGGCAGGGACGGATCAGCAGATACCGAGTATGTCATCTACGAGCAGCCCCAGCTAGATATGACAGCCGGATACGGCTTCACCAGATACGGAAAACCCGGATATGGATAAAACCGGATACGGAAAAGCCCGCAGAATTAAATATAGAGAAATCAAATACAGAAAAATCAAAATACTTATGGATCAAGTACCGATTCCATTCCCTTCCGGGAGCAGCGGCGGAAAGACCGCCGGAACGGAAAGGAAGGGATGCGATGTCAGTCACAGAGATAGAGAGTTATCGGGAGTTGATTCAGGAGAATATCGGGTATGACTGCTGAAGTCAGCAGTATGCACTCTACGGGAGGACCTGGACGAGATCGTGGAGCTGATGGTGGAAACGGTCTGTGCCAGCGAAAGACCACCCGTATTGCAGGAAGCGATTTTCCGCATGAAATCGTTCGTTCCAGGTTCTTGAAGCTGGATAACTCGCACATTGAGTTTGTCATGGACTGTTTACAGAAGAACACCACGGAAATTCGCAACATGAAGCAGTATCTTCTGACCGTTCTGTTCAATGCACCGACCACGATAAGCAATCATTACACCTCACAAGTAAATCACGATCTGTATGGCGGCTGGTAAATGGTCGCTTTTTTATTGCCCGGAACTGCCGGGAGAAAGGAGCAAGCATGATGTCTGAGGGAAAGACCATAGGGCAGCTGATGGAAGAAATGCGGGCAAAGGCAGGAGCGCAGAATTATCACGGTCATGGATATATGGACCTCCAGCGTTTTGCGGAGGACACCCGGCACATGATTATTTTTGATGTGCTGACGAACGATTCCCCTGTTGGGCTGGAAAGGCGAACGAACCCGCCTGTTCCTGTCGGATACCGGTTATGAAAAAGCACTGGATAGTCAGGAAAAGGGGCAGATTAAGATTTTGAGCCACGCAAAGGTACGTCAGGGCAATCTGCACTATGACCGTTCTGACCAGTTACGCTAAGGAGGGTGATATGAAGCGTTATCTTCTGCGGCGGCTGGTGGTTCCCGCCTTAGCAAAAAAAGAGATTCCCTGCAAACTTCGTGGAAAGGAGGCGAGAAAATGCAGGAAGAAGTGGAAAACAGAACTTTGACGCTGGTTGTCAGTGGAACAAAGTTTACCGGCAGAATGTTTAAGGCTGCCATAAGCAAGTACATGGCACATCGCAAGGAAAAGAAGCTGGAAAAACAGAGAAGCCGTGATGCGCCCGGTTGTTCCCGCATGGAAAACAGACTGTGAAGCAGCTTGTCGGGCAGAATCAGGGAATATCCAACATTGAGATCACAGACCCCTCTATCAAGGAGTTTGAGAAAATCGCCCGGAAATATGGTGTGGATTATGCGGTGAAAAAGGACCGCAGCAGTTCTCCGCCAAAGTACCTGATTTTTTTCAAAGGCCGTGATGCAGATGCTCTGACAGCAGCTTTTACAGAGTACACCAACAAAAAGGTCAAAAAGGCAACGAAAACAGAGCGCCCGTCCGTACTGGCAAAACTTAACCAGTTCAAAGAGATGGTTAAAAATGCTGTGGTGGATCGCACCAAGCGAAAGGAGCTGGAACGATGAAAAAGACATTGGACATCAAAAAGCTCATTTTGCTGAATATGCCGTATATCCTGATGGGACTGTTTGCTACCAATTTTGGAGAGGCATGGCGAATGGCACAAGGGGCGGATGCTTCAGAAAAGTTTCTTTCGCTGATTGCGGTTCTGCCTGGGGCGCTGGAAAGTTTCTGGCCAAGCCTGCATCCATTGGACTTGTTGGTAGGGCTGTGTTGTGGAGGCAGTCTGAGGCTGGCGGTGTATCTTAAAAGCAAGAACGCCAAGAAATATCGACATGGTTTGGAATATGGTTCGGCCCGCTGGGGAACCCGTGAGGATATTGCACCTTACGTTGATCCTGTATTTCAGAACAATGTGATTCTGACGAAAACGGAGAGCCTGACCATGAACAGTCGCCCCAAGGACCCCAAGACTGCCAGAAACAAAAATGTACTGGTGATTGGCGGCTCCGGTTCCGGTAAGACCCGATTCTGGCTGAAACCCAACCTGATGCAGATGCACAGCTCCTATGTTGTGACGGACCCGAAAGGAACAATTCTGGTGGAGTGTGGAAAAATGCTCCAAAGGGGCGCACCCAAGCTGGGGAAGGACGGAAAGCCCATGAAGGATAAGCACGGCAAGGTCATTTATGAGCCGTACCGAATCAAAGGTGCTAAATACGATCAACTTCAAAGAAAGTCCATGCACTACACCCCTTTGCCTATCATGCGGACGCGGAAAAGGACATTTTGAAGCTGGTGACATACGCATGATCGCCAACACCAAAGGCGACGGGGAAAAGAGCCGGCGAGGATTTCTGGGTGAGTGCGACTCGTTCGCAGACGGTAAAAAGTCTGCGCACGAGCAACGGTTTTCCGTTGTTCGGAGAACTGGTAGTTTGATAGGTGGAATGACGGGGTAACGCCCTGAAACGCCTACCCTTGATGGGCGTGCATTAGCTGTAATGGCTGGTGTACGAAGCCCCATGACAAAGGCTGAGAGTAACCGTAACCACTGCCTAAAGTGGTCGAAAGCGGTCTGGAGGCAGACTGTGTTACCTATAAGCCGAGAGTCTATAAGATACCTATGGTTAGAATGTTCGCTTTGGCGGGCGGACTGACGAACCTGCGAATGTACAGGTCTAAAAGAAGACCACGCAGAAATGTGTGGGTGCGTTAATGCGCAGTCGGTGTGGTTTAGTAGAAATTGATCCTACGAACGACCATGCTGTGTTACAGGCACAGGCAAGCCGACAGGTCTATAGCAGGAACCTATGGGTATGTATGAACAGATAGAACTATCGGAACGAGGAAAGGCAGCAGATTCCGCAAGGAATAGTCTGACGAAAAACAATAAGCAGACGAACTGCTGCTGAAAAGTAGTGGTCGAACCTATGATGTGCTTGCGTTATGTGAGCTACGGAGGAATGGCCACAAGTCGGTTGAGATAAGCAGGCATTATTCAATCCAACATAAGGATTCGAGTAAGACCAAAAGGGTCACTTTCGCAAAAAGGAGGTGATGCCTTATGCCAAAGAAAAACAAAACTCTATGTGTAGATGACTTACGTCATGCCGAGTATTACGGTATGCAGCCAGTTTTTGATGAACTCTATCATCGAAGTTTGGAGGGAGAAAATTTTACCGACCTTATGGATTTAATTCTGAGCCGGGACAACATTCTTCTGGCATATCGGAACATCAAAGCAAACGGAGGAAGCTACACAGCAGGAACAGACAACAAAAACATCAGTGACATCGGGTGTTTACCGCCCGAAACAGTTGCAGAGAAAGTGAGGTTTATTGTCACAGGAAGTCAGCACGGATACCGCCCAAAGCCGGTAAGACGCAAAGACATTCCGAAACCAAACGGAAAAACCAGACCGTTAGGTATTCCCTGTATCTGGGACAGGCTGGTACAGCAATGTATCAAACAGGTCATAGAGCCAATCTGCGAAGCGAAATTCAGCGACAACAGTTACGGCTTTCGCCCGAACCGTTCCGTGGAACACGCCGTGCAGAAAACTTACACCATGCTTCAACGCATGAACCTGCATTATGTGATTGAGTTTGATATAAAAGGATTTTTCGACAACGTAAATCACAGCAAGCTAATGCGGCAAATATGGGCAATGGGAATACACGACAAACAGTTGATTTTTATTATCAAGCGGATTCTGAAAGCACCGATTAGAATGCCAGACGGCACTACACTCATTCCAGACAAAGGCACTCCGCAAGGCGGTATCATTTCACCGTTGCTTGCCAATATCGTGCTGAATGAACTGGACAAATGGGTTGAGAGCCAATGGCAGAACCACCCTCTTGTAAAGGAATACGGGTATGAGAGGAAAATCAGAAACTCGATTACTTTTGACCGGAGCAAGGCATTCCTCAAAATGAGGAAAACAGGGTTGAAAGAAATGTATATCGTGAGATATGCAGATGATTTCAGAATTTTCTGCCGGAATAAAGAGGACGCTTTGAGAACGAAAGAGGCTGTAACGGCATGGATAACCGAGAGGCTGAGGTTGGAGGTATCGCCAGAGAAAACAAGGATAGTCAATGTTAGAAAACGCTATTCAGAGTTTCTTGGGTTTAAGATACGAGTCAGACCGAAAAGCAGGAAGTACATCGTGCAATCTCATATCTGTGACAAAAAGTTGGAACTGGAAAGGCAAAAACTGGTGGAACAGGCGAAACGAATTGCCCGACCTTCAGAGGGAAAAAGACCTTTGGACGAAATACGGCTGTACAATTCAATGGTTCTGGGAATACAGAATTATTTTCAACTTGCCACCTGCATCAGCATTGATTGCAGGAAAATCCACAGACAGGTCATGACAGTTTTAACAAATCGGCTCAATACAGAAACCGGGTGCAGACTTGTTCGAGAGGGCGGCGCAATGACCGAGAGCGAAAAAGAACGGTTTGGAAAGTCGGCAATGATACGGTATGTATCTGGAATCGACCAACCTATCTACCCTATCGCATACATCAAGAACAAGATACCGATGGCAAAGAAAGCGGCGGTTTGCAGTTACACGGTAGAGGGACGGGCATTGATACACACGAACCTAAGTATGAACTCATCTGTTCAATCAGGTTTGAGGAATCAACCGTCTATGGGGCGAAGCACAGAACTTACTGACAGCAGGATTTCACTATTCTCGGCTCAACGTGGAAAATGTGCACTAAGTGGGGAACTCTTTGAAAATGCGGCTGACATAGTATGCTGGCTGAAAACACCGGCAGAATTGGGCGGCAAGGAACGCTATCGAAATATGATTTTGTTCCATAATAGATTTCTTCCACTCCTGCAAGAGTGTCCTAAGAATGAGCTAAAAGAGATAGCCGACACGCTCAAGGCAACAAAGGAACTGATGTTAAAAGTGAACAGTCTGCGCCAGCAGGCTGGTTTGTCCGCAATAGAAAACTAACATTTCATTTGGTGATTGATTAAATGCTTGTGAAAACAACCGATGGAACGCCGGATGCGGTGAAAGTCGCACGTCCGGTGTGGAGTGGGGGAAAATCCGGCGATAACTTCA